>Ga0207800_1000229_pt1 | contig 18423 bp, 15 predicted proteins | sample LuqExpMetageno11_FD_187769 | JGI IMG/M metagenome (GOLD analysis project Ga0207800, IMG submission 187769) | Tropical forest soil microbial communities from Luquillo Experimental Forest, Puerto Rico - Sample 11 (SPAdes) | ecosystem: Environmental > Terrestrial > Soil > Tropical forest ... | reverse complement strand
TTTCGTTGGACTGGAAATCGTGTGAACGCTAATACCGTTCCGAGAGTTCGAATCTCTCTCTCTCCGCCACTTAGAGAATCAAGCATTTCAAGACTTTTGGGATGCTTGATTTTTTTGTTTATCCGGTGAAATTGTCAACACGATTTTCTAGCTGTTTGTGAGGAATCGCAAAGACAGAAACACGACCAATTCCTATCTAAAATCAAAAGATAGGAGAACGATTATGGGCGGAAAAAGGCAAAGGTTGTGGTTATTCTTAGTTGATAGATGATAGGTACAGTACTTGAGGTATGGTTATATAAATTAAAGGTGCAGAGAAACTTATACGTTATCCTTTCCCCCATGTTCTACTTATTACTAACAGCAGTAAGCGTAATGTTTCAGAGTATAAACATTCCTTGGATTAACGATATCTATGATTTTTTTTCAAACCTGATACAATCCCTTCCTATATTACTACAGATGCTTAAGTGGGCATTTATAGTCTTTGTTGTTACCAATGAAGCGATTAACATTAACCTTGACATCAGTAGAGTGGAATTACTAAAAGGGCTGGCTGGTGCGAAGTCATTATCATATGTAGGTAGATGAATCAAAGATTCTATTGTGGTCAGAGAATATTTGAATGTTAAATTAAATTATGAAGAAGATAGTTCAAACATGTACCATCAGTCCTTCCCAATGGGAGGGAGAGACAGATGATGGTCAGTTTGTATATATAAGATACAGGTTTGGAGATTTAACTATAGAGATTGCAGACAATAAGGAAGCATGGTCTGATGGGAAGCTAAGAGTAATCCTTGATGAACATATTGGCGGAAGATATGATGGTGAAATGGATACCAGTAGAATGCTTGAACTATCAGGAATCTCTTTTTTGGTTAATTAGATGTCTTTAAAACATGAGTTCTATTGAGACAGGAGGTCTGTGATGACGGCTTTTAAAGATAGACTTGATGTATGCAATACCTTTGATGGTCAAATTTTACAAATGTCACCCCGGGGCTTATTTATCTGTTCCTTGATTCCTTCTTCCAAACCTTTATCAGGGAAATGTATAACGTCATTTTCGCCTTTACATTAAAAAATATGGTAAAATGAAATTATTCTATATAAAATAAATCGAAGATTATCAGCATTACATAACCTGTCGGGACAATGGAGTCCTATTGCTTGCGATTTACGGCATATGCAACGGCTAAGGAAGGGGATTAAAATGGCCAAGCTGTCTAAAAAAATTTGGGCTTCCTTTCTTCTCATCGGTTTAATGGGGCAATTTGCCTGGACAATCGAAAACATGTATTTCAATGTATATCTCTATAACACCATTTCCGATGATCCCCGCAGCATTGCAGCTATGGTTGCCGCCAGCGCAGTAGTTGCTGCACTGACTACCCTGCTTATGGGTGCGTTGTCGGACAAGCTTGGAAAACGCAAACTGTTCATCTGCTCTGGATACGTGCTTTGGGGCATATCAACGGCGGTGTTCGGTCTTATCAGCATCAGTAATATATCAGTCTGGTTCCCCACCGTCAATGCGGCTGCAACTGCAGCCGCTATCCTGATTATAATGGACTGTGTAATGACCTTTTTCGGTTCGACTGCCAATGACGCGGCTTTCAACGCCTACGTCACAGACGTGACGAGCAGTGAAAACCGTGGAAGGGTGGAATCAGTGCTGGCCATCCTTCCTCTGGTTTCCATGCTGGTAATTTTCGGGGCGTTTGACCCAATGACCCGTCAGGGGCGCTGGGGGGAGTTCTTTTGTATTTTTGGCGTCATGGTATCGCTGACGGGAATACTTTCTGTTTTCTTGCTGAAGGATGCCAAAATTGAAAAAAAGGATGACTCCTATTATCAAAATCTGATTTATGGTTTCAAACCAGCTGTAATGCGGGAAAATCCGCTTCTGTACATTTCTTTGTCCGCGCTGGGCTTGTTTTCCGTAGCAGTTCAGATTTTCTTCCCCTATCTTATCATCTACATGCAGAATTATTTAAAAATTGAAGCATATGCGATCGTTCTTGGAATTGTTTTGATGATTGCCTCTTTGGTCAGCCTTATCGGAGGCCGTTTTATCGACAGGATCGGTAAGCTGAGATTTGTAATACCTGCCGCATTTGTCATGCTGACAGGGTTGACAGGTATGTTTTTTGTCCGGTCGATGACAGCGGTAATTATTGCCGGCTCTGTGATGATGTCGGGGTATATGCTGGTGACATCATGCTTGTCCGCCGCCGTGCGGGATTATACGCCGACGGATAAAGCGGGTCATTTTCAGGGAATACGCATCATTTTCGCCGTATTACTGCCGATGGTGATCGGCCCGTTTGCAGGCGCCGCCGTCATCAGGAACAGCGCGGGTACTTACATGGATCTTGGCGTTGTAAAAAGTATGCCTACGCCTTTCATCTTTCTTGCGTCGGCGGCAGCGTTACTGCTGATGGCGATTCCACTTTACATGCTGAAACGGAGGTTGCGCAATGAAAACAGCCTGGGGAAAAACGCTTGATCAATCCAATGTGCTGCCGGAATATCCTCGGCCGCAGATGGAACGTGCAAGTTACTTCAACCTGAACGGCAAGTGGCGCTATGCGATCACTGAATCCGACACTCCTCCCGATCACTTTGACGGAGATATTCTTGTACCTTTTTCACCCGAATCGGAGCTCAGCGGCGTGGGGCGTTCGCTTTCACCGTCGCAGACGCTGTGGTATATGCAGATCTTTCATTTACCGCAGGATTTTAATATCGGACGCGTTCTTCTGCATTTTGGCGCCGTAGACCAGGTGGCGACTGTTTATGTAAACGGAACTGAGGTGTGCAGTCACGTCGGGGGCTATACTCCTTTCAGCACCGATATAACCTCAACTTTGCGTGAAGAAAACACAATTCTGGTCAGGGTTCGCGATTTCAGCGATACGTCCTTCCATTCCCGCGGCAAGCAAAAGAGCAGAAGGGGCGGCATCTGGTACACGGCGCAAAGTGGGATCTGGCAGACCGTTTGGATCGAGAACGTGCCGATGGAATACATCAGCGCGCTGCGGATAACGCCCCTTTTTGATGAAAGCGCTGTCGAATTGACCGTTCTATCAGAAGGCACCCGCCAATGCTGTGCATTTACGGACGATCATAAAATCACCTTTTCAACAAACAAACCGGCGAAACTGTTCCTGCCTTCCTTTATCCCCTGGACGCCTGAGCAGCCATATTTGTATGATTTGAAGGTGACAATGGGCAAGGACTGCGTAAAGAGTTATTTCGGCATGCGGAAATTCTCGGTGGAGCCTGATGACAGAGGAATAAAAAGGCTGTTTTTAAACAACCGGCCCTACTTTCATAACGGTCTGCTGGATCAGGGCTATTACAGCGACGGCATGTATACGGCCCCCAGCGACCAAGCGATGATCTTTGACATTCGGACTGCCCGGGAAATGGGCTTCAACATGCTGCGCAAGCATATTAAAGTCGAACCACTGCGCTGGTATTACCACTGCGACCGGATCGGCATGCTGGTGTGGCAGGACATGGTAAATGGCGGCGGCGATTACCGGCCTATGACGATTGCTTCTCCCTTGGTTACCGGTATCCATTTCAGGGATCATCACTATAAACTGTTTGCCAGGGATAATGAAGAGGGGCGCAAACAATATTACAGGGAGCTGGAAGATATGATCCGCCATCTGTATAACGCCGTGTCGATTGCATTGTGGGTCCCGTTCAATGAAGGCTGGGGGCAGTTCGACGCAAAAGAAGCGGTCAGGCTGATCCGGGAACTGGACGCGACACGCACCATCGACCATGCCAGCGGCTGGCACGACCAATTTATCGGTGATATCAAAAGCCTGCATGTCTACTTTAAAAAGTTCAGGTTCAATCCGGACAGACTGGGGCGCGCGGTAGTCCTATCGGAGTTCGGCGGTTATAATTGCCGTGTAGACGGACATTGTTTTAATAAAAGGGATTTCGGCTATAGACGTTTTGAAACAACAGAGGCTTTACTAAACGCTTACAGCAAACTGTACGAAAATGAAATCCTTCCCGCAAAAAAACAAGGGCTCAGCGCTGCCGTTTATACACAGCTTACCGACGTGGAGGACGAGCTGAACGGATTGATTACCTATGACCGGGAGGTCGTAAAGCTCCCCGTGGATCAGATAAGGCAAATCAACGAGAGGATTGGAAACATCTAATAAATTGTCCGTCACTAACTTCTCTTACCTGCGGCAATTCCTTTGAACATCTCTCTTCAGCGACAGGACAACGGCCTTTAAAAGGGCATCCTTTGCTTTCTGGTGTCCAAACAGTTACTTCTGATTCTTTGTCTTTTAATACTGGCAATTCAACAACTCCCTCTCTTTCCGGATCTGGAGCTGCTGAAACCAAAAGTTTTGTATAAGGATGCGCAGGATTGACAATAACCTTATTAACATCACCCCATTCAACCATATGCCCGGCATACAAAACAATAATTCTATCAGCAAAGTATCGTGCAGTGGCTATATCATGAGTAATATAAATAAACGATTTGTAATTTTCTTTTTTCAATTTGTTCATAAGGTTAAGAATTCCTAGTCGGATTGATACGTCCAGCATTGATGTTGGCTCATCCGCAAATATAACTTCTGCACCTACAGCCAATATTCTTGCTAAATATGCTCTTTGTCTTTGTCCACCTGACAGCTGATGAGGATTTTTGCTTCCTTGTTCTTCTGGCGGAACCAGCCCAACCAAAGTCAAATACTCATCCATCTTCTTCTTCGTGGTTATTTTGTCAGAAGGATGGTATAACTTAAGCGGCCTCTTCAAATGATAATATATATTATGCAATGGGTTTAGTGAGGAAAAAGGGTCCTGGAAAATCATTTGTACTTTTTGACGATAGTTTTTTAATTCCTGAGCCTTCAACTTATGAATGTCATTATTTCCAAAAGTCATAGTTCCTGATGTTGGGTTGTAAAATTTCATAGCAACCCTGCATATAGTAGATTTTCCACAACCTGATTCACCAACAATAGCTAATGCTTCACCTTTATATAAATCAAAAGTGATATCATTCAAAGCACGTAAAGTTTTCTTCTTGGACAGGAGCGATTTTCCACCGATTTTGAAATCCATCACAACGTTTTTTACACTTAATATTGTTTGCTTTTCTTCTTTCATTTCACACCTCGTATAATTGATTTGTATCTATCCTGCCTTTAATGGATTATGGCAATAAAAGAACCCATCATTAGTGGTGCTAATCTCCGGCTCCTTTGTAAAACAGTCATTACATGCTCTAAAACAACGATCTTGAAATCTGCAGCCTACAGGAATAGCTTGTAAATCCAATGGGGTTCCAGGTATTCCTTCCATATACTTAACTTCTCCTTTTAAAGAGGGAAATGAATTTTTTAAGCCGTATGTATAAGGATGTTTCGGATTATGCAGAATATTCCCTGAAGAAGACTGTTCAACGATCTTCCCAGCGTACATAATACCTATTGTGTCGCAGAATTCCATCATCAAGCTGATATCATGTGTAATAAAGAAAATAGAAAATTTTAATTCCTTTTTTAGGTCGTAAATACACTTTAAAATATCCCTTTGTACAACAGTGTCAAGTGCAGTAGTAGGCTCGTCTAATATCAGGAGTTTAGGTCTAAGCGCTAATGCCATTGCAATAACTGCTCTCTGACGCATCCCGCCTGAATACTGGTGAGGGTAATCTTTTAATCTTTCTGCTGGGATACCTACAACGGATAAAAGCTCTTCAGCCTTCTTTCTGGAAACTTTTTTATCATTGGTAATCCCATGATACCTGAATATTTCAAAAAATTGTTTTTCCACCGTTACTACGGGATTCAGACAGTTCATGGCCGATTGGAATACCATGGCTATCTCACTCCAGCGTAATTGTTGAACTTGATTTTCTGTCATATGTACTATATCATTACCGCCTACAATAATTTGTCCATCCGATATTAACGCTGGAGGCCTGTGTAATCTCATAAGAGAGAAAGCAATTGTACTCTTGCCACAGCCGGATTCTCCTGCTAAGCCGTAGCTTTGACCTTCTTTAATTGAAAAGCTGACATTATCTACGGCTCTAACATGTCCCCCTTTTGCAGTTACATAATCAACACTAAGTCCCTTTACCGTTAATAAATCACTCATCTTTAAGCGCTCTTCCTTCCCATGGTGTTATTCAAGCTTAATTTTTTCATGCTTTTTGCCTGTATCTTTTTTACTTTATAATAAGCTCTCATAATTCTTTGTGCTTTCAATTTCGGATTTGATACTTCATCGATAGAGAAGTTGATTAATGTAAGTCCTGCACCAAACAAAACAATTCCGGAAATAGGACCTAGTAATTCCCACCACGCGCCGCTTGTCAATGCTCCGGATTTATTTGCATTAAAAAGCATTATTCCCCATGTAACCGAAAGTGGGTCACCGAATCCAATGAACTCAAGGGTAGCACAAGCCGTAATAGCATAGATAATCGTACTGACAAAAGCAGAACTTATGATAGAAAGCATGTTAGGCATAATCTCCATAAACAAGATTCTAAGTTTTGATTCTCCTAATGTTTCAGCAGAATAAACAAATTCTCTGTTTCTTAAACTCATTGTTTGAGCACGAAGTACACGAGCATTCCATGGCCAGGAAGTCAGCCCGATAATTATACCAATCAAGAATGGTGATACACCATCTAAAAGTGCTGCAACTATAAGTAATAAGACTATATTTGGTATGACCATAATAATATTTATTATTGTTGTAATTATGTTATCATACCATCCTCCAAAATAGCCTGAACTGATCCCAAAAATGATTCCTAAAAACACTGTAATAAGACCTGCAAATATGCCTACCAGGATTGATACGCGGCCTCCGAACAAGGTTTGGGCGAATACATCAATACCCAATTGAGTTGTGCCTAATAAATGCGTATGTGAAGGCGAGCTGTGATATTCATCAGCAAATCTATTTGTAGGATCAATACTCGTAAATATGTTTGCCCCAATGGTAAGGAGAAGGATAATAATTACCAGAGCAACTCCAATGCTTGTTTTGGGACTATTTCTAAAAAAGCGGATTATAGTACTATTCCAAATTTTTTTCATACTCTGCGCCCTCTTTTACCATTAGTTTCCATCAACACCCTGTCTTCGAGTTCTTGGATCCAGGATCAAAATGCTGATGTCTGCAATAAAGTTAGCTGAAAGCATCAATATTGTTGTCATGAGAAGTATACCTTCCATTAAAGGATAATCTCTTCTGCTGATAGCCATGACCATAATTTGGCCTAAACCAGGATAATTAAAAACCAGTTCGACTATTAAAGAGCCGCCTAATAAAAAGCCTATCTGCATTGCAAGTGATGTAACAACAGGCAAAAGTGCATTTCTTGCACCATAGCCAAACATGATTTTCTTATCAGGCACGCCTTTGGCAATCCCCATAACAATATAATCTTCACCAAGCTGGTTGATCATATTTGCTCTCATGCCCATTATTCCTCCCAGTCCTGTAATAATAACTGCAAGAACAGGCAAGAATGCATGGTAAGCAACATCACCTATGTATTGAAAGATATTTTCAGGGAAAAAAAGCGGCGTAACAGCATAACCTGTCGGAAATATTTTAGTAAATGCAAGTGTAATACTTAAAACAATTGCAATAACAACTGACGGAATATTAGCCATAATTTGCCCGCCAACAGTTAAATTAGTATCCAATCTGCTTCCGCGTTTCCATGCAACAAGAATACCGAGCAGTGAATTTATAATAAATCCGAGAATCAATGCTGTTCCCAAAAGGAATACAGTCCATCTCACTCCACGCCCCGTAGCTTCTATTACCGTCTGTGGGTAAAAAGTAAAAGAAACACCCCAATTGCCTTTAAAAATATTTGCAACATAATTAAAGAAGGCTAAGATAATAGGTGTATGGGTATCGTATCCAAATAATTTCTCTACAGCAGCTATTGTAGCATTGTCTACAACTCCACCTGATTTATAAAGGTTTGATAAGAACATCTGAACGGGATTTCCCGGCATCATACGTGGAAGAAAAAAGTTTAAAGCCAAAGCTCCAAAGAACGCTAAGATATAAAACCATAACCTTTTCAGTATGTATCTCACAGGTATCCTCACCCTCCAAGTATGTGAAAATATCAGGTATGGCATAAGTAAAACTCATGCCATACCTGATTGATTAATTATTTATTTTACAGGCTTTAAAGCAAAAAGCTGTAAAAGTTTTGAGTCATGTTGAACACATGCAGGATTACATATTACATTATTTGCAGTAGCCCAGCCTGTAAATCTGCTTGTGTTGTAAACAACCCAGTTTCCATTGTAGAATATTGGAACATTGATCATGTTTGTTGCAAAATGTTGTTCTACTTTAGCTGTTATTGATTTTAAATCAGAATCTTTAGCAGTTGGCATCGAAGCGATTAAAGCTGTCATCTGATCATTAACATAGTTATTATCGGTAATTGTCCACCAGGTATCTGTTTTGACTCTTGATTGATCACCAATTGTGTCATAGTAGAATTTATATGGATCTCCGGAAATACCATATCCACAGTAAAGAATATCATGCTTACCGGATTTCCAGCTTTCAATAACCATTGCAAGATCTATAGCTTTTGCTGTTGCATTGATGCCTGCTTTTTTAAGTCCTTGTGCAACAATTGCAGCACCATCATTCCAATCAGTCCAGCCTGCAGGTGATGTAATTTCAAATGCAAGCTTGGAACCATCCGGGTTTTCCAAGAATCCGTCTTTGTCAACATCTTTGTATCCAGCATCTGTTAATATCTTTTTAGCTGCAGTAATGTCGTATTTGGTATATTTAGCCAACTCAGCCTGTGCAGTTTTATCAGCGTACCCCATTAATGCCGGCGGTAAACCTGTTACAGGAGGAACATCCTGTGAAAGGTATCCAAATACGGCTGATTTATTTATACCTATTCTATCAACACATAATGATACTGCTCTTCTGAAATTAACATCCTTAAATGCCTTTAAGGTATCAGTATTTTCATCCATAAAGTTGAATGCAAGTCTTACACCGTCGTTTTTGCCATACCAGAATTTTCTGTCCGGATCGCCTTGTACATAGTTCTTTGCTGCATCTGGTATAAATATATGTGCCCAGTCAACAGCCCCTGTTTGAAGTAATGTAAGTGCTGCCTGATTGCCATTGAATTGTGGGAAACGAAGTTCGTCAACTTTCAGATTTTTAGCATTCCAGTAATTTGGGTTCCTACCAAGTACAATCATTTCAGGTGTACAGTACTTAACTTTTGTGAATCCGCCTGTAGCTACAGGATTTTTATCTACATAAGTTGCAGGGTCTTTAACCTTTGAATAAATATGTTCTGGCAATATCCAGACTTGGAAGGGTATAGTATTACGCCAAAAACGATTCGCTTCTTTCATGACAATTTTAACTGTATATTTGTCAACTACTTTAACAGAAGCAATTTTTCCCGTTACATCACCATGATCCCACCAACCAGTTCTGTCTATTTCGGGATGTGTTTTGGGATAATTGTAGGTAAATGCAACGTCATTTGCAGTAAAATCTTTACCATCACTCCATTTTACACCCTTTCTTACATATACCGTCAGGGTTTTAAAGTCGGGTTCAGTAACAATCTTTTCAGCAAGCCATGGCGTTTCCTTGTTATTGTTGAAGCTGTCGAAAAGAACTAATGGCTCAAACATAAATCCTAATGAAGAGTGTAAAGCATTGTTGATATTCGGGTTGAAGTTTCTTACCCAACCATTGCTTTCCTGTGACATAATTGTAAGAAAATTAGTCTTTGCTGCGCTCACCGTTGTAAACGGAGCCATGGTTAATACTAGCGCAACTACCATCATTAGTGTGATTAGTTTTTTCCCTTTCATTGTTTACCCTCCTTACAAAATGGTATTTCTTAGCTATTATTATAGTAGAACTGGAATCTGATGTCAATCATGGCTATTATTCCTTGCTTTCGTCTGCCTACGTCTTTAAATATATTGCTTTATTACGGTAATAATTACTATTCCCATAAATTGGTTTGGGATTAATAAAATCATAAAAAATGCAGCTCCACTTATTTGAAGTGGAGCTGTATTCAATTTGTAAGATTATATAAAATAAACTCAGCCCTATTTTTTACTAATTATTGGAAATCCAAGTATAGGCTCATTCTTATAGGCATCCCATTTCCAAAATCCATAGCTATTCATTAATGATCTACTTATTCTCAGCAATTATCCTGTCCGGTTCTGTCACTCCGTAATAAGCCGGTTTTGCCTTTAGCCACTCATCAAACGGCAGAGGATTTGACGCTTGAATCCAGCTTGTGCCGTCGTCCATTCCCCAAAAGGTGACACGCTTGATGTTTGCAGCATGGGCCTTGAATATTTCAAACAGCCTCGCGTATATGTAAGCCTGGGTGTTTTCGACTCCCTCAGTATACTTACCATCGACTGTCGCCTGTACGTCAAGCTCGCTTATGCTTATCTCGACACCCAGCGATATGAACCTCTCCAGCGACATCTCCACATTGGCGGGATCTGTGGACAGGGTGTCATGGTCCTGCATGCCGATGCCATCGATAAGGAGCTTGCCCGGGTGCATTTGCTCGTAGTTGGCATTGATCTCCTTCACCATGTTGTATACCGCTACCGCCTTGTTCTGGTTGTCCATGCTGTAGTCGTTATAATAGAGCTTGATATCCCAATCAGGATGGGCGTCCAGCACTTCTCTGGCCGCAAGGAAAGCCTGTTCCACATAGTTATCCCCTATGGCGGCAAGCCATGGAGTTTGGCGCAATGACGCCTTCCAGTCCTGCGGCTTCTGCGGATTGTCGCTCATGGCTTCATTCACTACGTCCCATGATATTACATTGTTGCCGAAATGCTCGACGACAGTCTTTATGTGGGTCCTCAAATTTTCAAGAGCTTCCTCCCGCCCAAGGGGCTTGCCGTTCGTATCCGTATTCATCCATACCGGCGTCTGCTGGTGCCATACCAGGGTATGCCCATGCATCTTCGCCCCTGCAGCCAATACCAAATTCACAACCATATCAGCCCCTCCAAAGCTGAACTGGCCCTTAGTTGGCTGCAGCGCGTTCGGTTTCATAGCGTTTTCCGCTGTCGCTGCGTTGAAATGCATTTTGAAAAGCTCATACCTGTCGCCTGTCAGATTTCTCATCGATACGGCGGTTCCTATCAGGAAATTATCCTTATAAACATCCTTTATGGGTTGCAGATCCATTTGTATTTTCACTGGTTTTTTAGTCGGAACAGTATCTGCCGTGGTTGAAGCCTGTGTCGTGGCAGTGTCCTGTGCGGTCTCTGCCTCTTGTACAGTTACGGCAGCTTGCGGAGTCGTGACCCCGGATCCACCGCCGTCCCCACCCGCTTTGCTGTCAGCACAGCCGGCCGAAGTGACGGCAAGAGCCAGTATAAATATAACCGCTAACGTTTTTCTCATTCTCTTCATACATATTACCTCTGTTTTACTCTATCTCCAGTGGCTTATCACAAGACTACAATGTATATCTCAGCATCCTCATTCTACCATTTAACCATTCACTGGTCAAAACCCTGTCTAATACGTCGGTTCGGATTAACTCGAAGCATGCTGCGAGGATACCGGAGCACAAACATGTGGTCCGGCTTCAACAATTATTCCAGCGCTGGATTTTACTTTGTAATCTAGCGCAATTCGAGTTTTTCTCTAATATTTCTATAAATTTTGACATATTTTCCTGTTTAAAATTTATATGATGTGCTATAATAGTCCAAATGCTTAGAGGAGGACATCAGAAAATGCAAGGTAAGATAATTCAAGTCGAAGAACGTGTCCCATTAGGAAAAGGAATTGCATTAAGCCTTCAGCACATGTTCGCAATGTTCGGCGCCTCGGTATTAGTTCCTATTTTATTTGGAATTAACCCAGGCGTCGTTTTATTGATGAACGGTATCGGAACTCTAATTTTTATATTTATTACAAAAGGCAAGGCGCCGGCTTATTTGGGCTCCAGCTTTGCTTTTCTTGCGCCTGTTTTTATGATCATCGGTACTGGATCGACACAAGATGCATCTAAATATCCTCTCGCACTTGGCGGCTTTGTAATAGTTGGCGTCGTCATCATCATTGTGGCCCTGATCATAAAGCTTTTCGGCACGAAATGGATTGATATCATTCTGCCGCCGGCTGCCATGGGTCCCGTCGTGGCCCTCATCGGTCTTACGCTGGCCGGCACGGCAGCGCAGAGCGGCGGTCTTCCTGTAACCGGCGTTGATATTTCCACGATAGACTACAGAAATGTCATCGTCTTCTGCATCACGCTGTTCGTAGCTGTCTTCGGTTCAGTCCTCTTCCGGAAATTCTTTGCAGTCATTCCGATTCTCATAGCCATTGTCATCGGTTACATAACCGCTGCCTGTTTCGGACTCGTGGACTTCGATCCTGTGAAAACGGCAGCCCTGTTCACTCTGCCGAACTTCCAGACTCCAGTATTTAATGTCAACGCCATCCTGATTATCCTGCCAGCGGCGCTCGTCATCGTCACGGAGCACATTGGGCACCAGATGGTTACGAGTAAAATTGTCGATCGTGACCTCATTAAAGATCCTGGTCTCCACAGATCTCTCCTGTCCGACGGCATCTCCACTACCCTGTCAGGCTTTGTCGGCGCGGTCCCGACAACAACATACGGCGAGAACATCGGCGTCATGGCACTCACTAAGGTCTACAGTGTCTGGGTCATCGGAGGCGCTGCCATCATTTCGATAATTGTAGCCTTCATCGGGCCCGTCTCGGGACTCATTCAGGCCATGCCCTGGTGCGTCATCGGCGGCGTCAGCTTCATGCTCTACGGCATGATAGCGGCTTCCGGCCTCCGGCTACTCGTAGAAGCGAAGGTCGATTACAGCAAGTCCCGCAACCTGGCGCTCACCGCAGTCGTCTTTGTAACAGGCCTCTCGAACGCCTATATACCGATAAGCAGTTCCTTCCAGCTTTCCGGTCTCACGCTCGCCACAATCATGGGCATGTTACTGGGCCTCACGTTCTGGATCCTGGATAAAGCAAAGCTCACAAATGACCGCGACAACGCGGAAATGGAATAGCTCGTACGAAATCAAGCAGGAGGTAATTGATCAATTCAATTACCTCCTTAAAAATGATTCATACACCAAAACCTGAATATTCCTCTAACGTTAGATTGCCTGCAGCGATTTGCCTTGCGGCACTTTGTCCGACGTATCGTATATGCCATGGCTCATACTGGTAACCTGTGATTGCTTCCTTTCCTTCCGGGAAGCGGATAATGAAGCCGAATGCGGGAGCATTCCCGGCCAGCCAACGTCCTTCTGCGGTATTGCCAAAGGTCCGGGTTAACGTATTGTTTAAAGAAGGGCTTGAAACATCGATAGCCAGTCCTGTTTGATGTTCGCTTTCCCCAGGGCGCGCACTGGTCAGATTCGCATTGGGGTCGGCAGCTATGTTGTGTTTAAAAATTTCCGCCTGTCTGTCAAAGGAGCGGTATCCGGAGACTCCCGTCAGGTGGATGTTTTCATTTGACGCCTGTGTAAAAAGCTGTTCAAGCGCTTTTGCAGCGTCGCTTCTCATTAATTTTCTCTGGTCGAACTCTTTAAAAGCAAAAGGGACATTGGGTACTATCATATTTGCCGGAACATAATAAAATGGCAAACTGTTTTGTTTGTTCACCAGAACGAGCAAATTGGCGGGGTTTTGAATTATTCGGTATTTTTTTGCAATGAGTATTTCTATATAGGACATGGTACGCGGGCCATAGATTCCGTCCGGCACTAATGCTTCCGGGTATTTTTTCTGGATACTGACTATAACATTGGTGGTTTCAGGCCCGTAGTACCCATTCACAGCCATCTTATGGCCCATGGCATATAAGGCCAGCTGAATCCTCCTTACCGGCTCCCCACTGCTGCCGGGGGCATAAACGCCTGTAGGCAGTGAAAAGTCAGGTATTATGATGGCCTGCCCCGGATAAATCAGGTCACTGATATGGTCATTGGCTATTTTCAGAGTATTAACAGAGATACCAAACAAGCTTGCTATTCCATACAAGGTATCACCCGGTCTGACATAATAAGTCAGGGAAATTCTCATGTCACTCAGGAGGTAAGGTCTGTAATACATAGGATAAAATACGCCATAGTTAAAATCACTGTACATACCTGCTATCCTCCCATAGCACAAATTCCGCGAATAAGATATTACAATATTTTATGTGAATATAGGCAAGACGTGTGCTTATTTTATATACTCATTACCAACTAAAATATCCGATATTACGTCAGTTTTTCACTATTTAATCAATAAAAATAAAATTTGTTGACATTTGTGGATATCGAACATAAAATAATCATGTAAACAGAATAAAGCCTCGGTAGGTGAGGTTACTACAAGGATACAGGTTGCTACCGTAAAAGAGTGGAAACACTCTGAACTGGTAAGCAGGTTTTGCCGAACAAAGAAGGCTTGGCCTAACGCAACTCTATCGCCTTGCAGAGCCAAAACTTGAACGAGAAAGTATTGATTTTAATGCCTTCGTCATGTTCAAGTTTGACGGAGGCTTTTAATTTATCAAGGTATTGAGAGGTGAGAAGAATGGAGCCTGGCAGTAGTACGGACTGTGGCGGGAACTCGAAATATTATAGAGATGACAGGATACCGGCAATATCAAACTCCGTTCTTTTCCGATTGGAGTTTAATAAATTTCAATAGTATATTCTGCTTTCCCTCTATGACATTTCTTTGGAAACAAGTCTCTATTGTACCCCACAGTTTCTTTACTAGAGCCAATTTGCAAATCTGCACGGTTAAAATTTAACCTTGTATTCCCTATTGTCTTTTAATGAGTATATTTGCATTTACAAATTATTTCCATTTCCGGAAGCGAGGTGAAAGGTATGGAAGATGGCCCTGCGTGTAGTAAACATAAGCGATTGTTTAAATCAATTAAGAGAATAATAATCAATGTTATTCAGACAGTGGGCATCTTCATGCCGTCACTGCCTGGATAGCAGTACCGGGGAGGTATTGTTATGGTGTTAAGAAAATTAATGAATTTTACAGACAATCTCATTGTGGAACCGATATTGAAAAAACTCGACGCCTCCATCGAAGGGTTGACTGAGCTGGAGGCAGAAGAAAGAATTGAAAAGCATGGTTATAACGAGGTAGGCGGAGAGACAAAGAAGTCACCGTTTCTAATGTTTGTCGATAATTTGAAAAATCCTCTGGTTGTTTTACTTGCTGCACTTGCGTTAATATCCTTTATTACCGGCGATCTAAGAGCATCGATAGTAATGATCGTAATGGTTGTGCTTGGCTTGGTATTAAAGTATGTTCAGGAAGTAAAAGCAGATGAATCCGCTGAGAAATTGAAATCCATGGTAAGCACTACTGCTACGGTTATAAGAGATGGGATGCAGAAGGAAATTCCCTTAAGGATGATTGTCCCCGGAGATATTATCCATTTGGCATCGGGGGATATGATTCCGGCGGATGTGCAGCTGGTCACATCGAAGGATCTGTTTGTAAACCAGACAGCTCTTACCGGCGAGTCACTCCCGGTAGAGAAGAATGTTCTGGAAGATAATTGGAAAAGTGACCTTGAAAATCCAAACCTATGCTTTATGGGTACAAATGTGGAAAGCGGTACCGCAATTGCCGTAGTTTTAGCTACAGGCAAGAAGACCTATTTCGGCCAGTTAAGCAGCAAAATGACCGGCGAAAGACCTATGACCAGCTTTGACAAAGGTATAAACCAGTACACATGGCTTATGATAAAATTGATATTTATCATGGCGCCGCTAGTGTTTCTGATCAATGGCCTGACCAAGGGAAACTGGCTTGAGGCGTTTTTGTTCGGTATTGCAGTGGCAGTGGGCCTGACCCCCGAGATGCTGCCCATGATTGTTACCGTTAACCTGTCGAAAGGTGCTTTGTCCATGGCGAAGAAACAGGTTATTGTAAAAAAGCTAAATGCAATACAGAACTTTGGGGCAATGGATGTCCTTTGTACCGATAAAACCGGCACTATAACCTATGGAAAGGTCAAGCTTGAAAAGCACCTCAATATATATGGAGATGCTTCCGAAAGGGTTCTAAAGTATGGGTTTATAAACAGCTTTTATCAGACCGGCCTGAGGAATGTAATGGATACCGCTATTCTTGATCACCGGAACGATGGAGAAGACTACTTTGACATTGAGCAGAAATATACCAAAATAGATGAGATCCCCTTTGATTTCATAAGAAAAAGAATGTCTGTCGTTGTAGAAAACAAGAGGCTGGAGCATGTACTCATTTGTAAAGGGGCTGTCGAGGAAGTTTTAAGTCTTTGCAACAAGTATGAGACAAAAGAAAGCACCGAGCCTTTTGAAGGCAGGATGACCGACAAGATTGACAGGATGATAAAGGAGCTGAATGCAGAGGGTTTCAGGGTTATTGCCGTGGCATACAGGATTTTTGACAACAACAAAAAGGCATATGCCATAGCCGATGAAAGCGAACTCACACTGCTTGGGTTTTTGGCTTTCCTTGATCCTCCGAAAGAAACTTCGGCAGAAGCTATTGCAAAATTTCACAAATATAATGTTGAAGTGAAAGTGCTTACAGGTGACAACGAAATAGTAACCCGGAAAATCTGTCAGGAAGTAGATTTGCCGGTTGATAAAATACTCCTTGGCAGTGATATAGATATAATGACTGATGAAGAATTAGGCGAAGCAGCTGAAAAGACCTCTGTATTTGCCAAACTTTCTCCCATGCATAAAGAGCGGATTATCAAGGCGTTACAGGGGAAAAACCATGTGGTGGGGTTCATGGGCGACGGAATAAATGACGCTCCCGCACTTAAGGCGGCAGATGTAGGGATCTCAGTAGATACTGCGGTTGATATCGCAAAAGAATCTTCAGATATAATACTTCTTGAAAACAACCTCCTCGTGCTTGAAGAAGGCGTATTGGAAGGAAGAAGAGTATTCGGGAACATAGTCAAATATATTAAGATGACCGCTAGCTCAAACTTTGGAAACATGTTTAGCGTTATTGGGGCAAGTATATTTGTTCCGTTTTTACCGATGCTCCCTATCCAGGTTTTAACCAATAATCTGCTGTACGATGTATCGCAAACCGCTATACCCACGGATTCAGTAGACGAAGAATGGATTGCAAAGCCGAGGAAATGGGCAGTAGATGAAATCAAGAGATTTATTTTGTATATTGGACCGATTAGTTCAATATTCGACTATGCAACTTATTTCCTGATGCTATTTGTGTTTAAAGCCTGGAATAACCCTGCGCTGTTCCAGACAGGATGGTTTGTTGAGTCCCTGTTTACGCAGACATTCATTATTCATGTCATCAGGACCAATAAGATCCCGTTTATTCAAAGCAGGGCAAGCAGACCGCTTATGATTACTTCAGTTCTGATTGTATGTTTTGGGGCTTTTTTGGCTAACTCAGCTTTAGGTAATGCTTTTGGGTTTGTAAAACTTCCCGCATTGTACTGGGTTTTCCTGGCGCTGATACTGTTCTGCTATGTTGCCTTGACTCAAGTGATCAAGACATGGTACATCAGAAAATATGAGGTATAATGAAGTGCCATGCCCCGCTCCGGTAATTATCAATGTCCCAAGATTATGTCACCTATTTTATGTTTACTTCATATGATAAACATGTAATAAGAAAACGGGAGGTCATGCGGCTAATGACATATCGGGAGTTGCTTGGCAAATGCAAAGAAAAGCCTGGATGGTTCAGGCCAATGGAATACTCAGATAATGAATTTAGTACTCGCTATAAAAACTGGATGATCAGAGTTAACGAAGAATATCGAAAAGATGAAAAATAATGTAACAAGCAAGAAGTTCCGGGGTTGATCCGGGGCTTCTTTTACTAATTAACCACCATGAAGACCCACATTACACTGAACTTATCGTGGACGACTCCGTGGCATGGGCTCTGCCGCTCACGCTTTCCGGTAAACGCGTATGAAAAAATCAACCTCGGTGGTAAATTCATTGATGGATTTTAATCTATCCATGGCTTGCGTGTCAGCATGCCGGATGTAAGGCGTCATTGTAAATAAGTTTATTATGTCCTGCGAGCTTATCAGGCCGATATCATATGATACACTATATTGTCCCAGGAGAGTGAAGCCTTCTCCGACCGTACCCTTCAGTCCGATGAACTCCGGGTCTTCATACAGCAGCTTTCTTAAACTGTATAGATGCTTCGGTCCCGGAGCCGCTACCAATAATATGCCGGACTGCTTCAGGATACGTCTGAACTCCTGTTCATCCCTTGGCGCGAAAATACACAGGATGCAGTCTACGGAGCCTGACAGTATCGGAACATGATAATTGC
>Ga0207800_1000226_pt1 | contig 18634 bp, 19 predicted proteins | sample LuqExpMetageno11_FD_187769 | JGI IMG/M metagenome (GOLD analysis project Ga0207800, IMG submission 187769) | Tropical forest soil microbial communities from Luquillo Experimental Forest, Puerto Rico - Sample 11 (SPAdes) | ecosystem: Environmental > Terrestrial > Soil > Tropical forest ... | reverse complement strand
GCAAGTCCCCAAGCTCTTCCCCACGTTCCGTAGGTGTCATAATCCAATTAGATTTTGATCTATGAGAGCAAATTTTTTGATATTGGTAGCGGCATTTATGTCTCTATCGTGTTTTGTTTTACAATCGGGACATATCCATTCTCTGTCTTTTAATTGAAGCTCTTTATTGTGGAATCCGCATACACTACAGAGCTTAGAAGATGGCTCAAATTGTCCAATTCTTAACACGGTTTTACCAAACCACTGAGCCTTATATTCTAACTTTGTTACAAAGCTACTCCATGCAGAATCACTTATAGCCTGAGCTAGATTATGATTCTTTACCATACCTTTAACATTCAGAGTTTCCAGAGCTATTGCTTGGTTTTCGCTAACAAGTCTGAAAGAGAGTTTGTTCTGAAAATCATTTCTCTGAGTTGTTATTTTGTCATGGAGTACAGCAAGTCTTTTAACGGCTTTTACCCTGTTCTTAGAGCCTTTCTGTTTTCGTGATACTCTTTTCTGAAGCACTTTAAGTCTTTTAAGAGAGTTTTTCAGGTATTTCGGATTCTCTATTTTTTCCCCATTAGAAAGAACTGCAAAATCTTTAATGCCTACATCTATACCTATTGTTGTTGGTTCTGAAAAAGATTGCTTTGCTGGAAGTTCTTTGCCGTCTTCAACAAGGATACTGATATAGTAGTGCCCTTTACAAGCCCTTGATAACGTAGCTGTTTTAAGCTCTCCATCAAACTTTCTGTGAAGAACAGTTTTAATTGGTTCTATTTTAGGAAGCTTGACAGTGTTATTTTCAAAGTCTACAAAGTAGTGTTGAGGTACAGGGAAAGACTGTATAGGATTCTTTTTTGATTTGAACTTTGGAAATCCTGTTTTCTCTCTAAAGAATCTAGTGAAAGCAGATTCAACCTGCTTAGTCATCCCCTGCAATGATTGAGAGTTGACTGCTCCTAACCACTTATTAGAAGCCTTTAGAGTAGGAATTAATTTGTTTAAGTCAAATCTGGAAATTGATTTCCCTGTTTGTTCATATGTTTTAATTTTCATATTAAGTGCCCAATTATAGACAAATCTACAGCTACCTATATGCTGATTCAGTTGAACAGCTTGTGTTGTTGTAGGATAAAGTCTAAATTTGAACGCTTTAATCATATAAAGGCAATATATGCTTTAACAATATACATAGTTTTTGGTAAACATGAAATATGAAACAAGAAATCATAGCAAATTTTTGTTAATATATCATGTTATCTTTGTTTGCAAATACAGAAAAGTCATACTTGAACCAATTAGCGAAGAACTCAAACAGATTATGGTTGATATTACAGAAGAATCAGATTTTGAAATCCTTGAAATGGAAACAGAAAAGATCATATCCATTTTGTGATTAAGAGTGAGCCGAAAGTTAGCGTTTTGTCAATTGTTAGAAAATTGAAACAAGAATCCACAAACAGAATATGGAAAACACAAAAGGAATATCTGGAAAGTATTATTGGAGTGAAAATACGTTATGGAGTGATGGATATTTTGCATCTACTATCGGAAACGTTAGTAAAGAGGCAGCAGAATATTACATACGGAATCAGGGTTGAAGTTGACGCTTATATCCCCTGAGCTAAAGACTCAGGGGTTTTACGCTTTTTCATATAAATACTTCAGAAAAGCAATCCTAAAATATATAAACGATAAGGATATAGGGTATTCGTTTCTTAGCGCCCTTATTTGGAGGTCGCACATTTTTATATATAGAAGAATAGTGAGTAATATAATGCTGTATCAATGTAATTTAATTATCATTAACTGAGGTGTCCGAAACTGCAAACTGCGGAAGAAAGGGTAAGAGCGAGATTGATTAAGTATCTCGGCAGGGACGAAAACGGGATACGCAAGGTTGTGCTCAATCTCTTCCTGACCGGAGACAAGTTCACCACCGGTGAAGTTTACGATTACCTAGACAAAGGAGATTTTGAGGTAAGCTACCGGGGAGTCTCGGCTATGGTTGGGCTTATGAACACAAGACTTGGGATTCTGAGCATAAACGTTACTGGAGATCACAACGTTTATTCCTTGAAAGAAAGCTATAAAAACATCGTAGGCTCTGTGCTTGAGAATTACTGAGCCATTTATTGTATCTGTTTTAGGTGAGAATTTTTGAATTGATTATCTATTCTGCTGACACGGCGAGATAAATGAACTGACATAAAGATTGTTAATTTGGTTAGAGACGTTCTGATTAACTGGCAGTGAAAACTTGATAGAGTGATTACTTACCTCATAAAAAGATGAGGGACATTTCTCAATTTTACGAACAAACTGTACTCCCAAGTTGAGAATGTTAGTTGCTGCATTAAGATCCCTGCAATAGATAAGCTACAGAAAAAACAATTATGTACTCTTTTTGATCTTTTTCTACCAACATTCCACAATTCGAACACAACTTTCAGGCATTTTTTGGATTGACAAGAACAGCTTAATTCTACCATCTTTCTGTTCAAATGCATAAGTTCGGCCTCAACTGTGGAATCAAATTTAATTTTAAGACATACTCTTAGATTCGTAATAATCAATTTTCGTATGTCCTGATTCCCAACGTTTTTTCGTAATAACAAAGTTTCATAATAGAACCATCTACAGAATCCCCAATTTTGATCAGCTTTGTCACCTGAGATTATGGAAAAGTTGGTGGGTTCATCCAGCACTGAAGTGATAGAGATCTTACTTTGTCTCTACTAAATGAGTTATAGAAGTATTATATAAAAATCGCTGATATATAAACAGTAGAAATGCCGAAATTAAGAACAGATTGCAGGAAAAGGAGAGAACTATAAACAATAAATTTTAACCAATGAATTTAAATAATCTAGAAGTGTAATTTAATAAAAATTAGAGTAGAAATGGAATTTTTCATCGTAGACAAGGTAAAATTATGAAGCTTGCAATTATTCTCGGCACGAGGCCAGAGATTATAAAAATGAGCCCTATTATAAGGCAATGTGAAAAGCAGGGTATTGACTATTATATTCTCCACACAGGCCAACATTATAGCTACGAGATGGACAAAATCTTTTTTGAGCAGTTAAAACTCCCGCAGGCAAAATATAATCTGGATGTAGGTTCTGGTAGACATGGGGAACAAACCGGAAAAATGCTTATATCAATCGAAGAGATCCTGATAAAAGACATAGTGGATATTGTGCTTGTGCAGGGAGATACAAACACTGTCCTTGCCGGAGCCCTTGCAGCTTCTAAGCTTCAGATCAAAATCGGGCACGTGGAAGCAGGTCTAAGATCTTTTGACTGTACAATGCCCGAAGAAACAAACAGGATCATTGCAGACCATATTTCAGATTACCTCTTTGCCCCTACCGAGACTTCAAGAAAGTACCTGTTAAATGAAGGAATTCCTGAAGAAATAATTTTTGTTACAGAAAATACGGTCGTTGATGCAGCCTACCAGAACCTTGAGATTTCTAAAAACGGAACAGATATTCTTAAAAAACTCGGCTTAAAGGAAAAAGAATATTTTGCAGCTACAGTGCACCGTGCCGAAAACGTGGATAGCAAAGAACGCCTCGGCAGAATCCTTTCCGGCTTTTCGCAGATTTACAAAGAATTTGGCCTTCCTATAATTTTTCCGGCCCACCCAAGGACCGTGAAAATGATCAAGAAATTTGGTTTTAAAACTCCTAAAGGAACGAGGCTAATCGAGCCTCTTGGCTATCTGGAATTCCTGCAGCTTGAAAGCGGGGCAAGAATGATTCTGACCGACAGCGGAGGCGTGCAGGAAGAAAGCTGTATCCTCAAAGTTCCCTGCGTGACGCTTCGGGACAACACAGAGAGACCTGAGACAGTGGATGTAGGTGCAAATCTGATTGCTGGAAGCGGAGAAAACATCATTGAATGCACAAAAAAATGCTTGAATTCGATCCTGAATGGGAAAATCCATATGGAGATGGAAACGCTGTAGAACTGACTCTCCAAAGTATGGCAACTGATTATAGTACTGAGTACAGCGATATAGAAGATCCTGAACAACTCGAGTACTGAAGTAGTCAGACTAAAAATGAAAAATGCTGTTTTTAAAGTATTTTTAAAAGGTGGAACAAGAAATGTCAAAAATTTGCGTACTTGGACAAGGATATATTGGCCTCCCAACTGCTCTTCTTTTTGCAAACAGCGGTCATGAGGTTGTAGGCATTGATGTAAACAAGCGTACTGTAGACATTCTTAAAGCAGGAAAAATGCCTTTTGAGTAGGCACGAAAGAAGTAAAGTGATGTAAGATGCCGCTTTTTAAACACCCCCAAGCATTAATTGAACCTGGAGCAAAGATAGGTGACCATACTCGGGTATGGGCTTTTGTACATATTTTAGAAGGTGCCACCATAGGAGCTGACTGTAATATTTGTGATTATGTATTCATAGAAAATGACGTAATACTTGGTGATCGAGTAACTGTTAAATCTGGAGTACAGTTATGGGATGGTATACGATTAGGTGATGATGTGTTCGTTGGTCCTAATGTAACATTTACTAATGACAAATTTCCGCGTAGTAAACGATACCCTAAGCAATATCCAAAAACGATTGTCAAAAAAGGAGCTAGTATAGGTGCTAATGCAACTGTTTTGCCAAACATTACAATTGGTGAGAAAGCTATGGTAGGAGCTGGATCTGTTGTTACAAAGAACGTACCAGATAATGCTATGGTAGTAGGTAATCCTGCGCTGATTGTCAAAATATTGGAGGAAGATAAATGAGCATAAAAAACTGCCAAATTATTGATCTTCCGAAAATTACAGATTCGCGAGGTAATTTATCTTTCATAGAAGGCAATGTGCATGTACCCTTTGATATAAAAAGAGTTTATTATCTCTATGATGTTCCTGGTGGAGCAGAAAGAGGTGGACACGCACATATAAAATTGCAGCAATTAATTATTGCAATATCAGGTAGTTTTGATATAATTCTTAAAGATGGTTTTGAGACAAAAAGATATCACATGAATCGTTCTTATTATGGGCTCCATATACCTTCTATGATTTGGCGTGAACTTGATAATTTTTCATCTGGATCAGTATGTTTAGTATTAGCTTCAACAGTTTATGAGGAATCTGATTACATACGTGATTATAGACAATTTTTATTGAAAGTTGGGGAGAGCAAACAATGAAAGTAAAATTTTTAGACCTAAAGTCTCCCTACATAGAGTTAAAGGATGAACTCGATAGAGCATATAAAAGAGTGATGGAATCAGGCTGGTATATCCTTGGCAAAGAATGTGAAGCCTTTGAGAAAGAATTTGCTGAGTATTGTGGTACAAAATACTGTATTGGTGTAGGAAATGGGCTAGATGCACTACACCTAATTTTACGAGCTTATGGGATAGGTGAAGGAGATGAAGTAATCGTTCCTGCTAATACTTACATTGCTACATGGCTTGCTGTATCTTATGCGGGTGCAAAACCCGTACCTGTAGAACCTAATGAAAAAACGTATAATATAAATCCAACCCTTATAGAACAGGTCATAACTGAGAGAACAAAAGCAATTATAGCAGTACATCTTTATGGCCAACCTGCAGATATGGATTCGATTAATGATTTAGCAAAAAAATACAACCTAAAAGTTATTGAAGATGCAGCTCAAGCCCATGGGGCAAAATACAAAAGTCAAAGAACAGGTTCTTTAGGAGATGCAGCAGGCTTTAGCTTTTACCCTGGAAAGAATCTGGGTGCAGTAGGTGATGGTGGAGCAGTTACTACAAACGATCAATTACTAGCTGAAAAAATCAAAATATTGAGAAATTATGGTTCAAAAATAAAGTATTATAATGAAATAAAAGGATTTAACAGCAGATTGGACGAACTACAAGCTGCTCTATTACGTGTAAAGTTATCTAAATTGGATGACTGGAACGAAAGAAGAAGTAAAATTGTAAATATATATTTGAGAAGTTTGCAGAATTGTAATGAAATAGTATTGCCTTATATACCAAAATGGGCAGAACCTTCATGGCATTTGTTTACTGTACGTTGTACAAAGAGAGATGAGTTACAGTCCTACCTTCATAAAAATGGCATCGATACGCTAATTCATTATCCTATACCTCCACACTTATCAGAAGCATATTTAGAAATGGGTTATAAAGTTAGTGATTTCCCCATCACAGAGCAGATAGCTAAATCTGTTTTAAGTCTGCCAATAGGGCCGCATATAAGTGACATCGATGTAATGGAAATTACAACCAGAATTAATGATTATAAATATTAAAACATTGGCGTGTCATTTTATGCGTGAGATAATAAAAGCAATTTTTAAAACTGGTAGTGCTTCAATTGTTAGCATTATTTTAGGAGTCATAAGCACCAAAATATTAGCTGTTGCCCTTGGTTCAAGTGGAATGGGCTTATATTCAATAATTAACCAAACTTTGTCAACAGCCACTACGGCAGGAACAATGGGAGGACAGACAGCTTTGGTACAGGGATTAGCAAGTAAAAAAGGAAATGAAAGAGATAAGTATTTAATAACAGTCTTCTGGATTTTTATTTTTGGAGCAATGGCTACATCGTTATTTTTTTGGATATTTTCTCCATTGATAGCACAAACTGTTTTTGCATCAAATGACGAAGAAACTATCAGCTTAGTACGATGGATAACACTACCTTTAACTTTGACGATTATATATTCATATTTTACCAATTTATTAAATGGTTTTAAGGCTATTGGGCGTCTTGCAATAGCTCAAGTGATAGTATCATTTGTTACATTACTATTTGTTTATCCATTATTCATATTAGCTTCCAGTGGACACACAATATCATTTATATTTTTAATTAGCGTATCTACAATGGGAGGAATAATATTTAGTATTATAGTTGCCCACAAAGAAAAATGGTTAAATCCTTTGATAAAAGATTTTATACCAAAGATAGACAGAGGGGCAATGAAGCATTTTTATTATATGTCGCGTGCAAGACTTGCAACAGGCTTAGTGACTTCAGGAACGTTATTAGTTATCCGAGCAATGATAATTCAATATGAAGGATTCTCTAGTGCTGGAATATTTGATGTTGCCTGGGCACTTAGTATGACATATATAATGCTCTTATTAAGTTCATTCGGAACTTACTACCTCCCAACATTGAGTGGAATAGAAGACCCTCAGTCTCGAATAACTCTAGTCCAAGAGACATTGAAAATGTCTCTTATAATTGTTATACCTTTAATAATTACTATCATAGAACTGAAACCACTAGTAATAGCTATTCTTTATACACATGAATTTATAAAATCTTTAGAAATCGTTCGGTGGATGCTGATAGGGGACTATTTAAAAGTTAGTAGCTGGATACTATCCATACCGATGGTAGCTTATGCAGATATGAAATCTTTTTTTTGGAGTGAAATAATATGGAATGCAGGATTTCTAATGATATCATGCTTAGCGATATATTATAACCATTTGGAAGGTATTGGGATCTCTTTTTTATTGATGTACGCAATTTACTTAGTATATATGAAAATATATTGTGAAGTACGTTTTCAGATACCAATTACAAAGAAGATGACTCTACACTGGGTTGCGGGTTTAGCACTAGTATTAGCAGCGTCATTTTATGATTGGAATACAACTGTTGTATCCTATTCCCATGCAGCTGTTTGGATTACCTGTGGATGTTTAGTTTCATGGATCTCGTTAGAAAAAGATGAAAAATACGAGCTAGTAAAGCTAATTTTTGGCACAAAGAATGGGATAAAAAGACAAAAATTTTAGTTAAGTTGATATAGAAGTAATTTCCGGATAAGTATGAGATACATTCTTGGTATTACATAAAACATCTTAATAAAATTGATACTATTGAAATAGGAGTTTATACCAAAACTCAAAAATCGATTGAGTTAATGATCATGAAAACAAGCCTGAAAGCTCTTGATAATTGAAGACAAAGTGGTTTTGGTATAAATTTTAGCTATTTATATAGAAAAGTGAGGAAATTCAAAGGTAAGTAACATCATATTGAAAAAGAAAAAGAGGATAATTTTAATGTTTAAGGAAATTGTATGCTCAGTAATAATTCCTGTATATAATGGAGAAAAATATATAAAGCAAACAATTGAGAGTTGCTTGATGCAATCTGTAATAGATAATATAGAAATAATAGTTATCGATGATTGTTCTAAAGACAGTTCTTTTGAAATTTGTAGATATTTTGGGACTGTAAGCCCTAATGTTATAGTCGTTAGAAACGAAAATAATATGGGCATTAATAAAACTCTTAATAAGGCAGCTTTAATATCAAAAGGCAAATATATACTTTTTTTGGGTCACGATGACATGTTAAGACCCAATCATGTTGAAACTATTTTAAATGAGTTTGAAGAAGATACTTCTTTTATTCACTGTAATGCAGATTTAATAGATGAAGATAATAAGATTTTTGGAGTGGGAGTGAAAGATAGACTTCAAATGAGAAAAACTAAACTTATAAAGTATTATTTAGTTACTGGAAATATAGTTCATAGTACAGGTACAATAATTCAAAGAAAAAAATTTGATGATGTAGGTGGATTTGATGAAAAGTTCAGAAATTATGGAGAATGGCTTTTGTGGATAAAACTAGCCTCTTTGGGTAAAGTAAAATATTCTACAAAAATAAGAGCGCTTTACAGAAGACATGACACAAACATAACAAATAGTTTTGGAGATATTAGTGTCAAAGTTGAACTTTTAAAATATTATGAATTCTGTCAAGACATTGCACTTTTACAGATTAAAAATTCCCTTATTAGGCAGATATTACATTTATACATAAAATCAAAGAACTTTCTTTAAAAAATAACAAAAGATAGTAATTGATAACATAAAAAAATAAAAAGATTATCATATTAACGTAATGACTTACTTATTGCTTTATTTAAGAACTTATCTTTTCGGTAACTAGACACAAAGGATATAATAGTTTCAAAAACAATGCTTTTTAAAAACTAAAGAATCAATGTGGTAATAAATGAAAGGTATTACGACAGTAAAAAGAATAGTAAGAATATTAAAACGAGAAATGAAGATTGCAAAAAATACAGTATTTAATACAGTAAAGATAATAAAAAGCGAAGAAGAACAAATAATTGCCTTTTGGTGGACAGGAAGAGAAAATAACTGGGGAGATGCATTAAACCCAATTTTGATACAAGGTATGACAGGAAAAAAACCCATATTGTCTACAGAAGTCCTCAATATTAAAAAAAGTGATGTATACAGCGTCATTGGAAGTATATTAGATATTCCATCCGATAAAAATTTAGTTATATGGGGGTCAGGTTTTAGATCAAAAGATTCCAAATTTAAAAATAAGCCAAAAAAAATTTGTGCCGTTAGAGGGCCAAGAACAAGAGAGTTAATACTGAAACAAGGAATCGAATGCCCTGAAGTATATGGAGATCCAGCAATACTTTATCCATATTTGTATAAATCAAAGGTTAAAAAAAAGTATAAATTAGGAGTGATTCCTCATTATGTAGATCAAAACAATCCGTTATTAAATATATTCAAAGATGACGATACAATATTAATTATCGACATATTATCGGGAACAAAAAAAGTCGTTGACGACATTTGTAGTTGTGAAAAAATCGCCTCTAGTTCATTACACGGTATAATTGCAGCAGATGCGTATGGCATCCCCTCAATCTGGATTGAATTTTCAAATAAAATAGATGGTAATGGCTTTAAATTCTATGACTATTTCGATTCGGTTGGAAGAACAGGAGAAAGCCCTCTAAGAATAACAGAAGACATTACAATAAAGGAAGTAATTGATTATTATAGACAATATAAGATTGAAATCAATATTGAAAAGTTAGTAGAAACCTGTCCTTTTTTAACTAATGAGAAAAAAGAAAGTTTGAATATAAAAATAAAAGCTGATAATTGCCTAACTTAACCTTTGAAGAGTAAACCACAACTAGAGATATGTAAACCCGAGGATTTTACAATGCCGCTTTTCTCAGTAGTTATACCTCTTTACAACAAAGAGCCCCACGTTAAAAGAACTTTAAATTCAGTTTTAGCTCAAACAATTCAGGATTTTGAGATAATTGTTGTTGATGACGGATCAACGGATAAGAGTAAAGAGGTGGTCAAAAGCTTTAGTGACTACAGAATTCAATTGATCAGTCAAAAAAACGCAGGTGTTTCAGTAGCACGCAATAGGGGAATTAATGAAGCTAAAGCAGATTTTATAGCTTTTTTGGATGCTGATGATGAATGGAAACCTAATTTTCTTGAAGAAATATTCGGACTAATAAATAAATACCCAAGTGCAGGCGCATATGCTGTAGCATATAATATTTGTTTGCCATATGGAAAAATAAGAATAGCCCGATATAAGGCAATCCCTCTAGCTCCTTGGAAAGGTCTGCTACCTAGTTACTTTTTAGCGGCAGCTACTGGAGAACATCCGGTATGTTCTTCCTCAATATGTATTCCTAAACACATATTTTCAGATATAGGAGGCTTTAAAGTTGGAGCATGGTGGGGAGAAGATGATGATATGTGGGGAAGAATTGCTATCAAATATCCAATTGCTTTCAGTTGGGAAATTGGATGTATAGTCCATAAAGAAACAATAAATAGGGCTTGTAGTAGGTTGCAAACAGTAGAAGAGCATCCATTTATAAGAACTGCACAAAAACTAATGAACGAAGACAAAGTACCAGCAAATATGTTAAATGATTTAAGAGAATGTATCGCAAAATATCAGATACTATCTGCAGCTCATAACATATCTGTAGGAAATCCAAGGTTAGCCCGAGATATATTATCTAACTGTGAGACAAAATTGTTATACCATCAGGAGATATTTTGGAGTTTCTGGGCAATAATGCCTTCACCAATTTATCATACTGCTTCGAAAACAAGGGGAAACTTATCAAAATTGTTCTCTTGGTCCTCAGTTAAGAGATAATCTCCTCCAAAATAGTATGCAATTAGAAATTAGATTGCCTCTTTAAATAATATCGCGTAGAAACTGATTCCTCAATATTTTCGCTTTTTATACTCATAAGAGACGAACAGTCGGTGATATAGATGAAAGAACAATTTTTTTTATTTTTGTGATTTGAGAACACTCTCTTGCACAACATTTCAGGAAAATGCAAATGCTAATAGCAGCTTACATTCTATGCTTCATTCCATTCACCATTTATAACTCTCGCAGGATTTCCAACTGCCTTCACATTTGGAGGAATATTTTTATTAACTATCGATCCCGCTCCTATTATACTATTATGACCAATCGTTACTCCAGGTAAAATTACACTGTTTACTCCGATAAATACATTTGATTCAATTTTTATTGGTCCTACCTTTGGCTGTTGACCACGAATGAGGTGTGAAGAGTCGTGAGTAAGGACAATTACTCTATCAGTAATAACAGCATTATTACCTATTGAGATAAGGTGAGGAACAACACGATCAATTACAACCCCTCTTCCGATGAAAACGTTTTTTCCAACTTTTACACCCTGAATATTTAAGATTTTACTTCTCCAAGAACTAAAAGGAATAAAATCGCGAATAATATCCAGCAACCAAAAAAAAATTTTCTTCAATGGACCGTTTATCTGACACGCTATACTTATATCGAAACATTTGTTAGTATTTGAGCATATGTTGCATAACTTTTTTGTGACCATTTGTATTCCCTTTTATATACTGAATGAATACTACTCATTTGTAAGTCCATAAATAGTAATGTAAAAGTTAGAAATTGCCTTTTGTTATCATTAGTTTCCACACCAGAAAAAACTATTAACTGCTCAATTATTGATCTGTAAGTTTATGCTTTTCCCCTTAAATTTGGATTAAAACTATATAACCATAGGTCAAGTATGCACTAAAAAATAAAATTTTTTAGTAATTCTTACTTTACTAATAGGATATTTAGAACATACAAGTAACTAATTTATTGAAACTAATTTTTTTAATAACTTTAAAGAGTTATAACCGATGATGAAATAATTAAACTCTCAAGAGAAGTTTATCTCATAAAATAATTTCCCGATATTAAAGTGGATTTCAACGTGTACAATAAATTGTGTATAGACTGCAGTTAAATATTTACATTCAGTAAGACTAAATATTAGATCTGTAAAGTACGATAGAAATAATCATTAAGTTTGACATTATATCAAAGAGTAAGAATATATATTACAATTATCATCATAAACTTTATTCATGTTTGTTGTAAACTTCTGGCTATAAGTTGAATAATGACTTTTATTGTTAATATAAAGATTTCCAGATCGAACAAAGATTGGTGCATTGTTTTCTACATTTGTCCACGGCTTAAAGGCTATAAGATCTTCTTCTGGGAATGAACTATATGCACGGAGTGTAAGTATATCATAGTAATCTCCATAAATAGTAGTGAAATTTGATTTTGAGAGCCATTTAGCACCAAAGAGATCAGACTCATGAACAAAGAAATACCGAAAATTCTCATTACTCAAAGAAACCGATGATGGATCTTCATTAGTAATTTCAAAAATAAATCCACTATGAAGCAAAAAATAGAGGATTAAAATAAAAGACAAAATAAGGTTATTAACCTTCATTAAATTTAACATATTTAAAACCTTAGAAAAACCTAACATAAAAAAAGGAGATAATAAAAGGAGAGTAATATGATATATACGTGAAAAATTAAGCGAAAGTGCAAAAAAAGGCACTACTAAACCTGCTAAGTTAAGCAACAAACATGCGAATGACATAGCAATGTATTGAAAATTAAATTTCGATTCATAAAAGTTTAATACATACATTAAAAAACCAATTGCAATAAAAACTTGGGTAAAAATAGTAATATACTTAGCAAGTTCGTGAAATATTTGCGTCTGATCTGAAAGTATAAGAGCAAGTCCCTGAGTTGACTGAGGGGAAAATACATCAGTATAGAACTTGCTCAATATGATGTTAATCATCTCAATTAAATTTGTGAAGTTTTCAGAAGATGATGTATATATATACCATGCTATAGCGAGAATTAGAACGAAAGTGATGAAAGTTACAGACACAGTTTTTGTGTCCTCTAAAAAAGTGTTTTTATACTGATATCTCTTACCTATAATAAAAGACAAGATGAATGTAATAGAAATTAAAAATATGAATATATAAGACACAGAATAATGAGATATGATTAAAGAAAAAGTGTAAACTAATTGCAATATGTTCTTTTTTAAAGGATCAACATTTTCTTCAAAAAGCAAAAGCAAGATTAAAACGAAAAATATCTCTGCAATACCTTGTCTCATTAAAGAAAGCATCTCACCGTAAAAAGAAAACGTTGAAATGAATAAAAATACACCTACAAATGCCACTTTTCTATCAGTCTGTTTTTTGAATATTTCATATAAGCCAACGGGAACTGCAGAAAATAATAAAGGATATATAAATTTAAAAAAATAAGTAACGCTTACACCGCTTATTTTGGAAAATAGCGGCGCAAAGATAGTAACGCTAGCCATAGAATTAAGGCTACTAGCGAGATTAGGATTCCAATATGAATTCATATACACTAAGTTAGAGTAGTGATATTCTCCAAAGATATCCCATCCCCATAGATAAGATGAAATTAAGGAATTGCTAAACAATAGTGAGGTTGCGATAGAGAAAATGGAAAGTGGAATTAATTCATCTGGTATTTTTTCATAAAGGATTAATATAGGCATTGATGATACAGTAAGAATTACGATAAAAAGTAAGATTTTATTATTGTAATAATTAACAAAAAAAGTCCCAATTATACTTAAGAGAGGAACTAATAATAGAAAAAATATTTTTGACTTATTTTTATAAAACAATTCACAATTTGTCTTTTTTACAAAATTTAGGGCATATTCATCGCCCCTTAGACTTAATAAAGTTAGTATTGATAGAGAAACAACAGTTGATACCAAAATTAAGTTAGTAAAGAGGGGTGTTAAAACCCCAATAATTGGAAAGATAACATTCATAGTACAACCTATTAACATCAAGAAAAAAATGCTCAATCCAATAGTGTGCAGTATATTTTCAACTGGAGATATATTATATATTTTTAGAATTCTCAATAAAACAAAGCCAGGAATAAATATTAGATAAATGGTTCCGATAAACTGTCTTAATAGCGGAATCCCTAACCCTAGGATTTCTAAACCTCTCAACCCAAGTAAAGTAACATGAAATGCACAGGTTATAATTATAAATTTTTTTGCGCTCGAAGTATTTAGTTGAAGAAAGGAGATCATGATAACTAGTCCGAAGTAATTTTACTTATGACTTTAATTAATAGCTTTCGGTTATTTCTTTTACTATAATACTTTTCAATAGTATCTCTCGCGTTTTGACCAACTTTTTTCATTAAATCGGCATTGAAAATTAATTTATTTATATTGTATACTAACTCTGAGTTTTCGAAGATGAAAACATTGTCTCCAGGCTTTGCATAATCAATTCCAGTTATACCTTTTGGAGATGTAAACACAGGTAAGGAACATGCCATTGGCTCTAATATTTTGTTAAGTGGTCCAGATGTTGCAATTTTGGAAGGGACTATCACAGCGTCTAGACATTGCAACTGCTTTAAATAATCTGTAAATGTTAAATAGCCTGTATACATAACTTTTTTACTACTTATATGGTTATTACAATTACCAATTATTATAAATTGGATATTTTTGTTAAACTCATCCAAATGCTCATAAACGAAATCAAGTGCATATTTGTTGGACGGCATATTAAAAGGACCAATAACTCCTATTTTTTTTATGATGTTGGAGTCGCTTAAGTTTGTACTTTTACTGTCATCTTTAGTAAAAATATCTTCATCTATGAAGACTGGGATTAATTCGATATTTTTATTATACTTAGAGTAGTATTTTAAAATGTCTTTTGATAAAGCTATAACATAATCTGCGTGTATTATAACAAAATTCTCAAGGAGTTGACAGAGTTTAATAATAAACTTAGAACTTCCTCTTTCTTTTGTTTCTTCAGACAATATTCCATGTGCTTCGTAAATTATCTTGTAACTAAATATTTTTGAAAATGGATAACATACAAGAAAACCGAAATAATCAGATGAGCAATAAACGCAATCAAAATTTTGAGATACAAGCTTAGGAATTAGCCTAAACATCCATAAAAAGGATTCTTTAACAAGTATTATGTTATTGTCAAACCTCTCATTTTTTGAACTAATCAAAACTACTTTAAGTTTTTCACATAATAAGTCATCGATTCTTTTTGCTCTTACTGTGATACCATTATCTTGAAAAGTATTAGATGGAGATAGGATTAACATTTTTAAGCTAAATTTCTCACAATTTTTTGTATTCATTAAATATCTCTTCTCCTCTTTTTTTCCAAGTGAATTTTTCTAAAATAGTATTATATGCATTTTTTAATATTTTATCACAATCTATTTCATTATTAATAGTCTTTCTAAGTAGTTCTGCAAGCCTCACCGAATTCCCTCTTGGGTATAAGAAGCCATTATATTCGTGATTAATTATTTCAGGTATTCCACCTACACTAGAGGCTATAACTAGAGTTCTTGTACTCATCGCCTCCAATATATTAGTAGGGCAGTTCTCATAAATTGAGGAAACAACTAAAATATTTGCTTGTTGATAAATAGCAGGCATATCAAAGTAAGTAACTCTACCTAATATCTCGAATCTATCTTTTTCGAATAGCTTAGATAATCGTTCGTAAACTCTTTTAGTATCTCCTCTACCAACTATTCTTACTTTAAAATTCAGTCTTGTTTTGCTCAGAATTTCTAGTGCGTCTAAGAAAGTATCAAGTCCTTTTATAGCATATAATCGGCCAACAAACAGAATCAAAGGAACTTCATTTTCGTTCTCATATGGAACGAACAAAGATGTATCAACTGCATTGTATTCTACCTTAATCTTGTTAAATTCTTGATATCCATAATCCTCAGTTATCTGTTGCGATGTAAAGTTGGACACAGGCAACAAAAGAGCAGCCTTTTTAAACCCAATTTTTTCTCCCTCCTCAATGCCTAGTGAGAAAAACTTCATTAAAGATTCGGTTTTACTCCCTTTAGATTTACAACTACTGAGCCCTTTACTTAGTCCTCTGACCGTAGCATGGACAGTAACTGCTATAGGTGCAGTATTTTGGAATTGAGCAAACAAATGGGGAATATGTCCAGAATGACTATGGATAACATCAAAAGCGTACTGAGAGTTAAGGTTTTTCAATTTGTTCAATAATGCTAATTGGAACTTAAAATTACAAAAAAACGAATCTTTTGGATTAATATCTGTAACTTTATGAATAATAAATCTATCATCTAGTATTTTATCAAATGAATCTTCAATTTCTCGATTGATTGTAACTACATGGATTTCATCTGCGGGAATATTTTTTAATAGGTTGAAAGTATAAGCACCTACTCCACCCCACGAAGGCGAGTTTTCAGGTGCCAACATACAAACATTCATATGATCAATCCTCAAATAGCATAATTGTTGATATATTTAATACATGTTCGTCTAGAATTAAATTATAGAGACTCTTATTTTAGAGCTAGAAAAAAGTATCATATATTTACTCACTGCCATCTTTTTCTGGGAAAAAACTAATTTTTAAAAGTATACTTCCTGAAAATAAACTCAATTAATACTGACTAAATTTATTCCATGTTCCAATTTTCATATAAACGGTTAGTGCATACGATATGTTCCGCAAATACTATTTTATTTTCTAATTAATTAAAATCTTTTTTGACCTAAAAGTACAGAATTTGCACTTTTAGAGGCTATAAGATCTTTATATTATGTTGATGTCTCCACTGATGGTAATCGAATTGCATGAGATCAGAACCACCCATACGAAAGTTAAACCGCCCTTGCTTCCCTCAAAATCACAGATATAGAATGTAGCAAGATACCTGTTAAAGTCATAAAACTCCCTACGACGATAAATAGAACCATTAAAATGGTAGGGCCAAAATACAAACTTTTTCCCATAGTGAATTCTTGTAGGAAAATAGCTCCCATAATAATACCACCTATTGCAAGGGCTGTTCCAGGTACTGTCAGGTAGTAAAGAGGTTTGTTGAATTCGATGTCTTTTAAAACCATCATAAGAACCCCAAAGCCGTGTTTTATTGGGTTTACGGTTGAACAATCAACATCGTATCGAACGCCAATTTCAACTTCGGCTATGCGAAGACCGGATTTGCTTGCATCTGCGAGCATTTCACTTTCTATTGCCATGCCTTCAGCTTTGAAACGGAAGACGTCTTTTGTAGAGGCTGAAAAGGCACGGAAGCCACTCTGAGAATCGGTAATATGGAGTCCAGAGTTTAGATTGGTAGCCTTATCCAAAATAGTCTGACCGAGGCGACGGTATGCAGGAGTATTTTTGTCCAAGCCATTTAAGTACCGACTACCATTAACCATATCAGCTTCGCCTTTGATAATGGGTTCGACAAGCTTAGGTATCTCGGCAGGATTATGCTGGCCGTCAGAGTCCATGGTAATTATTATGTCTGCACCCAGGTCGTCTGCGGCTGTAAAGCCAGTCTTGAGGGCAACTCCTTTGCCTTTGTTTGTGTCATGTTGAATAACTTCAGCTCCTGCCTTCCTAGCAATCTCGACTGTACGGTCTAAACTGCCGTCATCGACTACAATCACATTGTCGGCATAAAATTTTGTAAGGAGGACTATGCTTCCGATGGCCACTTCTTCATTATAGGCAGGAAGGATCACCGTGACTTTTTGTGGGGAGGTTACCTTAACACATTGCTTTTGTTTCCAAGCTGCATGCTGGGCATTCTTGCCCACAATTATTTCACTAGTCAATTTAGATGCTCCTAAGCATAAACGAAATATTTAAAGTGAATTTGCATATAGACGTGAAAGGTCACTTGATCCAAATGATAGTACAATTGTTTAACATATCTCATATAATTAATTTTTATATGCAGGTATGAAGAAATATTATTTAAACTTACTGAATAGGAAAACAGTAATAAAAAAATAAATAAGAAAGAATATAATTAGAAGCCTTATTAATAAAAGTAAATAGCAAACAATATAATTGAGATAGAAGTCTAAAAAAATATATTTCAAGTTTAAACATACATAAAATTACTCTCCAAAAATGCAAAAAAATTGAAAAAACGCTATCATGAGAGCTTTAAACTATTCATGCGCGCTTCTTGTGGATGGCATTTACATTCATAGGAGTTCTTCCGACTTAACTAGGATTTGAGAACACTTGCCGCATCTCGTAGAGAAAGAAATGAGTAAAAAAGCAAGAAAAAAGGCGAAATTTAAGTTTTGGTAGTTCCTGTAGGTTCTCTTTTTCTTTTGGAATTTTCATGCGTCAATTTTGTGAGTGGGCCAATCAACTTTTCAATTTGATTTATACTCACTATGCTCCTAATCATTGATTGTGAACTACCCCTCAGCTAAAGACTGAGTGGCTTCTTGGTTCATTCCTCCCTCCATTGAGAGCAAGTCCCCAAGCTCTTCCCCACGTTCCGTAGGTGTCATAATCCAATTAGATTTTGATCTATGAGAGCAAATTTTTTGATATTGGTAGCGGCATTTAT
>Ga0207800_1000225_pt1 | contig 18637 bp, 15 predicted proteins | sample LuqExpMetageno11_FD_187769 | JGI IMG/M metagenome (GOLD analysis project Ga0207800, IMG submission 187769) | Tropical forest soil microbial communities from Luquillo Experimental Forest, Puerto Rico - Sample 11 (SPAdes) | ecosystem: Environmental > Terrestrial > Soil > Tropical forest ... | reverse complement strand
GTATGCCTTCTCGCCATCTGCATAATTGATTAATGCGATATTTGCTGTTCTGTTCGGATCGTATTCGATGCTGATAACAGTTGCCGGAATACCGTCTTTTCTTCTCTTGAAATCGATAATTCTATATTTTCTTCTAGAACCACCGCCCTGGTGTCTTACTGTAATCTTACCCTGATTGTTACGGCCTGCATTCTTATTCAAGGAAGCAACCAATGATTTCTCAGGCTTTGATGCTGTAATCTCAGTAAAATCAGAACCAGTCATGTGTCTTCTGGAAGGTGTATATGGGTTATATGTTTTAATTCCCATGATGTGCACTCCTTTCAAAAACGAAATTTAGATGTTAAGTAAAACTCTTTCAGCGCCAAAATATGTTTGCATATTTTGTGTGCATCGGTTCGCTAGAACCGCTGTGACCGTCAGGTCGCAAATATTGTTTTCTTACCATCTTCGTATATATTCAAAATCTTATAAGCCTGAGAAAATTTCAATCTCAGCGCTGTCAGCTGTTAACTGAACGATTGCTTTCTTAACCTTGGAGGTCTTACCGGAAGTAGCACCACGTCTACGTGTCTTTCCATCCTGGTTAATTGTGTTTACGCTTGCCACCTTAGCACCGGTAAACATCTTCTCAACAGCTTCTTTAATCTGATTTTTTGTAGCCGCGGGATTAACTGAAAATGTATACTTTTTCTCACTCATGGTGCTCATACTCTTCTCAGTAACGATGGGCTTAAGGATTACATCATAATATTTTAAATCTGCCATTATGCGTACACCTCCTCTATCTTTGCTACAGCATCCTTTGTTAATACCATGGTATCATACTTCAAGATGTCGTATACGTTAATGGAGTTTGATAATACTGTTCTAACCTTCGGAAGGTTTCTTGCGGAAAGCTGTACGTTGTCGTTCTTCTCGCCAATTACTACTAATGCCTTTCCTACCTTTAAGTTATCAAGAACTGCCTTCATCTTCTTTGTCTTGATCTCACCAAAGCTTAAATCGTCCAGTACGAAGAACTTAGCTTCATTTACTCTGGAGGTTAAAGCTGATTTAATTGCAAGAGCCTTTTCCTTCTTATTCATCTTGAAGGAATAATCTCTCGGCTTGGGAGCAAATACTACGCCGCCGCCCTTCCACTGAGGGGATCTGGTTGAACCCTGTCTTGCATGACCGGTTCCTTTTTGTCTCCAAGGCTTTCTTCCGCCGCCGCTTACTTCAGCACGGGTCTTAGCGCTCTGTGTTCCCTGGCGTTTGTTAGCTAACTGCAGAACAACTGCCTGATGAACTAAATGATCATTTATCTCTACTCCGAAGACTGCATCGTTAAGTTCTAATGAACCAACTTCCTTGCCTTCGATATTGTAAACTTTTACATTTGCCATTTAAGTGTTCCTCCTTTCTTAAAGCTCTAGTTTGCTTTCTTTACTGTATCTTTCAGCATGATTAAGGATTTCTTCGGTCCAGGTACTGCACCTTTAACGAGGATGAGGTTCTTAGCTGCATCAATTCTTACAACTTCAAGGTTCTGTACTGTAGCCTTTACTGCTCCCATATGACCAGGCATGTGCTTGCCAGGGAATACTCTACCAGGTGTGGTAGCAGCACCGTTGGAACCTGCATGTCTGTGGAACTTGGAACCGTGCTTCATCGGTCCTCTGGATAAGTTGTGTCTCTTGATTGCGCCTTGGAAACCTTTTCCCTTAGTCTTACCTACTGCATCAACTCTGTCACCTTCTGAGAAGATATCAGCTTTGATTTCCTGACCCACCTTGTAGTCAGCAGCATTGTCAAACCGGAATTCTTTAAGATATCTTTTTATAGCAACACCTGCTTTTGCAAAGTGCCCTTTTCTTGGCTTATTTACCAGAGATTCTCTGATATCGCCAAAACCAACCTGTATTGCTGCATATCCGTCGTTATCTACAGTTTTAACCTGTGTAACGAAAAGAGGACCAGCCTGCAATACTGTTACCGGAATAAGAGTTCCGTTATCACCGAAAACCTGAGTCATTCCGATCTTTGTAGCTAAAATCGCTTTCTTCATTGTCTTACCTCCTGTTTAATCTACAGCGGATTACACTTACGTGCAATCATCCTAGATGGTTATATACAATCATATATGAACCCTAAGGATTTCTTCTTAATTAAATAATGTTGTTATTACGTCTTTCCTATGCTGTCAGTATTCATAAGATGAATTACTTGTCTTCATTGCTGACCTTAATGCAATAATTGCATCGGATGAATTACTTTGTCTTCATCTTAATGTCAATATACACACCTGCAGGCATTTCCAATCTGGATAATGCATCAACAGTCTTCTGAGTAGGTGTGATGATATCGATTAATCTCTTGTGTGTTCTCTGCTCAAACTGCTCTCTGGAATCCTTATACTTGTGAACCGCTCTCAGAATTGTTACAACTTCCTTCTTTGTCGGCAACGGAACTGGTCCGCTCACCTTAGATCCTGTCTTCTTCACAGTATCGATGATTTTACCTGCAGATTGATCGATTAAATGATGATCATACGCCTTTAATGTGATTCTCATTACTTGACTTGCCATAAAAAAAGCCGCCTCCTTTTCGCACTTAATTTCAGTACGACAAGTGGTGACTGTACACTCATCCGTGTGTATCTTCATACTTCATACAATTAATCCGGTAAAACCGGATTACATTCGACAAACAGTGATTGGTTGTCTCCTACTGAATTCTATGATATTCATCACACGTTTTATCTGCCCAAGGCAGAACATTATATGGTACAGTGACTTGTCGCCAGTTTCATAACTTGACCTTCGCTCCACGGAAAACCTACCCGAAATCGGTAGCAACCTCACGTTTCAACGCTATCAATGTCACAACATTAGCAATTATACAGCATTGTTTATACTTTTGCAAGCACTTTTTTTAAGAATTTCAAGCATTTCTAAGGGGTTCCTACATTTCGTTCAATTGTAACTTTCTGCCAAAGCCCAACTGAGGTTATTGTGCCCAGAAGAATTTTATTTATGTATTATTCAGAAATATATTATTTAATAGAAGGAAAAGAATTTTATATCCAGAGTCTCCCATCCTAAATGTAAAAATCTTATCAATATTCTCCGTAAATTAGCTAATCACTTCAATGATAGCTTTATCAATAGATGCTCTGAGAGATTTATTATTCCACTACATAATTTAAAGGGTTCTGCCGGGCATTAACAACCTGCAGAACCCTTTATAAATCTATAATCTAATTTTACTTATTCCTCATCCAGCGACAGCATAGCTTCATTTTTCCGGAAGACTCCGCAGCCGATGACTCCTAATACTGCTATTACCAGACATAATAATGCAATACCGCTTCCTTTACTATTTCCAACTAATATGTCCCATAAGCTTCGAAGTGTTGTTGAACTTTTCATATATGGAACGAATATTTTATCAGCCAGAAAACCACCCATGAATGTTCCCAATGGAATGCTGGTGTACTGAAGCATATTCCTTGCGGAAAATATCTTGCCCTGCAGCTCAATCGGAACCTTGCTTCGCATGATATATTCTACATTTGCCGTGAGTAACGGAATGAACAGATTACCGGCAAATACAATCAGATAGATGTTTTCTCCATGCGAAGTGCTATCTCAAATGACTTTGCACGGAGTTAAAGCAATGCACAGCTTCATCTGTACCCACCCCTTTATTATTGATTATAAGTAATTGTGAAACAATTTTACTGCTGGAATATATTACATAGCTACATAAGGAGTCCCGTAATTACCTATTATAGTTAAATTATAGTTTTTTATTTGATGTCATACAACAAGATTATAACACGATATACACCCGATACAATAAGAAAATACATTTCATTCCATATCATATTTATTTCTTACTTAGCCGGGTCATAACCTACTACGGACCAGATTCCTGTTTCAACTTGGCGTTCAAGACGTTTTAGATATACATACTTAGCAATGGATTTATCGTCTTTGATTTCAGCAACGGCATCTGTTCCATTATTTTTGATAATCTCGATATTATTATAAGCGATCGGATAATCTCCTACAATTCCTTCCGGTGATAATAAAAGGCTGGCAAATACCTGTGTTACAAATACCGGATCCAGCTTCCAGGGAGAGTGACCGGCATCCACACTTTCCTGTTCATTTTCTTCTGCTACCAGATCAACATCTACTTTAATCTGAGGCTCTACCACTTCCTCTTCGCTTACCAGGATCACAAATTCTCCTTCTGATAATCCTTCCACAAATGCAGTAAGCTCATCGACAGAAATATCACTGACAATACAGTATTCCATACCCTGCTCCTGGTTCTGCCAACAGAAAGAAGTATTCATACTGGAGTAGATAATTTCAGCCTGGTTATTACCAACGCCGCTAGGAACAGCTCCTGAGGCAGGAACAAAATCTCTTGACTTCTTCGACTGCATAATAACAACCTTCTTATTCAGTTCTTCGCTATTATAGTATAACTTAATTATAGATTGGTTCTTCGTTACTGTAATTAATCTCCTCCAGATTAAGACTGCTGCCGTCTCTCAGTTTCTTTTTCCATTGATCCCTGATAATGTTCATGGTTATTGCTTTCAGATCATTACTGTATTCCAGTATCTCAACCTAATTCTTCTCAGGATAGGTGATAACCCTGGTAATAGCTTCTTGGGTAACGATGAAAATAATATAATTTAACACTATTTTAAATTCATCCAATTTCTGCTATATTATAATTATTACAAAGATAGGGTGGTTTGATTATGAATACATATAAAATTCCGAAAAAGGTTGAAATCATTTATTTCAGTGGTACTGGCAGTACCAGGAAGGTTGCGGAGCAATTTACCGCTTCATTTACAGAGAAGAACATTGAGGCAGCTAATCATGAACTTAATCACCGCGATTCCTATACCTTGAAGAAAACTGATATGCTGGTAATTATTTATCCGGTATATGCTACCAATGCACCCGAGCCCATCTATGATTTTATCAGTAAACTTCCGTATGAACTCAGATGTCCCGCTGTAGTTATCTCAGTATCCGGCGGTGGGGAAGTGACCCCGAATAAGGCATGCAGGCTGCATTGCATCAATCGCTTAGAGAAGAAGGGATACCCTGTTGTCTATGAGCAGATGATTGTCATGCCATCGAATTTCCTTGCAGCAACACCGGAGGAGCTCGCCATCCGCCTGCTTGAAGTACTGCCTCTGAAAACTAATTTTATTATAAATGAACTATTATCCGGTGTCATTAGCCGTACCCGCCCCGACTTATTTAACCGCTTCCTCTCATTTGCCGGTGAGATTGAAAAAACCGCTATCGCAGGCAAATCCTATGGAAAACAAATCAAGGTGAACAGTAGCTGCAACGGCTGCGGAATCTGTCAGAAAGGCTGCCCGGTAGATAATATCCGTATTGTCAATAAAAAACCTGTCTTTGACAGGAAATGCTCCGTCTGTCTGAAATGCATCTATGCCTGCCCAAAGAAAGCACTTCAGCCAACTATAGCAAAATTTATCGTATTAAAACAAGGTTATCCTCTGAAGGATTGGGAGAAAAAAGTTAATTCCGAAAAACACTACTCCATTGATGAGCTTGCCAAGGGTTATGCCTTCAGCGGCATAAGAAAATATCTTAAGGAAGATATGGAGTAAGGAAGATTTCTAATAGCGCAATAGCTTCATTTTGTATTGATTAAACTCTTTCCCAACGTCCCGATGCGCCACAGGGTAATACTAATCCGTAACCGGACAGCGGCAAACCGATTTCATCCGAGGATACTTTGCCGCCAAATTTCTTGCCCAGCTCCTCGGACAGCATATAGGTTAATACGCCTGCCTGCAAACCGGTCGTATAGGAATTCAACAGGAAGAATAACGGTTCCTCGGATAACACCTGGGTGCAAAGCTGAATGAAAGAATGGATATTATCCTCAATCTTCCAGGTCTCACCCTTTGGTCCTCTACCATAGGAAGGTGGATCCATAATAATAGCATCGTATTTATTCTCTCGGCGTATTTCTCTTTCCACGAACTTAACGCAGTCATCGACGATAAATCGGATTGGAGCATCACCAAGGCCTGAAGCCACCGCATTTTCCTTTGCCCAGGTAACCATACCCTTGGAGGCATCCACGTGGGTTACTGCTGCACCGGCTTTGGCTGCTGCCAGAGTAGCACCTCCCGTATATGCAAATAGATTCAGAACCTTTACCTGTCTGTCCTTAACACTGGTAATCTTCTCCGAGAGCCAGTCCCAGTTTACCGCCTGCTCAGGAAACAAACCGGTATGCTTAAAGTTGAAGGGCTGCAGGTTGAAGGTCAGACCCTTGTAGCTGACATCCCACTGCTTCGGAAGATCAAAGAATTCCCATTCTCCGCCTCCCTTAGAGCTTCTGTGATAATGTGCATTCGGCTTCTTCCATCCCTTATGCTGCTTTGGTGTATTCCAGATAACCTGTGGGTCCGGACGTACCAATATATATTGTCCCCAGCGTTCCAGTTTCTCACCGCTTGAGGTTTCGATGACTTCATAATCCTTCCAATCCTTTGCAATCCACATAACATTCTCACTTTCTGTTTCATCTGCGATTTGAATCTGCCTGCCGCAAGCAGACAGCCATGCCATTTCCATGGCACGTAACTTTTACCTATTATAAACCAGGAAATCCAGAAATACAATATAAACCGGAATTCCCGGCTTTTGCGTTCACTTTAACCACTCAGGCTTAACGTTCTCTAAGTATTCTAACCAGAATTTAACTTGACGATAGACCTATTTAATAATAAACTTGTAACTGTAATTAGTTAACAATACGGCTCAAGCAGAGCGTTCATATTATATTATTGGGTTGTTAAAGCATATACATGCAAGGCCGTAGATACAATATAATGGAGGTAAATGAAAATGGGTATTTTAACAAGATTCAAAGACATTATGACAAGTAACATCAATGCACTGTTAGACAAGGCTGAGGACCCTGAGAAAATGATTGACCAGTGCCTGAGAAACCTCAATTCCGACCTTGGTAAGGTGAAATCAGAAACAGCAGCTATTATGGCTGAGGAGCAAAGAGCAAAAAGAGCACTGGATGAGTGTAATACAGACATCGCTAAGATGCAGTCTTATGCAGTTAAAGCATTAGAAACAAATAACGATGAAGATGCACGTAAATTCCTTGAGCAGAAGGCCACCTTATCTTCCAGACAGCCGGGGCTTCAGGAAGCTTATGATCTGGCTCATACCAATGCAACACATATGCGTGAGATGCATGATAAGTTAGTGGAAGACATTAACGAACTGGAAGCACGTAAGGATATGATCAAAGGTAAACTTGCAGTTGCTAAGACCCAGGAGCGTATCAACAAGATGGAATCTTCCGTAACCAGTGCCAATGATTCTATTGCAAGCTTTAAAAAATATGAAGATATGGCTGACAAGGCTCTTGATAAGGCGAATGCGATGGCAGAGCTTAACAACTCTTCGAAAGAACAGACCATTGAGGATCTGACCAAGAAATACACTGAGCAGAGTAACGTGGATGATGAACTGGCAGCATTAAAGGCAAGCTTAGGTAAATAGAAACTTAAGAATTATTGATAACATAGATAAATGTCCGCAAAGAAAGATCATATCTTTTTCATTTGCGGGCATTTTATCGAGTAAAGGAGGAGAAATCCTCCTAAAGAGCAAGGAGGATTAGGATGTCCACGGTTGTACAATATAAATGCCCTAATTGCGGGGCTGACATGGCTTTTGACAGCCAGACCGGAATGCTTCGCTGCGCCAGCTGCGGCAGAACGGATAATATCGAGAATATGGCGGGCAAAGGAACCTCCCATCCGGAAGGTGATGTTTCCTATGATATGGATGAGGATGACAGAAGAGCTTCCGAAGCCGCCTTTGAACATGACTATTCAGACCCTTCGCATGAAGATGAACCCAGCAATCATTCCACCTTCGGAGAGAATGAAGCAAACGAATATCATTGCAATAACTGTGGTGCAGTTCTGATTACGGATGCGCAGACCACTGCTACTACCTGCAGCTTCTGTGGAGCCGGGGTTGTCCTTGGCGACCGTTTAAAAGGTAAGCTCGCTCCTGCTTTAGTCGTACCCTTTACCATCAGTAAAGAGCAGGCGCAGGAAGCCTTCAAAAAATGGTGCAGGAAAGGACTTCTGACACCGGGTGATTTCATGACTGCGGATCGAATTAAGAATATTACAGGTCTCTATGTTCCTTTCTGGTTATACGATTTGAACGGCCGCGGTGAGGCAGAAGCTACCTGCACCAGAGTCCGTACTTATACCATGGGAGACTGGATTTATACCGAAACAAAATGGTACCATGTCTATCGTAAGGTTGACTTGAATTATAACCGTATCCCCTGTGATTCCTCCAAGAAAATGGACGATGGTATGATGGATAAGCTTGAACCCTATGATTACCGCAATTTGAAAAATTTCAATATGCCTTATCTTGCCGGTTATATCGCCGAGAAATATGATTTTGATGACGAACAGATGCTGCCCCGTATCAAGGACCGTGTGGGAAGCTATGTAGATCAGTACATCCGCTCCACAATTTCCGGTTATACCACGGTTAATATGAACCGCGAGGATATTAATATAAGGAAAAAGAGGGCTGATTACACGATGATGCCAGTATGGATGGTATGTTATGACTACAGGCAGGCAGAGCACATTTTCATGATGAATGGCCAGACAGGTAAAATCGTCGGCAAACCGCCTCTAAGTAAAGCTAAAATGCTGGCCTGGATTACAGGTATATCTACCGGAACCTTCATTATCTTCCGATTGCTTACCTTATTGTTAGGAGGTGGCTTAGCATGAGAAAATCAAAAAAATTATTATCATTCCTGGCGCTGTTGTGCCTGATCATGTCGGTAATAATACTCCCTGCCAGATCTGTCCTGGCATCAGAAACCTCGGATACTTATCAACATATTTATGATAATGCCGAGCTTTTATCCACATCGAAGCTGACTGATATGGAGGAAATGTGTGTTTCTTATGGCAATGAGGCTGGAATCAACATTTTCATCCTTACTCATAATGATTCCTCTGCCGTGGATGGAGAAAAATACATTGAAAATTTCTATGATACTTCCTTATATGGCACCTATAATGACAGTGTCATTTTACTGATTGATATGCATAATCGTCAGGTTGTATTGGAAGCCTACGGAAATGCTGAAAATTATATTCCTTCCAGCCGGGGAGATGTCATTATTAAAGAGATTACTCCTTATTTAACTGATACTGACTATGCAACAGCCTTTGAACTTTATATCAAAGACTCCGCTGCTTATATGAAGGAAACTGCTATTCCGAATACAAGTGGTAATTATACCAAGGAGGATCAATACGGTAACTACGTAAATACTAGTTCCGGTTCCTCTGAGCCCTCCATTCTGACCAACCTGTGGCTGCAGCTAGGAGTTGCTGTTGCAGTCGGTGCAATTACCGTTGCAATTATGGCATATAATTCAGGAGGACGGATGACTGTTGGCGGGAATACTTATATGGACCAAAATCATTCCGGTTTAATCGGACGAAGGGATGATTATCTTAGGACTACCGTAACCAGGGTTAGAAAACCGCAGAACAATAATAACTCCGGTGGCGGCTTCAGTGGCGGAGTATCGGCAGGAGGTAATTCCCACAGTACCAGCCGAGGAAGTTTTTAATGGTTTTTCCTGCTTATTTGAATTATAATATACTTTGAAATGACAAGAATAATATCAAGACCTTTCTATAGGAAACTATCCTATAGTAATATTGATTTTAGAAATATCACATCTAACATGGGAGGAAATTGTTATGGGTTTATTTTCAAGACAGTTTGCAAATGTTGTTGAGTGGCAGGAATTCCGCGACGACATGATCTTTTATAAGTGGAGTAACGATGAGATTAAGAAGGGAAGCCGTCTGATCATCCGCCCCGGCCAGGATGCCGTATTTATGTTTAATGGTAAAGTGGAAGGAATCTTTAAGGATGAAGGTGATTATGATATTGAGTCACAGATTATCCCCTTCCTTTCAACTCTTGCAGGCTTTAAATTCGGCTTCAACAGCGGTATGCGTGCGGAGGTTTTATTTATCAACACCAAGGAATTCATCGTAAAATGGGGTACCCAGAATGCGATTAACATTCCTACTCCCCAATTTCCCGGCGGTCTTCCAATTCGCGCTAACGGTACCTTTACCTTTAAGGTCGCTGATTATATTAAGCTGATCGATAAAATCGCCGGTGTAAAGCAGTCCTATTATGTGGAAGATGTCAGACTTCGTATCGTTACTATCTTAGATCAGCTTCTGATGAAATGGATATCCAAAGAAGGCAAGGATATGTTCAACCTTCAGGCTAATTCCTTTGATATCTCAAATGGAATTCGTACGGATCTTGATATGCAGCTGTTTGATTCCGGAATGTCTGTTACTGCCTTCAACATTATGAGCTTCACCTATCCGGAAGAGATCCAGGCGATGATCAATAAGATTGCATCCCAAGGCATGGTAGGTGATATAAACCGTTACCAGACCATTGCCATGACAGAAGGCATGACCTCCGGTAAGATGCATGGCGGCGGTGTTGCCTCCGATATGGCCGGTATGATGATGGGAATGAACATGGCAAATCAGATGATGCAGAATGTGAACAACGCTAATCATCAGAATACGGCTAATGCATTAAATCAGGCAAATAATACTCCTAATGATCAGTCCGGTACTAAGCCGAATTTCTGTCCGAACTGCGGAACTAAGACAGGGAGCGCGAATTTTTGCCCGAACTGCGGACAGAAATTAGTTTAAACTTAACATACCTGTGAAAGAAACCGGCGCCGTAAGTTTTGAATAGTTTAGAGTGGTTTTAGAATAGTTTAAGGTGCCTGAAGCAAGGCACCTTTTTTAAATTCCATTTTACCTTCCATCTACCGGCATCTTTTTAATAAATATCTGCCAGCCAAATGCCAAACATTTGTTTGCATTCATTTGGCTCATGTGTTAGAATATAACATATGTTAGGAAAATAAGGAGGAAATATTGTGATGGACCTATATAAAGCCATTGATCAAAGGCGCACGATCCGTGATCTGCAGGACAAGGAGCTTCCCACGGAGCTGATTGAGAAAATTATTAATGCCGGGTTGAAAGCTCCTACGAATGATCACCTTCGTAGCTGGGAATTTGTTGTATTCACCGATAAAGAAGAGAAAGCAGAGTTGATTCATAAAATCCCAAAGAAATTCACCAAAAAGCAGGTAGAAGCTTTTCTGGACCGCTATCAGATGACGGATTCCTGTCAAAGAGAGATGTATACGGACGGAGTTCCGAAGCAATACTCCATGCTGTATCATTCAGGTTGCATTATCTTACCTTTCTTCCGGCAGGATGGCCCCATATTGAAGCCAAAAAGTATAAACGACCTGAACGGTTTCGCATCTATCTGGTGCTGTATCGAGAATATTTTTCTGGCAGCGGCTGCAGAGGGCTTAGGAGCAGCTTTCCGCATTCCCTTTGCCAAGGAAACCAAGTATCTCCAGGAATTAATCGGACATCCGGATAATTATGTCATGCCCTGCTATATAGCTTTAGGTTATCCGATGGAGAATGCAGTGATTAATTCACAACATGTGATCAAAGCGAAAGACCGAATTCACAAGAATAAGTGGTGAATAGGTTACCGAAAGACAGAATAAGAAAAGCGAGGGTGTAAATTTTCTGTGTCCAGAACTGAAATATGATACTCAATACCAGCTATTCGAAAAGAATAAAATATGTATTACTGTGTCGAAATGTCTCTTATAATATGAAAGATGAAAAGGCTGCTGCAAACTTATTGCTTCCACTATTAAAGAATATCATATCAATCTTATGAGTTTTTCTGCTAGATATGCATCTGGCAGCGTGACCTTCTCATTCAATAGGCCACCCTTTGCACAGACACATTATATTCGAAGCGTCATGGAGCAGAAAAATCGAGCAAGATAGCGTGATTCTCTCACAAAGTACAAGTCGCTTGCGTTTTGCAACAGCCCTTTCCGTTATTTATTTGTATGATTATATCCTAATAAACCTTTCCATATTAAACTGCTGACTTACATTAGTTAGTAATTTTTAAGCTGGATTTTACATTCATTATTATTTAATTACTGTCACCGGTATCGTCTGATTTACTAGTACATTCGATATATTACCGGCAGTATCATACAATAAATTACTGGTAGAAACAGTTAGGTAAACCGTTGTTGTCCCGAAGCCAGTCAGATTTACTTTATCTACCGAGCCAATATTAATTAAGATGGACGTCGAACTGTTAACTGTTCCATTGGAACCCGTCGTAGCATTATTGGTTAACTGGTAATACCTGCCGAGCGAGGCATCATACAACGTAATCTTCGTTACATCAACCTTATCACCGACTGCTCCGGCTCCGGTTACAATAAGATATAACTGGTTACTTGGTACATTATAGATTACAGAGGTAATGCTGGTTATCGTCGGGATTGCGTAATCAACAATCAGTGTTGGATTGCCAACCGCACTGGTTACTGAGTTACCATTTACATTATAGAGCTTCACCGTCACCACACCACCTGCAGGTATAACTGCCTGCAGCTCGGCATTGGTAGGTGAGCCGTCCGAGGTATTAAATGTTACTGTGGTATCACTGGCCCCAATATAAGAATCCACTGAAACCAGTCTGTTTCCTACATACAGTTCTGCTCTGCCGCCTGTTGCCTGGCCTGCAATTATGTTGGCTGCTGCAGTCAAATATTGAGTCGTGCTGTTCAGGGTATTCGCTATGACTGTTGTTCCAACCGGCGCTACAGTAACATTCGTTGGTAAATCAAGTGCTGTTACTACAGATATCGGAATTGTTACCGTTGTTGTAAATCCAGGTGAAACATTACCAGCTGCATCCCTCAGCAAGGAGCCTATCGCTAAGGTAAGGTATGTCGATGAACTCCCAAAGCCTGCTAAGCAAAGCTTGTCAGTAGATCCCAGATTAATTTCTATTAAATTGGCACTGCTGATAACACCACTTGAATTGCTCGTCAGTTGATAGGTTCTTCCAAGTACAGCATCTGTTAAGGTAATCTTGGTTACATCTACCTTATCACCAATTGCACTGGCACCAGTAACATTAAGCTTGATCTGGTTACCTGAGGCATTATAGGCTGCAGAAATTATTCCGGTGATTGTAGGTACCACATAATCAACAGTAAGAGTTGGATTCCCTACTGCGCTTGTAACTACTGTATTATTTGCATTATAAAGTTTGACAGATACAACACCGCCTTTCGGTATGATTGACTGCAATTCAGCATTTGTCGGTGTATCATCTGACGTTGTAAATGTAACCGATGTATCTGTCGCAGTAATATATGAATCTGTTGCAACTTTGATTGAACCTACATATAATTCAGCCCTACCGCCGGTCGCCTGTCCGGCTGTAATCTTAGCTGATGCTGTCATATAGAGCGTTGTGCTGTTTAATGTGTTCGCTAAAACTGTTGCACCAACAGGCATAACGGTAACATTGGTTGGCACATCAAGTCCATTTACTTGGCCTGGTACATCAATGACAATCTCATCGTCATCAACATCACATTGAAACCCAAGTTTTCCTGCAATATACTTGATCAATACCGTCATTTTTTTATTTTCTTTGGCGGTAAAAATCCCTGAATTGTCATCTTTTATACCATTTACATATACCGTTTTCTCTTTAAAACTAATAACAATTCTAGTGGTATCCTTTACTACAGTAAGAACAGCGGTATCCTTATCAAATGCTACTGTTGCTCCCATACCCTTTGTAATAGGCCCAATTGGTAATTTATATCTGCCGTATTTAATAACAGGTGAATCATCTATCTTGAATTCCTGCTTATCATCTTTCGAATCGTAGTTTTTGTATTCCTGTTCATCATCATTTGAATCGTCGTTCTTATATTCCTGCTCATCATCATTCGAATCGTCGTTCTGCTCGTAGTTTTTGTCATTCTTTTTATTATCATCGCGGTGTTTTTTTGCTAATGCAGTATCTGTTGTAGTGAATATAAGTACTACTGTGATAATCATACATAATATTCTTTTCATGATTTTAACTCCTTTCGCTATTTCTACTATATCATTCGAAATACGATTGGTAATTTTTGGGGTGTATCATGAAATATATGGAAATAATTTTATACTTTTCTTTTTATATTTGATCAATGACAAAAAGCTGACGAAAGCTACAGTCAATAATTACAATAATTACAAACGTGTTATTCTTTACATTTCTGCGGTTATTGCGACAGATCCGGATGCACTTCATAGTGTTATAGTTTAATCTCAAAGTAAGAGTCATTCCCTACTGTCTGCATCCATATTTATTTACTTTGATATAGGGTTTTCTAAGCTGAAATGAGATTCATAATTCCTGCAACGTCAATAATCAGACTAATACTACCATCTCCTAATAAAGTGCAGCCAGCGATATTTTTTGTTTTTTTCTCCTGAATATATTTGGGCAATGCCTTTACCACCACCTGTTGCTTTCCCAATAATCGGTCCGCTAAAATGCAAATAATTTTATCTTCCTGTTCAAGCATCATAACAATCCCGCTCCGATAATCCGTGATACCTGTATCTATCTTAAATATCTCATATAATTTCAGAAGTGGATAACATTTTCCTCTGACCATAATCATATCCAGGCCTTCCGTATCCTTGATAATATCTTTTTCATGCACACAAAAGGCTTCCTTAACACTAGTTACCGGAATAGTAAAGATCGAGGAACCAACTTCAATATTCATTCCGTCAACGATAGCCAGAGTCAGAGGTATCTTTATCGTAATGGTAGTCCCGATGCCGGCATGGCTCTCAACGGACAGGGAGCCGCCAATCAATTCAACATTTTTAGATACCACATCCATTCCGACTCCACGACCGGAAAATTCAGTTACATCATCCTTTGTTGAAAATCCAGGGAGAAAAATAAGTCCGAATATTTCTTTATCTGACATTTCCTCCAGCTTTCGATCAACCAATCCGTTTTCATAGGCTTTGCTATATATTTTCTGCTTATTAAGTCCCCTTCCATCGTCCTTAACAATGATAAGTACATCACTTCCGGAATTTTTAGCCTCAATCGAAATGGTTCCTTCTTCTTTTTTCCCTAAGGCCACCCTATCCTCCTTGGCTTCTATCCCATGGTCAATTGCATTTCTGACCAGATGCATTAACGGATCATTAATATGCTCTATAATATTTTTATCAACCTCAGTTTCTTCCCCAAGAATCTCTAAGTTAATTTCCTTACATAGCTTCCTGCTCATATCCCTCACGATACGATGCATTCTCTGAAAGGTTGGTGATAAGGGAAGCATTCGGATAGACATAACCGTATCCTGCATCTCATTGATAATTTTATTCAGGTGTCCTGCCGCTTTATTAAAATTATTCAGCACTAATCCGTTCAGGTCAGGATTCTGAATTACCATAGCCTCAGCGATAACCATTTCACCGACCAAATCCATAAGCTTATCCAGCTTATCTACATTAACACTGATTATATTCTTTAAACTAGAGGTATGCATGCTAATCCCGTTGTCAGCTTCCCTTCTGTTTATATCAGACGAGTTACTGCTGGTATCCGGAAGCAGTTCCCTGGTATCGTTTTTCGATTGAACCGCCTTCCGATAAACAGCCTCATCATCATACTGCTCCAGTAAGAGCTCCTGGAGGAAAATCGTTTGCTGAAGGATATCCTGTTGCTGTTGGTATGTATAATCCGTTCTGAACAGAACCTCAAAGCCATTCTTTCTGATATCCGTAATACTTATCTCATTATCAATCAGATTCTTCGGAAAATAATGATATTCCTTCGCGTATTGTTTTAAATTGTGAATAATAGCAAACGCCCGGATATTTTCCATTTCACAGCCTTCCGTAAAATAGATGACTGCCCGGAAAAAATTATTCCCTTCCGAAAGAGAGCTTAAAGTATTATCGTAAACTGCTTCCATACCTTCCGGTTGGTCCTTCATAATAACAGATAAATCATCCACGAATTTTATCTGCATTTTTTGAAGAAATGTTTTACAGGAAGCTGTTAACTTCCTGTTATCACCGTCGGATGGCTCTCCGTTCTTCATTTTTTCAACTTCCTGCTTTATGAAATCGATTCCCTGTAGCACAAGATCAACCAAAGCCGAATATTCCACATTCTTTGGTCTGCCTTCACGCAGATAATAAAATATGTCTTCCAGACAATGAGCTAATTCAACAATATTACTTACCATCATCATTGCTGAAGATCCTTTGATCGTATGCATGATTCGAAATACCTCATTAATACCATCTGCCGTGAAGTAATTGATTCGCTCAAACTCCAGTATGATTTCTTCCAGCTGGGTTACCAGCTGATTCGTTTCATATAGATACATTTCAAGTATTGCTGCATTATTATTTTGAGTATTCATTAGGAAGCACTCCCTGTAAGTCTTTGCCATTATCAGTACCTACCGGCATAATCACTTGATTATGCCGGTAGGTATAGATAAAGCCTTATTTTAATACTGGTTTAGATATAGCCCCAGCCTTCGATCAGAATGCATGATATGATATAATAGCCATTCCGCACAGAATACAAGAGCATCCTCATAAAATTCCATCGGTTTTCCCACTTCATAGATATTAAAACCGGTAATTTTATCATTAATCAATTCATGTTGGCTGATATGAATTTCTTTATCCGGATATGAATATTGTTTCATGAGAGCTTCTTCATAACGGAAATGTTCCTGTATATATTCATCCAGACGGATTGCTATGTCTAGGACGGTACTTTCTCTGCTATTATTGTCATCAATAGCTTTTGTCAGATCATCCACGATACTGATCAGAACTTTATGCTGTTTATCCAGCTCCGGATGATGAACAGAGAAATTATCTGACCACTTTAGCATATTAGCACTCCTTTAATATTTGCCAAATTCTTTATCCGATAAAAGAATTTTAGGTTTCAATAAAGCTGCATCCGGATTTTTTTCATCGCTGCTTTTACTATCTCTGGAATTATCCGACATATTCTCAAGCAGTCTGAGGATATCGGGATGGATAGCTTCCGGCATATTTTTCATACCTGCTTTTTTCAATTTAAAGCGTTTAACCGTATCATTGAGTAATTCAGATTGGCTTGATAATTCTTCACTGGCTGCAGCAGTTTCCTCAGAGGTTGCCGAATTGGTCTGTACTACTTGTGAAACCTGCATGATTCCCTGATTGATCTGTGATATTCCAAGAGCCTGTTCATTGGATGCTGTTGCAATATCATTTACCAGTAAAGCTGCCCGGGATACATCCTCAACGATTTTGTTCAGCGCAGCGGCAGTTACATTAGCAATACGAGTTCCAACTTCTACCTTCTTAATTGACCCTTCTATCATCTCCGTGGTCTCACTTGCAGCACTCGCTGATCTGGCTGCAAGATTTCTTACCTCTTCCGCTACTACAGCAAAACCCTTTCCATGCTGCCCTGCCCTTGCCGCTTCCACAGCTGCATTCAAAGCTAATATATTGGTCTGGAATGCAATTTCATCAATTACCTTAATAATCTTTGAAATACTGCTGGAGGATTCATTAATTTCCTCCATTGCCTTCTGCATATCCTTCATCTGTGCATTTCCTTCAATTGCATTCTGCTTTGCAATCTCTGCTAATTCATTGGCTTTATTGGCGTTCTGGGCGTTCAAATTGGTTTGTGTGGATATTTCCTCCAAGGAGGCAGTCAATTCTTCTACCGAACTAGCCTGCTCCGTAGCCCCCTGAGATAAAGCCATGCTGGAATCTGATATTTGCTTGGCTCCTGAAGCAACCTGTTCAGAAGCATTTGAGATATTATGTAAGATCTCATTGTTCTTTTCAACCATTTCAGTTAACTTTTTACCCAATAAATCCTGTTCCGATCTGACATCTATTACAATGGTAAGATCTCCGTCAGCTATTTTTTCAACTGCCAGAGCCTGACCGCGGATACTCGCTATCATTCTTCCGAAGGTTTCCATCAATTTACCCAATTCGTCTTTTGTATCAGATTTTATATCAATATTAACATTTCCCAGTGACAATTGCTCTGCGGCACGAACTATTTCATTGACCGGTCTGCTGATAATACCAGAAATAAATATTCCTAACAGTATCGCTAAAATTACCCCTACAGCAATCACTATGATCATCATGATAGAAGAAGTTCTGGCTAACGCTGAATTAGAATCGGATTTCACTTTTGCAGCATTGGTGTTATAATCAAATATTGCATCAAAAGAGGATTGCAGCTGATCTGCAGAGTCCTGTGCTACACCAAAGATAAGTTCCTTGGCTTGGTCGGCATTTTTATTCTTTATATCATCCGTTATGGATGTGATATAGGCCGAGTATTCCTCCCAATTCTTGGACAAATCATCAAAAAGCTTCTTATCGTCGCCGGTAAACGTAGTTCCATTATATTGGTCAAGATAATTATTAACTTCCTGAGTATAATTGGATATTTTTTGCATACTCTCATCTATTGCAGAATCATCCAGCATCATTTTAACTGTATTGAATCGTATT
>Ga0207800_1000224_pt1 | contig 18654 bp, 21 predicted proteins | sample LuqExpMetageno11_FD_187769 | JGI IMG/M metagenome (GOLD analysis project Ga0207800, IMG submission 187769) | Tropical forest soil microbial communities from Luquillo Experimental Forest, Puerto Rico - Sample 11 (SPAdes) | ecosystem: Environmental > Terrestrial > Soil > Tropical forest ... | reverse complement strand
TTGGAATTTCGTGCATTATTAGAATTAATTTGCTGTAAAATCAATTAAAACGCTAGAAATATTTTGACGTTCTCTCTAGCTGCAATGTGACGCCTTACACTCTCGCTTTTTCTGCTTGCTGTCGGTGGGGGTAAAAGGCTTTAATGCTGACGTCACATCCATCATTTTCTCAACACTTTTGCCGAGGCAAACAGCATCTGAGGCGAGCTTATCCGAATTTACCTGCGCCAGCCAGCCCTCCGGTGGCTCTGGTGTCTGCGGAGTGAATCCATGCTCGGCGCGGTAGGCGAACAGCTTTTCAAGATTTTCCTTGAGGTAGGTGTCATCGTGCAGAGTGCGATCACGGCACTTCTGGCCCTCCGGCGTGGTGAATAGAATGTATTTATGCGCATCGTCCCAGCGCACCTCATAGCCCTCATACTCCATGTTCAGGATGAAGCTTTTCCTGTCGGGGGAGTATTCCAGAGACTCGTCGATGGCCTTCATCAGGCAGAACTTCCAGCTCTCGCCCCGCATGGCGGCGCGGTATTCGCCCGGCGTCAGCCGCTTCTTTCTTTTCTGTCCGTCATAGGGTTCCAGCACAGAGAACCCGTGCGCCCTGCAGATTTCATCGTTGACCTGCCGCTGCTCCTGTAATGAAGTCGGCGACATATGAAGCTTCTTACCATCCCTGAAACTGACCGAGTTGACGATGATATGCGAGTGGAGGTTGTCGGTATCATTGTGGGTGGCGATGACACATTCGTTGTCGGGGAACAGCCTTTTGGCAAGCTCGCGTGCGATTTCATTAGCCTGCCACGGCGTGATGTTCTCCTTGTTGGAGAAGGAATGAACATAGTGAAAGAAATTGACGCCGTCGGTTTTCTTGAAGGATTGCTTGGTCGCCATCATTTCAAGGTAGCTGGTGTAGGGCGTACAATTATGTCCCGTTTCAACACGGACGCCATCGAACGTCACCTTTTTGGATTGAAGAACATACGAAAGGGCGCCAAGCATCCTGCCGCAGGTGGCGTGCTTTACCTTGACTCTTGTGAGTGTCGCCATCATTTCACCTCCCCGGTCAGGTCACGAAGGGCGGCAGCGATATCGCCAAAGGCCTCCTTGACCTCGTCCAGTCTGACGGCCTGAATCCTGCCCATATGCGCCAGTGTGGGGAGCTGATTGAGGTTTTTACCGACAGCTTTCAGCTGACCGATGAGCGGTTCCACGCCATCTATGACGATGATATCCTTGCCCAGAGACGAGGCCACAAGATAATCCGTGACCGTCATCTTTGCCCGTTTTGCTTTCAATCTGATCTGATTCAGGTCGCGCTCCCTTACTCGGAACGCGAATTTCTTATCCTTTAATTTCTCCATTGTCCATGTCATGCTCCTTTCGTCACTGGGGTGTGGGGCAGCGCCCCGCTTAATGCGACCGGCGTATAGCCGGACGCTTTGCTTGCCCCTCCCAAAGGAGGGTATTCATACCGTGCATCTCACTCACCTCCCATATGGATAATGAATTGAAAATTGAAATTAACAATTCCTTGTGTTATCATTATTGTACATACAGGAAACGGAGTACACAGGGAAACGCAAATGGCGATTTCCATAAAGAATCGATTATTTGCAGAAAGGAAAAAGCATGGTACAGTATCCACACATCAGGGCTTTTTATGGCAACGACGGGCTGGTGCATTTCATAACTTTTACCGATGAGCACCACAGTGGGCAGTACGCGGAAAAACACATCGGGCAGGGACTGATTGATTTTATCGAACTGGACTTGAGCGAGTACCGGTTATGGCTTGATGCGGCAAAGAGCATTCCGCTCACGATGGAAAACTATCAGGAGATACGCAATGCCGTTTTTGATGTGGCGGAAACACTGAAGGACAAACACAGTTATGCGTTCTTCTTTCTTGTCGGGCTGCTCAACAACGTTTTGAAAACGCCCATCTACTACAAGGACGATATCAACACCGAGCAGTTAAAGCAGCTTGCCATCTGTTTAGAAGAATTAGAGCGGATTATCCAGCTGCAGGAGGTTTTCACGGAAGGCATTACTCTTTGTCTGAACAGAGAAAACCGCTCGGACAAGATGATGTCCGAGCGGCTGTGCGAATTTATGGCGAGTCATCCCGAGTTTGGGGACGCGGCGGTGAAGGTACGCTATGCCATTCTGCCATCTAAAAAAGGCAAGGTGGATATTGACACGCTGTGGGATATTCACGACTGGAAGCTGACCGACACCTGGGAGCTGCTTGAGATTATGCACCAGGATAACAAGGGCGTCAGCCTGATGCCCTATTTCCTGATCGAGTATCTGGACGAAATGCTGTTCTTTGAATTCACTGAAATGCTGAAAAACGGACAGTATGTGAAACTGTGTAAGCTGTGCGGACGGTATTTTGTGCTGACCGACAAACGCAAGCGGGATTTCTGCGACAGGCCGTATAAGGGCAAGCGGACCTGCAAGCAGGTGGGCGGTAAGCTTTTCTTTGAAAAAGAAATTGAGGCGGATACGTTTTTACAGCAGTATCTCACCGAATACAACAAGGTCTATTCCCGTCGGTACCGAGCAGCGGGAAAGTTCGAGGAGGAACGCAGCGGTAAGGATTTGACCGAGGAAGAGTTCAAGGCTTGGTCTGCCGCCGCCAGTCAGGCCCGGCGAGATTATGTGGAAGGTAATATCTCCGACGAGGAAATGCTCGCAAAGGTGCGGTTGAATTAAAGACAGAGAAGTAAAAAGAGCAAGAGATGTAACGACCCGTTACTCCCTTGTTCTTTTTATTTCTGTGCTATTCGCCCATGGTGCAGACCATTTTGTTAATGTCACCATCGCCCATGCCGCCAATCTTATTGCCGTTTTCGTACATGTCCTCGGCATTGCTTGCGCGTACACCTCACAGTATGGTGACGGCCCCTCCATTAGTAGACGGAATACTTTTTTGCACATAAACGCATTACTTCCATTGGAAGGGCCCTTAAAGCGCGCATTTAACTAGACCACCAACATCCATTTTGAATGTTGGCAGTTATCTGATTATATTTTACTAACCTATGTAATCGGCCGATAGTAGCAAAAAATGCTGAAAATCATGGAACACAAATTACCTGCAATAAATCTTCATGGCTTCAAGAAAAAATTCGGCGCAGCCTGCGGTAACGTTGTCATCATAATACTTTGTAAAACGGGGATCGTCTACGTAAGTCTGCGCCAATCCAAGATGCGCTTCCTTTGAATAATTGTTCCAGAAATATCCCAGCCATTTTTTATGCATATCGCAGACCTTCTGCGCAAGTTCACCGGACGGATTACCCGCCTCAAAAGCTTCTTTAAGTGAATCATTTATTTGGCGTGATAATTCCTCAGCCTCAGCATACTGCTCACGTGTCAGGCCCTTTATTTTTGCATTACTTGCATTTATAGCATCCTCGCCATATTTTGCACGCACTTCAGTACCAAACGCCTTTTCATTGTCTTCGATTATTCTCTGTTTGAAACCTTGGAATTTTTCCTCATCGTTCATTGTTATCTCTCCTTTTGAGGCTGCAATGGTTTTTTCCACATTTGCGATTAATAAATCTATTTGTTCTCTTTTAATCTTTAGTGCTGACAGATGGCTTTGCAGCGCGGCAACACCATCATAGTTTTTTGCCCACACAATTTTTTTGATTTCGGCAAGCGGCACGCCAAGTTCACGGTAGAATAAAATCTGTTGAAGCAGATCGACCTCTTTTTGTCCGTAGACCCGATAATCGTTGCTGCTTATTCTTTTCGGCGATAAAAGCTCTATTTCGTCATAGTAATGCAGGGTGCGAATGCTAATTCCCGCAAGCTTGGATAACCGATTGATACTGTACTCCATGTGCTAATCTCACCGCCCGTCACAAAAATACCCCGACTGCTTCACAATGTCCTCTCCGTCGATAAATGCTTTTGTCGCTTCCGAGACAGTCTTTGATGTTTTACAAAGATAGGCCTGCACCGCATGATGGCCGACAGCGTAGCCAGCGCAATAAGGAATGCCAAGAGATTTGCCTTCCGGTACCATAGGGTGGTCGCCATACATGTATTTCCGCACCTCCATGAAGCCTTCAACATCAATGTCCTGCCCGATAATACCACTTGCTTTTCTCAGATCTGTCTCGTTAACATTTGCCACCCAAGGCCCGATAAATTCCTCACCATACAAGGCGGATGCAAAACTCTCCGCCAGTCCTTCGACAGCGAGATATTGGCTTAAGCGAACATTCATAAAATTCCATTTTACATTATTGAACAATACATTGTGATGAAATTCATGCGCAACACACGAAGGCAATCTTGGAAGATTATACGCATTAGGCGCAATCATAATTTGGATATAACCCGGGCAAGAACCGATACCAGTATATCCTTGGCTTTCTGCAAAAACCATTGGGTCGGCTAAAAATATCCCGAGTAATAATTCATCCGGTATTTGAATATCCGACTTTTGTAGGTTGCTCTCGGCAAATTCAATAGCTTGGTACGCTTTATTCCAAGCGTCTGAATCACGTAGTTGGGCAAGCATTTCCTCGATAGCATTATCTGAACCTGACAATGCAAGACAACCTAATGTGTTGAGATCGCGGGGCATATTCATTCTTTCGAACATTGGCGCAAAAGGTTGCATGATCTTTTTATCAAAAAAGGCAGCTCGTTCATGGTCTGGTAGTGACAGCATCTCTGTGTATAGATGGTTTGTATCCAAAATATTGATTTTCATTTTTTGTTCTCCTTTGTTTTTTGTATCACTCATTGGCCACTAAGTGATTAAGTACAATATAAACTATGACGTGGCGTAAAGGTCAATAGGTTCTTTAAATATTTTGTATCAGTGATGATGAGTAGCCTACTTTTTCGTTTTCCGACAAAAGCAGAACCGTTTTCGGAATTTCACAAAGAAGCAAAACTGCAAGTATGCTTTCTCATCTGTATACTATGAGTATAATAAGAAGTTGGCAATTCCAATTTATCGGCAAAGATTAAATGAGAAAAATGGGAAGCTAAGTTTTTATTCTTGGCGTCCCATTTTTATTATCGCACTTGTTGTTTTCATCGTTGTCTATAGACGAAAACACCTCATTCCCAAAGGACTTTTTGGAAATGAGGTGTTTTCGTCCGCATTCAGTATGCCTTTTGGGTAGGTTCACAATTTATCCTTGTGACTTCCTGCCTTTTATTTTCAAGGCTTTAGACACGTTCGAGCAGACAGATTGTTTCAACGTGCCTTGAGTAGACAATAACGATGTCGTCAGGACCTGGTTATTCCTTGGCGGCAGGGCACCTTTCAGAAAAAGCCACTGAATTCTTTTATAAGAATTCGTATCCGCGGAAGCTTACCTGGACACGCTCTCTGTATCAACCCGAGCAGGCATGAACCCTTGTTTACGGGGAAGCTCACCCCTTGCGGGAAGTCTTGCGGCTGGACTTATTTAAGGCAACGGCAGCGCGGATTAGCTCCTTAAGCGCCTCCTCGTCCACCTCGTCTCCCTCGTGGAAGTCGATGGCCCTCCTGGCGTTCCCATCCAGACTTGAGTTGAAAATATGCGTAGGGTCCTTCAGTGATGCTCCCTTAGCGAAAGTCATCTTCACGGCATTCTTGTAAGTCTCCCCGGTACATATCATCCCGTCGTGAGACCACACAGGGGTCCCCCTCCACTTCCACTCCTCGACTACCTCCGGGTCGACCTGCCTGATCAGGTTCCGCACCTTTGAGAGCATCTGGCCCCGCTTCAGAATTGAAATGCTATCTTGAACATTTTTTTGGCCGATGGCAACTTGAAGTGGCGCAACAAAGGAGCTATGCTGTCCAATATTTTAACATTACGGTTGCGGTATAGGCCTAAAAGCACTAAAGTGGTTACGATAATGATTTTTCTCGGACTGTGGAAACACTGTTGCATGTTATACCTTGTTATTTAATATAATAATAATGATCACAATAATCATCACCCTGCATTAACGTCTTTGTCCGCTTAAATCCGATTTTGGGATTGAAACCCGATGCGATAAACTGATCTACGCTACAAGTGTGGTGATACAGCCATTCGGTAGCATTAATCTCTTTTGCCAGTTCAAAAGCAGGGCATTTTGTGCATCGCATTTGAATCCCATTTGTCTGAATTTCACTGGTATACTCAAAACCCTTTGCCCTAAGCGGTTCCCAAAATAATCGTATTAAAGCTTCAATTGAATTATCTTCAGTTTGGCTAGCTATATGCTGCCATTCCAACTGTGCCTTTTCACATTCTACTTTTTCGATAATTTCAATTACATCTTCGCCAAACTTATCCTTAAGTGCATTTAAAAGATCAATTTTATCCTGAGTGTGAAACTGGTTCAACCAGAGCAGTTTTTGATACATCTGCTCCTCAAATGCCTTTTTTAATTCTTCCATCAATATAGCCTCCCAAAAATATATTTTAGATAATTATATTAGGAAAACAAGATTTCCATTTACATATGTTGATTAGTCTCTCATAAATTTTAACTTCACTCATATCCTGCTTAAATGGGTCGGCGTAATTCTTAGATAAACAGTCAATAATAATGCCGACTGAAGCTAGTAGCCATTTGTAAAGATGCTTCTACTTTTGGTTTCACACACTCAAATACATTGTTAATACAATTACTTTTTTATCAAACAAACCGATAGTTCTCTTTTTTTCGATCTTAAAGCCCATACTCTCATAAAGTCTTTTTGCATTTGTATTGTTTGCTTCAACATCAAGATATACTTTTCCTGTGCCCTTACGTTGCTGTTCCGAAATGATATGCTTAATTAATTGAGTGCCTATGCCTTTACCTCTATATTTTTCGTCAACTCCAATATTGCTTATATAAAATTCATTCTCCTTTAAATCAAATTTCATTAACCATCTGAGCACAGGCTTCATCATTACAAAATAATGAAAAGCTCTGAAGTAACCGATAGCCTTAATAAATACCTTGCGCTCTTTCATACGAATTAACTTTTTATCTTTTCCCGAATGCCCTACTATAACACCTGCAATAATATCATTTTCTTTATAAACAGTTACATACTCAAAGCTGAACATATTTCCCTGTTCAATAATCAAATGTGTAAGTGAACTGATGGCTTTCTTTCTGCTAAAAAGCATATCAAACAAATCTATTGCAGTTATGTATATAAGATGTGCTATTTTGTCAATATTATCATTTTTCTGCAATTCAGAAATCATAATAAACTCTCCTCTATATTAATCTTTGTCAAGCAGATAGCTTCTAACTGCGCTCCAAAGAAAGCCTTTGCAGCATTTTTCAATGGGTTCGAGTTCGATTCCTTGCATGCGTTTTTCAACTTTACTCAAGCTATAACCATTTTTCAACACCATAAAGTTATTGGATTTTATTGCGTTGGAAGAACAGTCATATATACACCTGAAACACATTATACACCGGTCATTGAATAAAGGTTTTTGATCCTTCATTTCAATATTGTTCACAGGACAATGCCCGGCACACAAACCACAACCTGTGCAAGTACTATCAATTATCAGTTTATGTGCAAACAGGTTTGAATTTCTTTTCTCCATCTTTGTTATATATGACCGGAGTATTCCCATTTTAAATTTTGTACGCCTGGTTTTAGCAGTCAAAAGATCATCTAGGATTCTGTTCACCTTTTTAGGAATAACACTAATCAACCACATTGCAACATGATCATTGATACGAGAAACCCAATTGGACGGCATGCACATCATCCGTTCGTAAACAATGTCGAAGCCTTTCTGTTCAAGAGCTTTACAGCAGTTGTTCCTGCACCCTGTGTTTGGCCACGTTTCCCCTCCTCCAGACACTGAAATGACCGCAACCTTTGTATTCTCCATGTGCGTATGCTGGATCCATTTATATATCGGATCAGGAGCATCAAAGGCATGAATCGGAAAAAGCAATATGACAAGATCCACTGAGGTTGTACCTTCATCTGACTGGCTATTACTTTTATTTAGTAGTGAATAATCCAAATCCTTTAGGCTTACTCCCAAACCTCGATTTAGCAGTTCCTGCTTTAAAGCATCTGCAATTCTTTTTACACCGCCAGTTCCTGAAAAAAATACTATCTTTACCATTTTAATATTCTCAGAATAAACACTCATCTACCCTCTCCTCACATTCTTTGTTAATCTGAATTTAATCCAAACAGTTTATTGATAAAATCAAAAGCAATTTCTCTATTGTCATTTTCACCTGGAAGTATGAAATTAGTTACCCGAAAAAAGCTTAAACCATAGATCATGGCTAAAAGTGCATATGCTGCTTTATTTTCGTTAAACCCATCTACAGGATACTCTTTCTGTGCATTCCTCATCAAGACAGAAATACCCTGTATATCATTAGCATAGAGTTCCCTTACAATATTCTTTAAGTCTTCGTCATTTGCCGCTTTTGAGATAAACTGAATAAACAGTTTTGCAATCTTTTCCTGTGGAAGATTAATCTTTTCAGTTCCCCCCAAAGTAGAAACATTTATCATATCATGGTTACCATCGATTAATCGTGGTAAGGAAATCTCCACTACAGTTTTAATCATTTGTAGGGGCTGCATATCTTTTGTAATCAAACTGATTGTTTTCAGTTTATAGGATTCCAGAAATGCTATAAGGCTATCAACTACCAATTGCTTCTTTGTCGTAAAGTAATAAGCAACTATTCCTTTAGAAAATCCCGCTTTGGCAGCAACCATATCCAGTGTCGTTTTGTCGATACCAAATTCACAAATGCATTCTAATGCTGCATTTATTGTTTCAGCTCTACGTACAGGCTCCATTCCTATCTTAGGCATATTTTCCCTCTTCATTTATTTTGACCAGTCAGTATAATAAAAAATATATACCTAAATATTACATTTGTCAATTTAAAGATGAACAGAGGGCACAGGGTTACAATTCAACAAAAAAAGCAGACACTTCTCACATTATCGTGAAAAGGATGTCTGCTTTTTTCGTTGCCCCGTACCGATTACCCCTCGGTTCATTATTTGTACCTATGGGTAATAACCCTTGGTTCTCAAGGCTTTTTAATGCGTCCTTTAGGATGCTATATACAGGAGCAGTAGGATTTGAACCATCTGCCCTATCCGCAAACACTGATAGAAAGGGCATTCCCGCATGCCGGTTTTGAAGTGTAATCAAACTACTCATACAACTTCCTCAATCACGTTATAATACACCTCAGTTTTAATTATAAAGCCATCCACTGAACAACTAGTGGGTGGCTTGTTAAAAATACAATTTAATTTTCAGTCTCATCCCGAGTAATAGAACGAATAAAATATCGTTTCTGGCTATGCACTTCATGGATAATTAATCTACCTTGTTCTATTTCATATATGAAAGTGTAGCCTTTATAAAACCATTCGCGAAAATTTATATTATTTAACTCCGGAATCTTAATGCCCATCAAAGGATTTTCAATTAATCGATACGCTTCCGAGCGTAATTCATCAATAAAAGTAAACGCTCTATCAACATTATCAAGCGCTATATATTCCCAGATGTAATCTAAATCTTCTACAGCATCCTTAGACCATTCTAATCGCACACTTATCCCTTATGCTGTTCCCTTTTTTTTGCAAAGTATGATTCTACTTCGGCATCAGGTACAGTACCTTCATCTTTTGTACGTTCCTTGCTATGTTCCAACCGCATTAACATACATAGACGATTAAGCACTTCAGCTTCATTTGTGACATCATCAGAAATTAATTTTAAATGTTCAATTATATTAGCTTTTGCATTACTCATGTTAATCGCCTCGCTTTCCCTAAATAATATTCAAATTATTTACTATTTTAGTATAACACAATATTCATCCATTAGCAATCTTATCAAAAGAATAGTACTTGATTACACTTATGCTTACACACACCATTTTTACGCACGAAAAAAGCCTAAAATCATTCTTTTAACGTTCATAGGGACATTTTGTGAACTAAGTCTGTATGGCGGACGGCGAAAGTCGTTCGCCTCATGCTCTTTCTATGCAATGTTTTCCACGTCCATATTTTCTTCGACCGGCTCCACGCTGTCCATCACACCCACGTCGCGGTAGACGATCCGGATTGTCGGTCTTGGGCGCGCCGCCAAGGATGTGAAGTCCCATCAGAATGAGGGAGGACACCACGAAGCGCGGCGTTTCCAGCTGCGTGCTTAGGAGAGTCTGTCCGTCTATGATGGTAAGAGATTGTTGGTTCATAGCCGCCTTCCTTTCTTTTTCTGTTGATAATAGCTGCATCTATATCAAAAAGACCGCCGCTGGCCGTACGCTCCGATGGCGGTCTTGGATTCTCAAAAAACAGTCCCTCACTTCTTTAGGGGGAAAAGTGAGGGACTGCACGAATTATTTCTACTTTTCCAAAAGCTTACGAAGCTTTTTAAGTATTTTGACCTTCCTGTAGTGAAGAATCATCTGTGGAATGCCTGTCTCCGTCGCCAGCCGACGCTCGCTCTTGTTATGGAAAAACAGTTCACGAATCAAATTCTGTTCTTCCTTGGAGAGCGTTTTGATACAAACCATCATCCTTTCGATCATCACGGCATTCACCGCCTTATCCTCAACGCTATCGGATTCCGCTTGAAACTGTTTGTTCTCTTCCAAAAGCCTGTCATAGGAGACCTCCCGGCTTGGGATGCGGATAACAGTTCCTGTGACCTTGTCAGTTTTGTACCGGTCTACCTTCAAATCATATTGCTGGTAATCCATTTTATTGTCGCTTTTTTTCAACACCTCTATGATTTCATCGCTTAAACCGGGATACTTTTTCCGGTAGTTAATCCAATTTCTATACTTAGCCATTAGGCTTGTCCTCCATTTCAAGATTTTTTTGAATCAGGAAAATGAAGAACGGGCGGCGGAGACCTGCAGCCAACGGAGCCGCCGTTTCCGGGCAACAAAAAAACGCCCAACCGGAATGATTCCGAATGAACGCTTACGAACTGATATATCATGTTTTGACGTACTGCGGATTCTGCTTGGAAGCCGCACTTATCCCCGGATAAAACTGCGCTTTTTAAACACAGTTCAATGACCGCAGCGGAATAAGTACAGATGTCCGCTTCATCACGCCTGGCCGCTACCCGGCAGCGGCTGATTATTCTTTACGACATACTGGATACACATGAAAACGCCCTCCAAACCCGCAAGTCCGGAGGGCTTCGACTGTTATTCAGACATGGAAGCAGACCCGCCAAACTCACGTTTTTTTTATTTGGCGGGTACCGTTTCCTATCGGATTATATGAAGCTGAGTATGTATAAGTCTTGTCTTCGCAGTTAAACGTTTTATAAAAGAAAAACCTGCCTCAAAATGATAAGGGCAGGTTTTATACATAATTCTATGCAGCAACTAGGCTGTCATCATGCATTTGCACCTTAGACCCTCTAGCTTTGCGTCCTTGCCTTTCGACAGGTTTGCCAAATATTTACTTGTAGGTAACAAATGCTAGCTTGATATAAATGTCCGTTGTATTGTGTGTTTATTTTTGCAGATTAAAGAAGCGATAAAACTGAGCTTGTTTAGCAAGCAGGTTATTTAAGCTTCCGATTTCCACGATACATCCATCTTCCATATAAACGATCTGGTCGTAAAGCTTAAGTAAATCATTGCTCAGATTGTGGGTTATCGTAATCAGCGTCAGGTCATCAATCGCAAGCAGCCTGCTTTCTATATCATAGGCCGTTTGCATATCGACCGCAGAAGTCCCTTCGTCCAGTATGAGAATTGGCTTTTTACGTATAAGGGCTCTTGCTACGGCGACACGCTGACGCTGCCCGCCGGAGAGATTGGCCCCATTTTCTCCGACATGATATGAAAGGCCGTCCGGCATACGCCCCAGAAACTGCGAAACTCCGCTTGTTTTCAATGCGTCCTCCAATTCTTGACTGGAATAGGTATCGTATAAGCTGATGTTTTGCTTGATACTATCGTCAAACATATAGATGTTCTGATGGATCACCGAAATCATATGTTGAAGCTTTTCAATATTAAAATTGCGAAGATCATTGCCGTCATAGGCGATACTTCCATCATACGCGGAATAATTGCCGGAGAGCAGCTTAATCAGTGTCGTCTTTCCGCATCCGCTCTGCCCGACGATTGCATATTTCTTATTTTTATGCAGGGTCAAATTTGCGCTTGTCAACACCGGCTGATTTGCATCATAAGAAAAGGATAAATTCTTAACAGTAATACTATCGGAGAATGAAGGCAAGGCCGTCCCCGTAAACGATGTATCCGTATAATCTGCCAGTTCGTCCATGCGCTTAATGACGAGGCTGATACTTTTGATTTTCGGAACATTCTGCATGATCATCATGACCGGGCTTACGAACGTTCCGGAGAGTTGAATCAGCGCGACCAGAGTACCTGCGGTTATTTCTCCCCTGATGATCAGGTATGCGCCTATAAACAGTCCGGAAAACTGAGTGATATAAGCAAGAATCCCGGAAACGCCCTCGTTGAGCGCAAACAGCTTATCGGCCCGGTATTTGGTGCCTGCGGCGGCTGCGTTTTCATTCTTAAATTCTCTTTTTATATGGCCGTCCATCTGATAGGATTTAATAACCTCATAGCCTGAAAAGAAATCCTTGAGCTTTGAAGTGAAAATGGACAACTGCTTTGAAAGCATTTCCTGTCTCGTCTGCAGCGGTTTTCCCATGAGGCCCGGAACCACAAACATGACAATCACACAACCGATCAGACATACGGTAATCAACGGACTGATCTCAAAAAGCATTACAAGCGTTACGATAAATATCACCGCGTATTGAAGCGTCAACAAGGAAGGAATGATGTAGTTCTCTTCGATCAGTTTTATGTCGTTTGTAAAAGCGGAAATATACTCGGCCGTATTGACTCCGGTAAAATCTTGAACATTTCTGCGGAGTATGCCATAAAAAGCTTTTTGCCGAAGCATTTTTGTCAGATTGCGGATCAGTCTTTTGCTGCATAAGGAATACAGGTAGCTGAGAATGCCCAACAAGAGAATATAAATGACAGAAACCATTAGTATCCTCTGAAAGGCAGACATGTTACCGCTTATAGCGGCATCGATAACCTTTTGCAGGAGTTTCGCGAGAAATACGGCTGCCGCTGAGTTGATGATATTGAATAGCACCGTAATAACCAACAATAGTTTATTTTTCCTGAGACAATCCTTCATAACCTAACCTCCGTATATTCAATAGTTGTCTAACTGGTTCGATTATAATAATATCACCATATTAGTCTATTGTCAACTTTATTAGATTATTATCTAATACTGTAATACAAAAAATATCCCAACAAAAGCGAGGGCACTGAAAAACTAATTTACTATTATTCAATCCCTAAATGATGCTGTTTCAAAGCACAAAATGGAGAGAGATTGTCGAAATCCTCTCCGTTTTGGCATCTAAGTGGGTTTAAAAATAATATAAATTTAAAAAATGATAGTTTTTCAGTGCCCTCACAAAAGCCGGGATATTTTTGCGTTACAGTAGAGTCTGCTCAAGTTCTTCAATCAAATCTTTTATATTATCTTTGTGTAAGTGGTAATATACCTTCCCATCCTTTTTCTCAACACCGACGAAGCCGCAGTTCAGTAAAACATTCATGTGGTGGGACATCGTTGCCGCCGTCAGCCCTAATTGCTGTGCTATTTCCAGATTGTATTTTGGGCTGATTTTCAGAGAAGTGATAATTTCCAGCTTGCTACTGTCGCTCAGTGCCTTTAATTTCAGTAACAGCGATTCTTTAGAATGGAGACGGGCTTTCCCGTCTTTAATCACCATTTCACTGAGCAATCCATAATAACAGCTTTTTTCAAACATCATCTGTGAAACCGGGAATATCAGTGTCGGATATATGCTTGAAGCCTGTGACAGTTTGTCCTTTATTTCATAAAACTTCTTATCGCTATGGTTATTTACAGATGTAATATATTCATCCAACAACTTTTTCATCGGCTTATTTATTTCGCTTACGGCTTTTTGATAGGCTTCCATATTAATGTTTATCGCGTTAATCAGTTGCGTTATATGCTTCTTCGGCTGCTGCATGATGCGCAGCAGTTTCCATTTGGCATTTACCTCAAGTCCGCTTTTTTCCAGAAATTTAATGATATCATCTAATGCTTCAACACTCCCGAATTCGGAATCATCATCAAAAACGGCCTTACAAATATGAATGATCTGCGTATTAATTAGCGTATCGGTTAAATTATCTGAGGATGTGAGCCAACTCCTGTTTTCGTTAATTAATGATAATAGTATTAAAAAATAGTTCGAGTCTTTTTCGTCGAAAAAGAGCGCATCCTCTTGGCTCGGTACTCTGCTTTTTAAAAACACCTGAACATATTTATCATATGCTTTTAGATTTTGCGAATAAAATCGCTCACCGTCAAACCCTAGATCAGAAAGAGCTTTCCTTGTTTCTATCTTTACTTCATCAAAATTGTAACTGACGAAAAGCAGCCCCATTGTTTCAAATACAGGGTCTAACTCGCAAAATATTTTATCCGGCATAGTATTCTCCTTAACAGCGCCATCTGTTTGATATTCATCTAATTAATTATATGGCGTAACGCAAATAATATCAAGTATATTCTATTTATTATTGAAACTGTTACCTATTCTCTTAAAAGACGACCTGCCTTTTCTTAGTCGTTGATGGCGCATCTTTATTTTACGAAAATGTAAACGCCCCTGCCATAGGCAAGAGCTTCTGTCCGGTGTGTTATGTGTTGGATTGCTACAGGGCACCGAGTCTTTTTAGGAGTTCTACGCAGTCTTTGGCCCCATGCACATAGAGAAACGCACATTCTTTGTCCGCAATGAGATTGGTCTTGACGAAGTAGTCATCAAGAGTCTGCTGTTCTTCCTCTGAAAGATTCTCACGGCGGTCTTCCAGAATCTTTTCTGTCAGCTCGCGAATGACCATTTCTATAATTCCTTCCTTGCTCATTTATAAAATCACTATCCTTTTAGAACACAATAAAACAACCTTCGGTAAAGTCGATACCTAAGGGAAATACTTTTGCCCTCTTTTACAGGACGAGAGCAGGCTAGCCGTTATGCACATGAACCTGCTCTCTGTTTTACCATCTTTATGCAAGGATTGTCCAAACATATAGCGAAACTATGAGAAGCAGGAATCCTCACACAATCTGTAAGGATTCCTGCTTCTTCTGTTTCCCTGTACCGGTTACCCCTCGGCTCAATTACTGTCCCTATGGGTTGTAACACTTGATTTTCAAGGCTTTTCTCTTTACAGGGGCAGTAGGATTTGAACCATCTGCCCTATCTACAAACACTGATAGAAAGGGCATTCCTGCATGCTGGATTCGAAGTGTAATCAAGAGTGTAATCAAAATTATAACATATCTACTAGAATTTTTCTCTTGTTTACTAAACGCAATTTTCAATAAGCAATCCCAATATCCTATAATTATTGTTAATAATAAATGCTTAATTGGCACTAGTCTCTTTTTATTTACAAAAAGCATCAATAGTATTATCATATACTGGTAAACATGGTATATGTACATAGGAGGATTATAATGAAAAAAATTGTGTCGTTTTTACTGATCATTACATTACTTTATGCCGTGGTACCTGCTACCGACGTATATGCAGCCATTAAATTAATTACTAAACTGACAATGGACGAAGGCAAAACATATACATTGAAATTAACAGGTACCAATAAAACGGTAACCTGGTCCAGCAGCAATAAGAAGGTGGCCTCTGTATCAAATAAGGGAAAAGTTACTGCGATAAATTCTGGAAACGCCACCATCACAGCTAAGGTAAGTGGAAAAAGTTATAAATGCAAAATAACAGTTAATGAGGATTATTCAGAATGGGTTCTATATGATACCGACAACTTGGGATTACTTGCCGACAATATAATTGATGGATATGTCATATATATGAACGGCAAATTTTACTGCTCACCTGAATATTTTAATATGTTGTATAATGCTCAAATAGCATACGAAAACGATATCGCAGATGATGTCTATCCATCAAGGGATATTTTGACTTCGGATGAAGAATTTATTTTTTCAAATGATTACCAAAAAGAAATAGATGCCGAAAATGATGCCGCGATGGCAAGAATAGTACTGATGATGAAATATGGGTTTGCCAGCAGTGAGGATATGGATACCGAGATTGGGAAAGCATACATGAAATTCTGTGATGAATGGATAAGTGAATATGAACTGGAAAATTCCTTCGACATTTCGGTTGTACCGCCTATGATGGATGACAAGCTGTATCTCATTATCGATGTAGATAATAATTACATAATCTATAACGCCCAGGAAAAACCGGTAAGCAAAACAATTTACACTGATGGGTCGATTCGGTATCAATACCTAGATAAGTTTACATACAAAGGCGTAAGCTATAATGAAAATCAGTATTATTTTAACCGTGCTGATCTAATTGCGAAAGGTATAATAAAGTAATGAACATAATATATCCTAGTCGTTTTCGGCTGGGATATATCTGTTATTTCAAGGCTTTTTGATAACAGAGGCAGTAGGCTTTGAACCATCTGCCCTATTATCAAACACTTATAGAAAGGGTATTCCTGCGTACCTTCTTTCAAGTGTAATCAGGAGTGTAATTAAAATTCTCTACTTTGTACTAACACATTTATCAAAATGTTCCCGATCACCGGATAGCTTGAGCAGACAAAAAAGATGTTGTCAAGATCTGCTGCCGTTCCTTGGCGGCAAGGCTTCTTTCTGATAAGAAATCTTCCACTGCAATTTCAAAGACAGAGTGTTATTATCTATCTTAAAATTTGTATCTTCTATTCAAAACGATAAATCACTGCTCCATGCTTTTTGACTTCAACTTTCAGAATTTTTTCTACATCATACTTACTTTGACTCCAAAGCTCCTTAGCAATTTTATATTTCTCAAGTTCAAAGTCCGCCAGATTAACCATAATTCCCTTTATAGCCAGCTTGACTACCGGCTTAGTCGGTGGTTTCTAGGAAGGCGGACCAATTAGGGTCGCTTTCTCTAATATTTATACCATCCATCCCGTCTCCTCAGCCCTATCAAAAATATCTGTTATTTATTCTGTCAACTCACATTCTAAATACTATGGATAGGGTTAAAAAACGGTAAGGAATGCCCTCTGTCTCGCACAAGCAAATATTTGATTACACTCGCCGTTTTTACACACAAAAAAGTCTTGAAATCATTGATTTTCAAGACTTTATAATGCGTCTTTTAGGACGCTATATACAGGGGCAGTAGGATTTGAACCCACGACCTGCGGTTTTGGAGACCGTTATTCTACCAGCTGAACTATACCCCTATTTTATTCAGTTGTGCACTAGGCACTTTTCTATATTACACTGAATTGTGTCTATTGTCAAGAATATTTCAAAGTATAATGTTATCATTTTAGTATTTTTTTAACTGATTGGACATCTTCTTTGGAACATTCCTCATTGCTGTATCGGGCCTTTTCATAAAGATCAGTCAGGTGCTTCCTGACTTCCGGTTCAACCGCATACTGTGACAACTCTGTCGGTGTATAATATTTCAGCACCTTCTCCGGTTCCGTATTCGTCTGGATTGCTTTCATATACTGCTTGCGAATTCTATCATTATTCGATCTGCCAAACATGCCGAACAAATTCTTCTTTGATATTCTACCTCTTAAGAATCTTAAATCAATTTTTTCAAAAGGTGAAATCACTTCAACCTGCCCTTCTTCGAATCCTTTTCCTCTTATCTGGTAATAGCGCTTATATATTCTGTAAAGTCCGTATATAATCAATGTAATCAACAGGACTACAAAGAGAATAAACGTAATATAAAGTATTACCTTCAGAATTTTTAACAATATTTCAGGGGTCTTAATTACAGTATAATCCATCTCCATATCATATTGCGGCATTTGGTCTTCCGGTATTACCTTATCTTTCTCAGTCTCTGCAGGAGCATTTGTGAGCACAGAAAATAGTGCCCTTAATAAATTCCGTATTAACAAGCCCAGCAAGCGGAATACTTTACCGATAGGCAGCTTCGTAAAGAACATCATAACAAGCAAGCTAAGCATCAAAAAGCCTGTGATAAAAATATTATTGCTCTTGTTCATCTGTTTCAGAGGAATATTGGCCTTTTCTTCGTGCTTCTTCAAATAAATATAGAAGTTAATCAGATACCTGTTCAGGATATAAATCAAACCATACGTAAGGGCAAGTATGAAGAAAAACCTCGTTAAAGGCAGCTCCTCCGCATATTTATATCTGCAGATGCAATACATCCCAATAAATATAACCAGGAAGGCTAAGGGTGTATTCTTAATCTTATGATTCAGCTCCACAACAAACTGGGTTAATGCAAAGCATACTATATAAATAATATATAAAACCCGAAGTATGATATCGTCCGTTATCAGTATAAAACAGGTCAGCAGCACCAGATGAAGTACGAGGTAGCTCCAGATATGCTTAGTAAATTTGCTGATCAGAAACGATAGGACAGAAGCCTGGAATAAGATCAGGGACTTCCACACATATACCGCACTGTTGGTATACAGTAATGCTACCATGCCTAATATGGTGAAGGTAAGCATAAAGCGTAAAAGCATATTCAATATATCAATACG
>Ga0207800_1000222_pt1 | contig 18903 bp, 10 predicted proteins | sample LuqExpMetageno11_FD_187769 | JGI IMG/M metagenome (GOLD analysis project Ga0207800, IMG submission 187769) | Tropical forest soil microbial communities from Luquillo Experimental Forest, Puerto Rico - Sample 11 (SPAdes) | ecosystem: Environmental > Terrestrial > Soil > Tropical forest ... | reverse complement strand
TTCGAAGTCCAGCCTGTCAGCAGCTTCCTTCATCTCGGTTTCCAGTTCGATAATCATGTTGGGAATATCGGTTTTCGGGATGTGTTTGGTGTCGGTAATATCCACGACCTTTTCCCTGATGGGTTTCCTGATAGTTGTCGGAACGATACCATGTTCTTTATTATAGGCAATCTGCATGGAGCGACGGCGTTCGGTCTCCGTAACGGCGCTTTTGATGGAATCTGTCATGTTGTCGGCATACAGGACAACCTTCGAGCTGGCGTTTCGGGCGGCACGACCTATAATCTGGATCAGGCTTTTTGAGTTTCTCAGGAAACCTTCTTTATCCGCATCCAGGATACCAATGAAGCCCACTTCCGGAATGTCGAGCCCTTCCCTGAGCAGGTTGATCCCGACAAGGACATCGAATTTGCCGAGGCGGAGTTCACGGATAATCTCAGTTCTTTCTATGGTTTTGATATCCGAGTGCAGGTAACGGGCTTTTATTTCGTTTCTGGCAAGGTACTCAGTCAGTTCTTCTGCAAGCTTCTTTGTCAGAGTGGTCACAAGGGCACGGTCTCCTCTTTCCACAATCTTCCGTACTTCCTGCATAACGTCCCTGACCTGTCCTTCAAGAGGACGAATTTCCACTTCAGGATCTACAAGCCCTGTGGGACGAATAATTTGTTCCACGATCTGAGCTGAGTGCTCCCTTTCGTAATCTGCAGGGGTTGCCGAGACAAAAACCACGTTTCTCATGTACTTCTCGAATTCATCGAACTTCAGAGGCCTGTTATCGTAGGCACTGGGAAGTCTGAACCCATAATCGATAAGATTCTTTTTTCTTGAGCGGTCTCCATTGTACATTCCGTGAAGCTGCGGAATTGTCTGGTGACTCTCATCAATGACCAGCAAGAAATCCTCAGGGAAATAATCAAGAAGGCAGAAAGGCTGTTCTCCAGGTTTGCGATGGTCGAAATGTCTCGAGTAGTTTTCAATACCCTTGCAACTGCCGGTTTCCTGGATCATGTCCATATCATAAATCGTGCGCTGCTTCAACCTGTGCGATTCGAGCAGCCCGAGCTCAGGAAGATGTTCTTCGAGCTCTTCGAGGATGGACTGAATTGCACTTCTCTGCTCTTCCTCGGGAATTACATAGTGCCTGGCAGGATAAACAAAGAAATAATCCATATCTTCCGTTTTCTGCCCTGTCTGCTTATCCACCTCGGAGATCCGGTCAATCTCGTCTCCAAAGAGTTCAATCCGGATAATATTGTCAAAGTATCCGGGAATAATATCAATAATCTCCCCTTTTACCCGAAAGCGTCCTGGCATAAGCTCAAGGTCATTACGCTCAAACTGGATTTCAACGAGCTTTTGCAGGATTTCTTTCCTCTGAACCTTGTCTCCAACCTTTAATTCAAACCCCATTTTCTGGAAGTTTTCAGGATTGCCAAGACCGTATATACAGGATACAGATGCCACAACAATAACATCTTGGCGTGACATCAGAGAAGCGGTGGCAGCAAGCCTCATCTGCTCGATCTTCGGATTAATCTGGGCATCCTTTTCAATATACTGGTCTCTGGCAGGAAGATAGGACTCTGGCTGATAGTAATCGTAATAGGAAACAAAATACTCAACCCTGTTTTCAGGGAAGAATTCCTTGAATTCGTTATAAAGCTGGGCAGCAAGTGTTTTATTATGAGCAATAACAAGGGTCGGTTTTCTGATCTGATTTATAACGTTTGCAACAGTATAGGTTTTCCCTGACCCTGTTACCCCAAGCAAGGTCTGATACTGTTCTCCTTTTTTCAGTCCCTCCATAAGTTCTTCGATTGCTTGCGGCTGAGAACCCTTTGGCTCAAAATCGGAAACCAGCTTGAACTGAGGACTGTCCCAATATCGAGCATCACGTATTGTTTCTGTGAATTTCTGAGAGAAGGTTTGAGATTTCTGGTCAGGAGAATTCATAAAATCAAGACCTTAAAATGTTAATTGTCAAAGTGGAAATTAGGTTGTTACATTTATTACATTTATGTTGTTAAACACGATACCGATTATTCTCAAGAACTCACTGATTTTTAGGAATCAGCGATTTTTGCCTCAGTAAGCGGTTATAGGTAATTGCAAACCTGTGGGCTTCATCTCGGATTTCCTGAACAAAAAGTGAAGCTTTCTCTTCTTTTTTTATGTGAAGAGGCGACTTGAGTCCGGGAACATAGATTTCTTCTTCTCGCTTGGCTATCGAGATAATAGGAACCCTGATTTTGAGCTCCCTGAGTTCCTGAAAAGCTGCAGATAGCTGCCCTTTTCCCCCATCTATAATTATCAGGTCAGGTAAATCATGTTTATCTTCAAGAAGGCGGGAATAGCGCCTTCGCACAACCTCGGCAATGGAAGCGAAATCGTCAATTCCCTCAACACTCTCGATCTTGAAGCGACGATAATTATGTTTATCAGGCCTCCCCCCCCGAAACTGAACCATGGAGCCGACAGTAGCCGTGCCTGATAGATGGGAGATGTCGAAACATTCTATAACATTCGGAAGCTTAGAAAGGGAGAGTTTACTTTGCAGGGCTTCAAGCTTTTTCCGATCTCCGAAGAAGCCAATCTCAACATTTTTCAGGGCTAGATCGAGGAGTTCCTTTTTTTCTCCCTGCTTCGGAACCGTAACTTTGACTTTTGTTCCCTTGACATGAGAGAGGAAATCAACAAGCGACTCTTCTAGAGACTCGGGCAAGATGAGTTCTTCAGGTGGCTCGTTCTCGGAATAATACTGTACAAGGAATTCTTCCAGGAAATTTTCCCCGAGTGCAAAAACATAATCCTGTTTGTCCTCAAGCGTACCTTTGTAGACCTTGAAGAGCATGAGATAAACAGTATCGTCCCTAACAATATAGCTCAAAATATCCTCGTTATGCTTTTTCTGCCTCTCCATATTTTGCTTTTCCTGAAGATATTCAAGGGCTGCAATCTCATCCCTGAGAACCATAGCTTGCTCAAACTGCTGCCTCAATGCCAACTCCCTCATTTCTTTTTCCATAGACTCGATAAGCTCTCTGATGTTGCCTTTCAGGACAGAGGCAGCTTTCTTCACTTTCTCGGCATAATCTTCCACGGAAACCGCCCCTATGCAGGGCCCGCTGCATGCCGCTATATGGTATCGGAGGCAGGACCGTTTAGGCATCTGTTTACAGGTCCTAAGCTGGAAGGTCTTTCTAACAATCTCAAAGATATAATCTCTTTCCTTTGCCGAGACAAAAGGCCCAAAAAAGCTTCCACTGTCCCCCCTCTTTCGGGCAAGTCTGATTCTTGGAAACTTTTCATCGGTTAAATGAATGCAGGCATATCTTTTTGAGTCCTTGAGAGCTATATTATACCTTGGCCAGTGTTTCTTGATAAGGGTATTTTCCAGGAGGAAAGCCTCTACTTCCGTGTTAGTGACAATAAAATCAAGATCTTTGGCAGCCTGCACAAGACTTTCGGTTTTTGGGTCATGGTCTCGTTTCTGGAAATAGCTACTCACCCGCTTTTTAAGATCTTTTGCCTTGCCTACATAAAGAACAGTCCCTTCTTCATTTTTGAAAAGATAACATCCAGGCAGATGAGGAAGAGCCTCCAGATCAATCATTTTTAACCTCGGATTTAAGTATTTTAATCTTTTTTAAATCAAATGTTCTTCAAGTGCTTTATCAGTTCCGCGTTTGCTGTGCTTGAAACCTCTGGAATCTTCCTCTAAATCCTCCTCTAACTCTTCCTTTAAGTCTTCGGAATCCTCCCCATTTATATCACCTTCAAACTCTTCTGAATCTCCCTCAGGAGATTCTCCTTCTTCAAAGACAACATCTACAGGTTCTTCTTCTGACATATCAGAATACGATACTGAAAGTTTGGGAGCAAGAAAACGAGCAGTATAGCTTCCCTGAACTATGGAAACTTCCTCAGGTGTTCCTTCGGCAATAATTTCCCCGCCTGCATTTCCACCTTCAGGACCCAGGTCAATGATATGGTCTGCGGATTTAATTACATCTAAGTTGTGTTCTATTACAACCACAGTGTTTCCTTTTTCTACAAGCCTGTTAAGGACTGAGATTAGTTTTTTGACGTCATGGAAATGAAGTCCTGTTGTGGGTTCATCAAGGAGATAAATCGTTTTTCCAGTACACTTTTTAGAAAGTTCTCTTGTTAGTTTAATCCTCTGGGCTTCCCCGCCAGAAAGCGTTGTTGAGCTCTGGCCGAGTTTGATATAGCCTAGCCCAACTCTTATTAAAGTATCGAGTTTGCGTTTGATTGCAGGGATATTTTCGAAGTGTTCGGCAGCCTCTTCGACAGTCATATCGAGGACTTCTGCAATTGACTTGCCCCTGTACTTTACTTCGAGGGTTTCTTGGTTGTAGCGTGTACCCTTGCATTCCTCACATTCTATATATACATCAGGCAGGAAGTTCATTTCGATTTTGATCAGTCCGTCTCCCTGGCAAGCTTCACAACGACCTCCTTTTACGTTGAAAGAGAAACGCCCGTTTTTATAACCCCGAATTTTTGCTTCTTTGGTTTCGGCAAAAGTCTGCCTTATGGTATCAAAGACCTTGATATAGGTGGCAGGGTTTGAGCGAGGAGTCCTGCCAATGGGGCTCTGGTCAATAACGATCACCTTGTCGATTTCGGAATCAAAAATCAGCTCATCATAGTCCCCTGGAGCTACATTTGATTTATTTATCTTCTTAGTCAAGGCTTTGTACAGGGTATCGTAAATTAGCGTGGATTTTCCAGAACCCGAAACACCTGTAACCACGGTCAGGACCCCTATGGGAATATCTACATCTATGTCCTTGAGATTGTTTGCTCTGCAGCCTTTAAGCCTTATGAACGCCTCGCTGTGCCTGCGGAGAGCAGGCGGTCTTATCTTCTTTTCTCCAGAAAGGTACTGACCTGTCAGAGATTCCGGATTTATCTCAATTTCTTCAGGAGTACCTTCGGCTACCACATAACCTCCATGAACGCCTGCACCTGGTCCGATATCAAGCACATAGTCCGCAGCTCGAATAGTATCTTCATCATGTTCCACGACTATCAGAGTATTTCCCAAATCCCGCAAAGTCTGAAGTGTCTGGATTAGCTTCTCATTATCTCTCTGGTGCAGCCCTATAGAGGGTTCGTCGAGCACATAGAGAACTCCCATGAGGTTTGAGCCAATTTGGGTAGCCAACCGGATTCGCTGAGCTTCCCCACCTGATAAAGTGCCTGCGCTACGGGAAAGAGTGAGATAGTTGAGTCCCACATGCTCAAGAAAACCGAGCCTAGATTTAATCTCTTTTAAAACCTGCTTTGAGATCTCTTTTTCCTTTTCCGAGAGCTCCACGTTTTCAAAAAACCGAATACATTCTAAAATTGAGAGATCGGCTATATCTACAATGGATTTTCCGCCGAATTTTACTGCAAGCACTTTTTCCTTCAGACGCTTACCTTCGCATTTTGGACAGAGCTTGACTTGCATGAATTTTTCGAGTTCCTTTCGACGGTACTCGGATTTTGTCTGTCTATACAATCTCTCAGACTGCGGAAGTAACCCTTCCCAAGCGCCTTTATGAGACCAGTGAGCATCTCCATTTTTCATGCTCATGCTAAACTGCATGCGTTCATCCGAGCCATACATGAGAACATTGTACTGTTCATCTGTGAGAGCTTCAATAGGAGTGAATATGTCAAAACCGAAGTGTTTTGCCACGGCTGCCAGATACTGGCTCCGGTAACCGTCCAGGAAATTTCTGTACAGAGCGACTGCGCCATCTGCGATACAGAGGGTTTTATTCGGAATAATCAGTTCAGGGTCGAACTCCATTTTGATCCCAAGCCCATTGCAGGCCTCACAGGCCCCGAAAGGACTATTGAAGGAAAACATTCTAGGTTGGAGTTCTTCAAAAGCCATGCCACATACTGGACAGGCCATATTCGAAGAATAGAGATGGTCTTTTCCTTCGGAATCAAATGCGATTAAGAGTCCTTCGGCTTTCTTGAGAGCGATTTCGCAAGCTTCGACAAGCCTTGAGCGGTCTTCTGAAGGATCCAATCGGTCAACAACGACTTCAATATCGTGTTTTTTGTAGCGGTCAAGGGTAATTTCATCGTCAGTCCTGCGAATTTCGCCGTTTACCCTCATTCGCGCAAAGCCTTCACTGTTCAGTTCCCTGAAGAGCTGTTGATATGTCCCTTTTTTCTGGCGGACTATAGGAGCAAGAATGGTAATCATGCCCTCACATTCTTTGCTAAGGTTGTCCGCAATTTTTTCGGGGGATTGAGCCTCAATTTTTATACTGTGGATCGGGCAGTAAGGCGTGCCGACCCTTGAAAAAAGTAGCCTCAGGTAATCATAAATTTCAGTAACTGTTCCAACCGTACTCCTGGGATTTTTCGAGGTTGTTTTCTGTTCAATGGAAATTGCCGGAGATAATCCCTCGATGCTATCCACATCCGGCTTGTTCATAATTCCGAGGAACTGCCGCGCATAAGCCGAGAGTGATTCCACATAGCGCCGCTGCCCTTCTGCATAAATCGTATCAAAAGCCAGGGTCGATTTGCCTGAGCCTGATACGCCTGTAATAACAATTAATTTGTCTCGCGGGAGTTTCACCGTGATGTTTTTCAGGTTGTGTCCCCGTGCCCCTTTAATAATAATATTTTTCATATTCTTTCTCTCGGGTTTTTGTCCAGTTGAATCGTTTAGGTGAGAATATTTGTGTACGAGATTTTAAGTAAGAGTAAAGTCTGGATCTATGTTAGAGTAGAGTCTAAATCTTAAAGTTGGACCTATAAGAAATCCAGAAACAATGTGAATTTATGAGTTTTAAGAACCTTTTTTGAAAATCTTAAAGCTTGTATCTTGAGACATTAAGCCATTAATTAAGGGAGATAATTCAACGTATTATTATAAATAATTAGTTATAATATACTGTGATTGATTTTACTTGTAGCTACCAATGGCAATTTTCAGATTCACACTACCCCATTTTTGATATATACAGCAAAATGCAGACTTTTTATTAATAGAGTAATATAGCGGACTGAAAGTATTAAGCAATGAATAAGTGGCTTTTAGAATATACACACTGTGAATGAAGGCTATTGATAGTGAATTAGAGGATATTCTTTCTCTAAATTATGTACTTGTTTACTTTCAATACTTTCGGTCTAGAATGATTATTTTCTCTATAACCAACGTGAATAAAACCTGTTAAGTTAGAAATTTGTCCCCAAAAAAGAACGAGGAATAACATCGCTAAACTGCAAGAAGAGCTAAGTTTGAACTTTTAATCATATAGCGGATGACAGATTATGCCTATCGTATAAATAGTCATTTACTTCTGGACATTTTTCATATATCTGTATAAAATTAATAAGAAAGTGTTACAGCAATAGTATTTCTAGATTTTCACTAAAGGTCTACTCTTTGAAAGCCGATTCCAAGACTTAAAATTGCTTATTTGGATATCGAATTTGCAGTTATCGCTTGAGTTTCTAATCACGAAAATAATTCTAAAAATCTATAAATTTGAGAACAATGCTAGTTTTGGGAGGAGTTCTATTGTAAAAATTACAGCAGGTAGTATTTTTCAGATAACCTCTTAGAAAAAGAGCCGAAGTTATTTGGAATATTATTTTTATAATTAACTATATATAAAATAGCCTACTATATAAAATAGCATTCAATTTCATCTCGCTCCATTAAATCTTAGATTCTTTGAATATGTTTCAAAAACGCTATCGTTAATAACACATATCTTAAAAAATAATATGGAACGCGGGGTAAGTGCAGCAAGTCTATACATTGCTTAAATGAAAATAACACAAAAGAGACTGCTTATGTCATTAGCAAAATCTCCATGGATTATACACGTGAATTGTAACAGTTGCAATGGCTGTGATATCGAAGTAATCGCTTGTCTTACTCCTATGTATGATGCCGAAAGGTTTGGTATTTTAAATATCGGTACTCCTAAACAAGCGGATATTATGGTGGTTACAGGCGCAGTAAATTACAAAAATGTGAATGTACTTAAAAATATATATAATCAGATTCCAGATCCAAAAGCTGTTGTAGCAGTTGGAGCATGTGCATCCACAGGTGGGATTTTCCATGGCTGCTATAATGTAATAGGCGGAGTGGATCAGGTTATTCCTGTAGATATATATGTTCCAGGATGTTGTCCAAGGCCCGAAGCCATAATTGATGGAATAATGGCGGCTCTTCCTATACTAGAAGAGAAGAAGAAAAAGAATATCAAAGGAAAAGAAGTAAAATTCGAAGGAAATGAAGTGCCAACTTCTGGTGAAACTTTGGATACGCCAGGCTGAGGAAAAAATGGTATAATTTGTCTTATGTAAATATACGAGCATTATTTATTTTTTATTTTGGTTGCTTCTGTTTTTTCTTTTTTCATTCTCCTTTTTCTTATTTCATGCATCTTCCCTATTTATACAAGAGATACTGAGATAAAAATAGCAATTATTCGTTAAAAATTCTATTGCATTTAAGGCTTTTAGAAATTTATTTTTAATAATTTTATCTTCTTATTTTTAAACAGAATACAATAAAAAAAGATTTATTTTTATAAAATATAGTATATTATATAAAAAATCCACATATAACTATATTGTATTTATTTATGCGATTTTTACAATGACTTTAATTTATATCGAAATGGAACTTGAGAGATGGCACGTACTCAACAGTCAAAATCCAACGCATAAATACACTGCAACAGGAAACTATACATTCAGCTTAACAGTAAAAAATGCAAAAAGCAGTAACGCCAAAAAAGTATCTAAGTATATCACCGTGAAAAAGTAGTTATAATTTTTATTAAAAACATAAAAAGATTCAGCGTAAAAAGGAGTGGGGAGCTTTTTATATTTTCTGCTTAATTGAGCAATTTTTTACATTTTAACCTTGTGTGATAAAAGCATGAAACACAAGCGCTGCTTGGAGATAGGTATTTGTTTCCTAAATATATCGCCCTTTTTTTCTTTTTAATCTAGTTTTAGGGTCTTTCCAAGTCATCGTTAAAACTAAGGATCTAAAAGGCTTATTTTTGACAATATATCTGCAATTAGAACTTTCCCATTTAAGGTACACTCTAAAAACCATTTTTTTAGAGAAATAATTTATAATACTCTTTAAAATCAGCAAATAATTAATATAATCCTTTTTGCCTCACTGTACTTGCTGAAGTTATGGGCTGCAATATCAGAATGGGCACAAAGAGATCCAGCCTTCAGTTTTAACTCATCCTTTTTCAAACGGGCCAGAAGATCTAAAAATTCCGGAAAACTTGCTCGAAAAAGGGAGAATTCCTACTGTTCTGAGAGCGACTGAGATCCTGAAAGTCCGCACAGGCAGTGAAACTGATGGTGAAGTTCCTCTTATTGTAGGGATGGATGGTCCCCTAACAGTTTTTACCTACCTTGCCGAAATAAAAAATTGCCTGATTTGGACAAGAAAAAAGCCCCACTATTTCGATGCCTTCATGGAAACCTGCACTGAGATTTGCATAGAATACACAGACACACTCTTTGAGCATGGTGCAGACGTTGTTTGTATGCCAGACGGGGGAATAGTCGGCTCAAGAATGATACATCCTTCAGTCCTGGAAAACTCGGTCAAACCCTTTTACAAAAGGTTCTGTAAGAAAGTAAAAGGCCCGAAAATCCTCCATATCTGCGGAGATGTAGCCGATTCCCTGAGAACCCTCTCTAGGTGCGGTTTCGATGCCATCAGCATTGAAGAAAAGATGAGTATAAAAGCTAAAGCTGCAAAAGAATCAATCGAAGAAAGGGCAAAAGTGATAGGAAACGTTTCTCCCTCACGAACTCTGCTTTTTGGGACTCCAGCTTCCGCGAAAACTGAAGCAAAACACTGTCTTTCTGAGGGTGTGGATATTCTTGCTCCAGGATGCGGAATTGCTCCAAGGACTCCGCTTGTAAATATTAGAGCTCTCGTGGAGGCAAGAGATGAATGGTATAATGAGAAGAATTGAACAAAATTATGAGAAAATGTAAAAAGTAGAATAAATGTGTTTAAGATAAATTAAAGGCCTAAGATAAATTAATATGAAAATTTAGGGGTTCAAATTACTTAGATCCTTAAAATTCTCCTATAATTTGCAGCACAATTTTTCTTATCTTTTCGATCCTGTCAAAGTTGATGTATACAATCTGCTGCCAGGTTCCAAGGGTCAGTCTTTTTTCAACAATAGGAACTGTAAGACTTGGGCCGACGAGTAAGGCTCTTACATGAGATCCCCCATTATAATCTCCCCAAGTCTCATGATGATGATAATCTTTGTCTAGAGGGATTAGATTATCAAGGATTTCAGAAACATCTTTTGAAAGATTTGGCTCAAATTCCATTGTAGTTATTGCTCCGGTCGACCCGATACAGAATACTGTAACTGTCCCGTTTCTTATTTTTGATTTTCTGACTTCTTCTGAAATCATTCCAGTAATATCAACAATTCCGCAATCTTTTTTTCCAACAACTGAGATTTCTCTTGTTTCTACGGGCATGAAGTGATAATTAGCATGTTAGATTGATATATTCTTTCAGTCTCTGAAAAAAACGTTGAGTTATAACTTATTATAGCATCATTACTTCACAGAGTGCTCTTTTATTCTTTTCCCTATCTGGACTATGTCATCAATTGCAAGAACACCACCTGAAGCCATAACTCATGAATTGAAAACTTTTTAGAGTTTATATTTTCCCTGAAAGCCTTCTATCCAAGCTGTCAGAAATTTTAAAATATAGTGGCTATATATGTGGATCAAAAGATGTGATTAAAAAGAAAAAATAATTTGCTTTAAAGCAATTTAAAACGCTACAGGAAGACCTTCAGTGATAAAATCCATACTCGATAACGATCTTTACAAATTCACCATGCAACTTGCAGTTCTTGAACTTTTTCCTAAAGCTGAAGCTGAATACCGGTTTACCAATAGGGGTTTCCAGCGCTTTTCTGCAGAGTTCGTAGAAGAACTCGAAAGAATTATAGACGAAGAGATTTCAAAATTAGTATTAACGGAAGAAGAATACAACTGGCTTTCCAAGCACTGCCCTTACCTGAAACCCATGTACCTTGAATACCTTAAAAATTACCGCTTCAAGCCAGGTGAAGTAAAAGTCTGTCTTACCGAAGAAAAAGACCTAGATATCCGCATAAAAGGGCCCTGGCACAGCACGATTCTCTGGGAAATTGTTCTTATGGCTACGGTTTCGGAACTCTATTTTACAACCATTGAGAAAGATTGGAAAGGGAATTCTCAAAATGGCTGTACTTCCGAATTCGTACTGGCTGCTTATGAAAGTAAGATACTTGAAATGGGAAAGGCCCTTGAGGAAAATAATTGCTTTTTTTCGGAGTTTGGAACCCGCAGGCGAAGAAGTTCCGAACTCCATGATTGTGTGATGAAAACCCTGATAGGGATAAAAACTCTGACTGGAACAAGTAATGTATATTTTGCAAAAAAATACGGCCTGAAACCAATTGGAACCGTTGGTCACGAATGGATTATGGGGACCTCAGCGCTTGTTGGATTGAGGTATGCAAACCGTTTTGCTTTTGAAAACTGGGTAGAAGTTTATAATGGGGATCTGGGAATTGCCCTTACAGACACTTTTGGCTCAAAAGCCTTTTTTAAGGACATGGACCTAAAGTTATCAAAAATTTACGATGGCTTCAGGCACGACAGCGGGGACCCTTATAACTTTGTAGACACTGTAATAGAACACTACCGGAAAATGGGTATAGATCCCATGAAAAAGCTAATCGTTCTCAGTGATGCCCTTAATGCAGATACCGCAATCCAGATCAAAAAGTATTGTGAAGGCAAAACTAACTGTAGTTTTGGCATAGGTACAAGCCTTACCAATAATTCTGATTTCTTCCGGGAAAGTCCTCCTCTTAACATGGTCATAAAGTTACACAGTATTGATGGCATTCCTGTTGTAAAATTAAGTGACTCTCCAGAAAAGGAAACAGGAGAACGAGACGCTATAAGGGTTGCAAATTATATTTTCGGAAGAAAAGGACTTGACGAGTGATTTAAAAGAAAATAAAGGTTCGCTCATTATATTCAGTCGATATTATAATTATCTATACATAATATAGATTATTGGGAAAAATAGAATCGAAACCAAGTTTACTGATGTTTTTTGTTCTCATTAAGATTGCAAATTTTACGGTATTTCTGGGAAAGGAAATATTATATAGGCAACAGTACCTCTTGACTCAAGAATTAGAAAGTTCGAAAGTATATCTGCCGCGAATGCGGCAGAGTATTCAACGATCAAACAAGACACCTACACAGGAATCTAAAATTACGAAAAAGAAATGGACATTAACAGAATAATTAAACTACAGGCATATTAAAATATCAACTAATTGAAAAGGGATACCAAAATGATGTCATGCTCCATTAGCTGGTTGATATTTTGTATTTGAATGCACTTGTTCAACTGCATTTGTTTTCTAAGCTTACCTGCATACCGAAAATTTAAACCTGCAAAACAAGGATGAAGGATGCAGAGCGCAAGTATGTAAGTTCTCTGGATAATATTAACTTATTATTGATGTGCTACCTGAATGAAACAAACTCTATAATCAACACATTGATAAAATAGAAAGAGTTAAATACATTTCATGCATAATATATATCGTATGAGTAAAAAACTTATGCAGGATTTCTGGCATATTCTCCTGCATGAGTAAGAGCAGCCTCTGCGGTAGGGGGAAGGGTTAAACTCCTTACCTTTCTCCTACCTGAACAAATGTGTTGAATGTTAAATGCAAAACATATAATTAATATATATAATTACTTCACTTTGAAACCTCAAGCTTTTATCAGTGAGACAATAATTTGCTTTAGAGAAATACTTTAATAATTTATTTAAAACTTATGGTTCCAAACAAGTAATAAATTTTCAAATGGTGCTCGGGTACTTATTGGTACTTATTACATCTTCGCCAAGGCCCTGTGGATGTCAAAAATAAGAAATTTAATGAAATTTATCAACCGAAATTCGGATAATGAAAACAGTTATGAAAATTTATTGCTTTGAGAATAAAATTGGTTTTGGGATGACTTCAGATAAGATTTCTTTTCTATATTTATAGAGTAGATTGGATTTTTTCCTGAAGGACTTCTATTTCCCTGAATTTTTCCAGTTTCTCCTCAGAGTCTGTGTAACCTGTACTTGCAAAATTATCTAGAGCCACTTCTGCTACAATTGAAGAGTTACTTAGAAGCCTTTCTTCAGCCTGAACTCGCAGGGTTTCAAGCGTCCACTGACACTGCAAAACTGCGTCATTGAGCCCCTTCTTAATAGATATTTTTCCTATTTCTTCTATAGAAAGCGCTGTTGAACTCAGGGCTTCGTCAAAGTAACTTTCCGCCGCAAGCTTACCAATTTCCTCCAGCAAAAGAAGGCTGCTGATAGTTTCAAGTTCAAGGCTTCTTGCTGCAACCTTTTTTCCTATTTCTCCCAGGCCGGTTATTGCACTGAGCACAACATCTTCCATCCCTCGTTTTGCAGCAGAAGTTCCGATCTCTTTAGTGAGCAAAGAAAAAGCAATTATTTTTTTCTGATCCCATTGTTCGGGGTAGAAATTCCAGATCTCCATAAGCGTTGTGGCAGCAACCTTTGAGCCTGCTTCGAGTGAATGGGCAGCCGCAACTTTTCCTAGTTTTCCTATTGATACAAAGGCCTTGCCTAGAGCGGACTTAAATCCCTTGTCTGCTGCTCTCCTTGCCAGTTTTCCGAGAGACAGAACAGAATTGATAGTAACAAGCTCTAGATCTCTTTCTGCAGCTGCCTGCGCAGAGCTTTCAATTGCTAGAATAACTCTCTCGGCATCTGTCTCTTCATTTTTAGAAAGGAAATCTGCTGCAATCTCTGTAAGAGAATCCAGGGCCTGAAAAGCTCTGCTCTCATCTCCTTCGTCAATTGCAGATAAACTTACTTCAACTGCCTCTGCCTCGTTTAATGTAGTCATTCTTCTTGCCCCTTTTGTTGGTAGTATAAACATTAAGCTTCAAGTTTTTCCCTGCATGTTTTTAATTCTTGCTTGTATGTTTTATTCACATATGTTAACCTTAAATTATTGCTAAAGCCATACAGTGTGTACAGGAAACTGAGCCAGGCTTACTTATGAAGTTACGAGGTTATTAGTGTTACTATTTTATAATCGAGACAGTTACTTAAAAAAATTAGTATCTGTTTTGAAAAGGAATATTTCTGTTTTCTGCAAAAAGTAAGCTTTAAATTTAAGTTGAAACTAAGTCTACTTGTCAAAGAGTCCTTTTATCTTGATTTGTTTTTCTTTGGCAAGGGCGTTTTCCAGAACGTTTTCAAACACTTCTTTGTCTTTCAGTCCAACAATTCTTGCTTTGACCCTATCTGTGGTAATGTTCCCATCTTGCTGCATGTAAACATATTCTCCATTCTCAATGCCAATGATCACGGAAGAATCAGGAATATAGCCTACATTAAAATAAGTTGCAAGCTGAGGATTTTTATTTACATCTATGGACATGATCGTTGCTCTTTCTTCATACTTGGCTGCCAGCTCTTCGAGAGTGGGTTTCATGGATTGACAAGCTCTACACCATTCAGCTCCAAGTTTCAAAAAGACCGGGCCTTTCTCAAGGGATGTGTTTATCTGCCCAAGTTCAGTTGTCTCGACAACAACACCTTTTTCCAGGATATTCTGGGATTTCACTGGATTTTTTTCAGTAAATAGAGTTGATAAAGCAGTGTCTTTAGCGCTTAAAGCTTCGGAATTATTTCCTGAGGATATCCTATTTACCATAGGCATATAATCTATAGCCCCAACAGTCTGATTGATGACGTACTGAGTATCTATTATACCATTTCCATCGGCATCTACCCCTTTGTGATTATTCCAGAAATTACCTGCTGAGCTACTGTTCCAAATGTTGTTTCCTTCATCTACAGCATTTAGGAAGTTAATAAATTCATTTTCGTAGAATGAATTGTTTGGTGAGCCCCTAAGGTACACACCAATGTCATTAAGGTACAGGTTGTTATTAATTAAAATATTGGACTGTGCTGCCTGGAAGTGAATTCCATATTCATTTTTCAAAATGAGATTGTAAGCAAGCTTATTCTCCTGTGACATTCGTAGTAAAATACCTATTTTATTTGAACCTGCAGTATTGTTAACAAGAGTATTGTTAACGGAATTATTCAGCAAAATTCCCTGGTTATTTTCCACTATCAGATTATTTAACAGTACGTTCTCCTTAGAGTTATCTAGTATAATCCCCTCATTCCCAAGGCTTACAAGGCTTCCGTTAAGATAATTTCCCTGAGAATTATTGAGAACAATGCCCTGATCATTCATTATCAACGTATTGTTGCTTAATGAGCAGTTTCGCACTCCTTCAAGGTAAAGCCCAGTTTCCTTGTGCATATCTTTTCCGGTAGAAACTCCTGCAATATGAAAACCGTTTACTGTCACATTACTTGAGGTGATATAGAAGACAGCATTATCAGGTCCTGTACCTATAATATAGGTACGATAAATCTGGCTGCCTGAGAGAATGGGATGTGAAAGAATTGTGAGTTCTTTGTTTACTTTTATATTTTCTCTGTATACTCCAGGGTTTACAAGAATTGTATCTCCATTCCGTGCACTGTTTACAGCTTCCTGGATCGATGTATAGTTTCCGTCCCCATTGTTATTTACAGTAAGAATCGCAGCCTCGGCCTGATTTGTCGCTGCCCCAAAAATAAGAGAGAAAATTATGAGAATAACCTGAAATAGCTTTCCTTTCATAAACCAATAGCCCCCCAATTACAAAAATTGTCCCCACAAAAAAGGAATCTTGCTTTATAATAACCCATGAGAATAATAATTTAGAAGAATAAAATCATTTTGGAATATACGTTTCTGAAAAATAAACCTTAAATTTTGAAGTTTTTACAATTTTCAGGAGTATTCAGAGTTAACACTACTTCTAGTAAGCTGTTGATGAAATCAATTAATTTAGTCAATTAAACGTTGGAAAAATTGTAACATTCCCTTCATGTCTCCTGCTGAAAGATTCATCTAACATTCTCTTTGCTGGGTTCTAAATTAAACAGCTTCCCCTAAAATTTAGGGATTCACTTGACTGGAAACTAAATTGATACTATTTGGATCAATGATCCTTTAGCCTTTCCAAAGATTTCAATCAAGAGATTCAGCTTCGTGTATATATTCAGAGCCATTGAGTGTATCAAGGGCAAGTTTTGTCATAAGTATATGGCTTATCAAAAACCTTTCTTTAACTTCGAAAATCATTGTTCCCAGGGAATTGGCAGCTTTTATTATTAGATTTTCGAAGTCAGTAAAATCCGCATAAGAAGATTCGTTTTCCGAAAGTGTAGGAATATGCTGTAGGAAATCAGTTTCTCCTCCCTGTTGAGCAAGTAGGTTAAAAATACTCGAAAATTCTCCATAAGAGACGATCACCTCTTTTCCGTAAGGTTGAGATAAAAGGGTACAGGACACTTGAGGAAGAACTCCTCCATTTTCCGGAACCCGGATACTTTGCTGCTCGAATGTTTCTTTTCCTATGGATCCTATAGCCAGAGCCGCAGCCAGAGCCTCCCTCTCAGTTTTCTGAAGCGATGCGGAATTCGCAATTTCCCCGAGATATGCAACTGCAATCTTAACCGCTGACTCCATATTTTGCCCAACTGCCGCCTTCCCGATTGCGTAGAGAGAGTAAAGAATGCTTAAACCGGTATCAGTCATTTTCTGCTCTCTTGCGATTTCAGCCATCTTTCCAAGAGAAAAAAGTGATAAAAATACCCCAATTTCCATTTTTTGAAAGACAGCCGCACTACCTATGTTTCTTATGCTGATAACGGCCTTTTTTGCATCGGGCTCGAGTCTTTTATTTATATATTCGGTACCACGTTCTGTAAGGAAATCTATGGATCGTAGCACACCAATCTCATCATTATCCTTAACCGAAGTTAGCCCGAGGTCCGTTGCCCCAGTTTCGTTTAAAATCAACGTTCAAAAACACCCCACTAAAAGATTTTTATCTCGGCAAAAGCACCTAAAAGCCAGATAATTTTTCCTATACTTCTTTCCTGTAAAGAAGATAGGTATCGTGATTTTAAATATTGGACTGATAATACTTAATACAAATAGTCATTAAGCTGAGCGGAAAAGTTCATAAACCTGTTCCTGGAGGCTTTTTCTTTCCCCTATAAATTTTAATTAACTTATCTTCCAGGCTCTGAATTTCCAATCTTTCAAAGTGCAGGAGAGACACTTCGGCAATAATGGACGCACTCATCAGATAGCGATCTTCGGCGTTAAATTTAATTGTTTCAAGGGAATAGGCTGCCTGGAGCAAAGCCTTATCAAGTCCCTGTTGATCTGCGTTTTTTCCGATATCCTGGATGGAGCAGACACTTAAATCCGCAGTTTCTTTCATATTTTTTTCAATTGCTCCGGTTCCGATCTCCTGAAGCAATAGCTCAGCATTTAATGCCGCGTCCTCAAAGTTTTGGTTTGCCGCAATTTTCCCGGTTTCTCCGAGAAGGGTTACTGTACTGTTTGCGACATCACCCAACTTTTGCCAGGTAACACTTTTTCCAATTTCCCCAAGAGCGAAAATAACTGCAATTGTTTCTTTTTTGGCTCTTTTGGAAGCCGCCGTATTTCCCATCTCACCAAGGCAGGATGCTGCAATTTTTGAAGGAACCTCCATTTTTTGTCCTGCTGCAGTTTTTCCAATTTCTCCAAATGCGAGTGCTATGCTTACAAGAGCATTTTCCATGCGCTGCTTACATGTCTCTCTGGCAATTGGAGAAAAAAGTAGAAGCGTATTGACAACTACTAATTCAAGCCTGGCAAAAGCTGCCGATTTCCCTATCCTTTTAATATATTCGATTAATCTTTTTGTGTCGTTTTCCCGCCCTTCTTTTGCATATTTCAGTGCAAGCTCGGAAAGATAATTAAGGACTTCGCCAATTTCGGTTTCATTCTTTTCATCAACCAAAGTAAGTCCTAGTTCTAAAGCCTCGTTTTCATCGAGCGGTAGAATCTTTCGTGCCCCCAGGTTCTCTCTCAAGTAAGATGGATATGTGAGGATATGAGCTTTATCATGGGAAAAAAGCACTGTTAAGAAATTTTCCTTCTATTAAAAAAGAGTAAAAACTGGAAAGGATCAATATAGGGTTCTGTGTAGTTGGCGGGGTTTACCTCTTTAGAAACGTCACACTATGCTGGAAATTTAGCTCAGACCCTGTAGACTACACAGTACCCAATATAGAAGGTTATATATATTATAAATAGGTAATAAGAATCCGGTTGCTTGCGAGTAAATCTCAAAGCCTCATTTCACACACCAGATCCAAAAAGATTATTCTGGAAGGATAAGTTATCCCTTCTTCTTATCCATCTCTAACTAATTTCTCGTGAGCAACTATTTTTTACATACTTTTATAAATATGAAAGAAAGGCTTGTACTTTTAACAGGGAAATCATGCAATCGTGGTCTAGAAAAATCTGTAAAACATTCAAAAAAGAGAAAAATACTCCGAAAAGCCTACAAAGTTTACAAAAATTTATGAATTTTTAGCACTTGCTTTATGAGCTGTGAATACCAGACCAAAACCTGGCAAATTATTGAGATAAACAAATTCTGAAGACATAACTGAACCGAGCCCGAAAGCTCGGGATCAGTCGGATTATTAAGCAATTTTTTAATTAATTTTTTAAGTTGTTTATGTTTTAATTTTAAAACACAAGTCCTAGTTCTTCTAGCTTCTTTCTTGCTCCGTCGTAGACCTGCACGTATTCATCAGTTGGTGTTACTGTCTTTACGTCGTAGCATTCCTGG
>Ga0207800_1000221_pt1 | contig 18922 bp, 16 predicted proteins | sample LuqExpMetageno11_FD_187769 | JGI IMG/M metagenome (GOLD analysis project Ga0207800, IMG submission 187769) | Tropical forest soil microbial communities from Luquillo Experimental Forest, Puerto Rico - Sample 11 (SPAdes) | ecosystem: Environmental > Terrestrial > Soil > Tropical forest ... | reverse complement strand
AAACCGATTACCTGAACAAGCCGCTTCTGAATTAGGGAATCCATTAATTTCCTAGAAGGCAGGATGTTTCTGTCCCAATAAATATCTTTGAGAGAAAGAGGTTCGTTTCCTATAAGGGCAAGAAGCTCTTTTTCTTCCCGGTTCAAATTAACAGGTTTCTGCTCTGTCCGGACAAAGAATTTTGTTGCCTGAATATGTTCGTTCAATTTGAGCCTATCCGGAATCCAGCGTTTTTTTAGAGTATTCATGAAATCTGGATACAGGACTGCTGCCCTGCAGAGTGGGATGACCCTCTTTGGACCTATGTTTATACTGCTACTCTGAATCCATATATGGCTGTCCCCGCCCATTGCTGAGGTTTCCATACGCAGCGCCCTGACTTTGGTTTGCCAGCCACCTACAACTGCTCCTGCCTCACTTAGATCAGGAAGTCCTTTATAGATTAGAGAGACATCTGTGCTTGTTCCTCCGACGTCAATTACAGTACATGTCTCACATTTAGATAGGTAAGAAGCTCCTAGAAGACTTGCTGCAGGGCCTGAAAAAACCGATTCTATGGGTTTTTTCATGGCTTCATTCATACTTACCACTGCCCCATCACAACGGAGCATGGCAATTCTCGGGTTGAGTCCTCTTCTTTCGATCTCATTTACTACCGTCTTTAAGAAACCCTCTGCCACAGGTAGGAGCTGGGCATTGAGGTAGGCAGTAGCTCCTCTTTCATAGGCTCCGAGGGACTGAGCAAGTTCGTGCCCACAGACAACAGGCAGCCTTGTAAGTTTTTGGATTAGGGTCTTTACACGCAGCTCATGCTCAGGGTTTCGGACACTGAAATAGGAAGAAACTGCAAAAGCTGAAACCTTATCTTTTATTCCAAGTACAAATTTTTCTACGGCTAACAAGTCAAGAACTGCTACTTCCTCACCATTACTGTCATGTCCTCCCTTCACCATGGTCCAGTTTTCAATTTCAGAGTCTTCAGGGATATCATAATTTCCTATAAGAATCAGCCCTACAGGATATCCTGTTTTTTCAAGAATAGTATTTGTGGCAAGAGTAGTTGAAACCGAAATTATAGTCACGAGTTTTAATTTTTCCGGGTCAAGGCCATCAATAGACTCCTTTATTCCCTCAAGAGGATCAGGATATGTTGTGAGTGCCTTGTTTGAACATACAACTCTTCCATCCGATTTCCTAATTAAAACTGAATCAGTATAAGTTCCACCTGCATCAATACCCAGCTCGTATGCCATTTTTGAATCATTTACTATTTTTGAACTATATGCCATTTTTAGATCTCCATCTTTATTTTCCTGATGTTTTGCATATCTTTTCCATGTCATCTAGAGCGCTGCCAGTGTAAGCCATAATTATATGCTGATTTTCTGACCGTAGAAGTCAGGATAGTAAGCTCCATTCGCCCCATCCAAAAACCCTTTTCTCCGAACCAAAGGTTTATTAATTTTGCAAATAAGCAATTGCTTAGAAACAGGCATCAAATTAAAGAATAAACCCTGAATTCAGCAATTGTATTATCTGCATTATTGAGGAAAAACAGAAATCCTTAAGATTTCCGGAACTCAAACTATCGGCATTCCAACTCCGACAAAAACAAGCTTTGTTTCTATGGGTATTGCCCCTGCTTCACTCAAAGCGATATTTTTTTTATTGACTTCAATCTGGACATTCCCGTTATCAAGCCCGGCTTCGGTCATATATTCCATAACGAGTTTTCTTCCTAGAGCGTCGGCATATTCCATAGCTTCGGGATAGCTTCCAAAGGTTTCCCTGCCCTGAGGCGAAAATAAAAGAACGAGTCGTTTTTTATCTTTTGAGTAGGTACTTTTAATCAGGATTTCAATCCTCTTTATACCCTTGCCTACAACGGCTCCGACTGCATTTCCTACCTCAGCATGCTTCGGAATTATGATATCGGCATCGAGAATCTGCTTTAACTCTTCTATGTATGCTACCACAGGACCTCCTATCAGCACTACAGGGATTTTCATCCGGAACTGCGTAAATCTGTCGGACAGGATGATTTTTTCGATTTCGGAAGAGGGCACATCTTTCTGGATAAAAGATACTAGATTTAAGGCCATATTCCTTGCGACGTCCTGTTTTATCTGTTTGCAGAGCTCGAGATGGTCGGTCTGGGTATAACGTTCCAGAAGTTTTGCTCCTATTTTTGAGGCTTCTTGATCCCAGGCTGTATATTCCCCAAGTACATGAAGCGCATCGGTTGGGGTAAAACCGATTGCCTGAATCAGACGTTTTCTTATGAGCGAATCAAGCAGGCCCGAAGAAAGCGTTTTCTTGGTTTCCCAGAAAATATCATTAAGAGAGGTTGGGAAATCTCCTATCCTGTCAAAAAGTTCCTTTTCAAGCTTTCCAAGATCCGAAGGTTCAACCCCTGTCCTTACAAAGAATTTAGTAGGCTGCACATTCTCTTCAAGGTGCATAGTCCCTGGAATCCTTCCTTTTCTGAGGGCTTCGAGAAAACCCGGATATTTGACAGCTGCAACGCAAAGTGGGATAACTCGCCTTGGACCGATATTTATTTTCATATTCTTGATCCAGACATGGCTGTCTCCTCCCATTGCTGAGGTTTCCATCCTGAGGGCTTTAACCTTTGTCTGCCAGCCTCCGACTACAGCTCCTTCCTCACAGAGTTCTGGAACTCCGTTTTCAAGCATGGAAACATCCGTACTTGTTCCCCCTACATCAATAACTGCACAGGTTTCAAGCTCTGAAAGATGAGATGCTCCTACAAGGCTTGCTGCTGGACCAGAAAAGATGGATTCAATTGGTTTTTTCAAGGCTTCATTAATACCCACAACGGAACCATCGCATTTGAGCATCAACAGTCTAGAATTCATTCCCCGCCTGGAGATTTCTTCCTTGATTGAGTGAATAAACTGGTTTGAAATAGGAATTAGTTGAGCATTCAGGTAGGCCGTAATTCCTCTCTCATAGGCTCCAAGATCAAGGGAGAGCTCGTGCCCGCAAACTACTGGTATTCCTGTAAGTTCTTGGATGTGGGCTTTAATTACCAGTTCATGAGCAGGGTTTCGGATACTGAAATAAGAAGAAACCGCAAAAGCCGAAACTTTATCCTTAACCTTATTGACAAAAGCTTCCACAGCTTCAGTATCAAGGGAAACCAGTTCAGCCCCATGATGGTCGTGTCCTCCTTTTACGACAGTATAAAACTCAATATCCGTTCTTTCTGGAATTTCATAATCTCCTACAAGGATCAAACCTACAGGATAGCCATTTTTTTCAAGGATCGTATTTGTCGCAAGAGTCGTTGAAACTGAAACCATTTTTACGTCTTTTAGATATTTTTCATCCAGCCCATCTATGGAATTCCTTATTCCTGTAAGCAGGTTGGGATAGGTGGTAAGTGCCTTATTCGAATCCATAACTTTGCCATCGGAATCCCGAATGATGATCGAATCAGTGTAGGTGCCTCCTGCATCAATACCCATACTGTACTGCGTCTAAATGCCTCCTGTTCATTTTTTAGAATTAGGTTCATGAATTGGGGTTCATGAGATAGTTCATATGATTAAAATTGCCGGGCATATATTATATTTAAAAGTATTTTATTCATGTGCATAATATGCATTGGATTTGGTCTCAAATTCCAAGTTTCGTCTTTATGTATACTTTTTATAGAATCCTGAATTGAAAAGTACTTTATTACTCAGACATCTTAGTAGATAGCAGGAGAAAAATAGGATAAACAATAATTTTTGGAGTTGGTAAATTTTATGGAAGATCAAAATGATGAAATGTATCTTGCAGAATTGCAAGCATGCAAACTAGATTTTTTAGAATGGACACCAGAGAAGGGAGTGAAGGTCAGTGACACATCAAAACAGTTTGCAAGAGAGTTTTTAAATCTGTCATTAACAAATGATTACAGCAAGATCAACGAATACAAAGGGGCTAAAAAGACCTTCAATAGAATAGCTTCGTTGCTGATCCAATACAAAGCAAGGAATGATGGAATAATCCCTAAAACCATAGACGAGATAGCGGAACTAAGCGGGACTACAGATAGGAGAGTTTATACAGTACTAGAAGCTTTAGAAGCTGAGGGATGGAAACCATCAAAGGACTATGAAATAACTGACAATCAGCTGTAACTATTCAAGTAGCCTTGTTAAGGCTACACAACATTTCTCTTTTATGAAACGTGGAGAGATTCTTGCTCTATGTGCTTTAAACCCTGAAGTCACTTCTTACATTAAAAGTTTTGAATCTTAAATTAGAGAACTCACTGAAAGATTGACCTTATTAGAATTTTGCTTAAACCAAAACAACAGTAAACATCCTTCTACTGATTTTTTTGTTAAATAAAAACCTGTTCTCACTATAGAAGGTTAAATAAAGCGGATTTTCCAGAATTAGTAATCTCTCCAGTTTATTATGGTCCCAATATCTTAGCTTCAGCAATTTACTGTAAAAACTACCATTTTATCCTTTATAGAAGATTTTAGAGAAATACTCATAAAGGAAGATTTTTTTTCAGGTTTCAAGCCCATAAAATTGATGATCTTTCAGTTCTTTTTGCCTTATTCGTTCTCTAAGAAGGTCGAGCACTTCTTCGTCTGAAACATCATACCATTTCTCGTAAGCCTCAGCGACAGTCCTAAAGTGTGCAGGAATCTCGAGTACTACGAGCTCATCTACTTCTTTTTTTATCTTTTCCGCAACCTCTTTCCCTGCCACAGGCACTGCAACTATGATCTTTTCTGCTTTCCTGTTTTTGCAAAGTTCAATAGCTGCCCGCATTGTCGAACCCATTGCAATGCCGTCATCAATGAGAACTACAGTTCTGCCTGTAATCTTGAGTAAGGGGTCTCCTCCTCTGAGAATGTTTATGCGTCTTTCGATCTCATTAATTTGCTGTTCTTTGATCCGTTCAATAGTTTCTTCTGGAAGCCAGTAATGTGCATTTTCAAAAATAAATGTGCTTCCGTTCTCGGCTATTGCCCCGAATCCAGCTTCAGGGTTATCTGGAAAAGGCAATTTCCTCGCTATAACGAGGGAAAAATCAGCATTCAACCTCCTTGCAACCTGAAGCCCTACTTCCACTCCCCCACGTGGAATCGCAAGAATAATAGGATTTTCTACTCTGTATTTCTCAAGAGCAGCTGCTAGCTTTTCTCCTGCATCTTTACGGTTTCTGAACATAGATCCACCTTATATTGAAAAATACTCCTTCTCTTGCCAATGATAGGTAGATGGCCCTGCCAATTCCTCTTCCCCCGCCGGTTACAATGGCTGTCTGACCTTTCAACCTCATAGTAGGTACTTTACAGTCATTTTATTAATTATAAAGTAGGACAAGGATATAATTTTGGAAGCAATATTTCTGAACATTTATTTTTATCAGGATATTCCAGAATCTGATCTTTTCTTTTTTTTACAAAAGACCAAGGTTGCTGGCGGGGGCTGCGACCAAGAGTGGTATATCTCTATTATTTAAAAGAAAAACAAAGAAAAAGAACAATTCCAGCAAAAAATGCTAATAAAGTCTCTGAAAGTCAGCCAGAGTTGCTGGATGTACTATCTTCCTATTCTTAAATATTAAAGCTGAGGAACTGGAGGAGCATGAATCTCAATTCTCCTCCCAGATGTAACTTTTGAATCCGGAGAAGCAAGTTCCAGAACTTTTCCGCAATATGCTCTGTTTTAAGATCGGGCTTATCTGAATAGATTGACCTGTACACATCTGTATCCACAGAATCTGGACAGAAGGCATAGACTTTTATTTTTCTTTCCAACTCGGAGGCGATAGATTCCATTATTCTATTTACTCCAAATTTAGAGGCGCAGTATACGGAAAATTCCGGAAGCCCATGAGGCAAGCTTAATGCATGTCATATTTTGTTCGAACAGTGCATATGAGATTATGTGAAGATCCCTCCATCAGCCCTGAGCAGATGGAAGAAGCTTTAAAGTTAATCTAGATTTGACGAGTCGAATATAAAAGAAATTTATGAATACACTGAATATATAACAATCCTCATGTTTGTGTCATCTATATCCCTTTCTGGTTGTGCAGACGTCGAAAATGGTACACTAAATAAAAATGAAATATCTATAGTGTGTATGGGTGATTCCATCACATACGGTTTTTGTGGAAATGGAACTTCATATCCTGCAATATTGCAATCAAGATTGTCTGGAGCAGTAATACACAACGCTGGTGAGTGCGGAGACCAGACTTACGAGATGCTAGCTAGGTTTGATAGAGATGTAATATCACACCATCCAAATTTTGTTATAATAATGGGCGGAATCAATGACCTTCTTCTTGGACAGCCTGAACAGGTTATTGAAGACGATCTAGTTGCAATGTGCAAGAATTCCACACAAAATGAAATTATACCAGTACTTTGCTCAATCACGCCACTGACTTATGTTTCACAGAATTTGAAAATAAAAACAAACAACCTGAACAAATGGATTATATCATATTCAAATGCACAAGGCTATAAAGTGATAGATTTCCACTCTGTGCTGGACGATGGTCATGACAATCTGAGGCAAGAGTACGATTCTGGAGACGGATGCCATCCAAACGCTGCTGGTTATGTTGCTATGGGAAATTCGATTGACATCAATTTGTTTAACCACTAGAGGTAACTGGTGCCATATGTAGCGGTTCAAAAAACGAAACAGCTGCAAAAATAGTGATTACATCGCAGGACCTATTATATTAACATTTGAGATCAATATTTTCACATAGCTCAGATGAACCTTTTAACCATTACCCGATATTTCCTTTTGATGTTGGTTGAAATGAACACGTCAGAGAAGTATATCAGAATGTGCTCACTAGCGAAGGAAATTCAGTGGGAATAGGTATTCCAATCAGATGATTTTGTTTATAACCCTGCTTTTGAAAAAGTTGAGGTTTTACTCGATCCCGGAAATAATTCTATTAATTTAGCCCACATCAAAAGATGACTAGTTTTTTAAGGGTTATTGAGCCTTATTTTTCCATTTAAATATAGTGCCATTCCTCCCCCAATTAAAATACAGCTACTAATTAAAGTACAGCCATTAAATGATTTAGTTGCTATTTAGAAAGCTTAAGTGCTTCAGTTAACTGATTAAATTTCGTTCTTTCCTTGCATTTATCCTTGAATTTAAGATGGGTAAAACGACATCAGACGCCTTATTTATAACTAAAACTAAATTGTGAACAAACAAAGGGATTATATTAATTATTTGCTGATTTTAAAGAGTATTATAAGTTATTTCTCTAAAAAAATGATTTTTAGAGTGTACCTTAAACGGGGAAGTTCTAACTGCAGATATATTGTCAAAAATAAGCTTTCTAGATCCTTAGTTTTAACTATGATTTGGAAGGACCCTATTTTACTACGTATATACCAATTTGATTACAGCACTTTTTCAATTTAATATAATTTAGGGTTTCTATATAATCTGTTCAGAAACTTTTATATATTTTACATATAGAATAATTAATAATCTATGAGAAAAATAACACAGCGAAGAAAGTGAAAGAATTAGAAGATCCAGATGGGAGTACAGACAGAAAATAGATAGAGTTAGCAGACTGTCGAGTCTTTCTTTTCAAAAAGTTATTTTCAAAATGGAGAAATTATATGAGTGTTATAGATGAGCGTATTGTTGACCAGAGCAAGTATATTGTCGATGTCGCCTTGAAGCTGCGGAATCTCGATCTTGAAATTGCTAAAAACCCAAACTGCTATGAGCTTAAGTCGAGGCGGTTTAAAGTATTGGAAGACCTTCACGAAAAAACTCGCGCAGAGATGGTGCAAGCTGCAGCCGAGCTCCGTAGAAACAAAGACAGAGAAGGAAATCATTGTGCTGATTGCATGAGATGTGATTTATATAAAGAATTTGTTTGAGTTGGAGCACTAAAGCTTTATGATTCTCATGAGTGATTTATTTTTCAACTCCTTCTAACTTCCTTATCAGATTCGCAGGTCAAAGTATTATCACTTATGAATCAATATAATGTACTGATGAACGAAAATTCTCGTTCCATCCACACTAAGCAAATTAAAGTCCTCACCTTTGGAGAGGCCCTCTTTGATATTATTAAGGGTTCAGCCCACCTTGGAGGAGCTCCGCTGAACCTTGCAGCTCATCTTGCAAAACTGGGAGCAAAACCGGCTGTGCTTACGGCAGTCGGAAAGGATGAACTCGGAAAAATCCTGCTTGCCAAGGCTGAGGCGATGGGAATTGACACGTCATACATCTTGATTGACGAAAAGAGGCCGACAGGAACTGTTACAGTCGAACTGCAGGCTGAAGGGATTCCGGTTTTCACGATTAATGAAGGCGTTGCCTGGGACGCAATTACGCTGGATGAAAAGAAGTTCAGAGCTCTTTCCAGAGAGGAATGGGACGTTTTCTGCTTTGGAACCCTTGCCCAATGGGCGGAAGAAAACCGAAAAACTTTGGAACGGCTGTTTTCAGAAATAAAAGCAAAACATTTCTTCTACGATGTAAACCTGAGAACAGGATATTACAAAAAAGAATGGATATTATCTTCGCTCGAACACACAACAATTTTAAAGATGAACGAGGAAGAAACCACCACGATTTCCTGCATGCTTTCTGGCACTGTAGATGCCTGTAAACCTTTTCCCACTTACAAAGCTTTTTGCCGCCTTGTTTCGAAAAAATACCCTGATATCTCTGTTATCTGCATAACAAAAGGACCGAGAGGAGCTGCTGTTTACCACAAAGGAATTTATGAAGAGGTAGAAACCACTCCTGTTGAAGTCGCAGATACCGTCGGAGCTGGAGACGCTTTTTCCGCTGGTTTCCTTTACACCTATCTCTCAGGACACGGAGTTTCAAAAGCCGTTTCAGTCGCTTGCATCCTTGGAACGTATGTTGCATCTAAACCGGGTTCGGTGCCCGAGTACTCAAACGAGCTGATAGAAAAACTTAAAGGCGAAGGATTAAACTTTAACTTAATTAAAATGGATTAATAGTGAACTCAACAAAAGGAATCGAAAAGGAATCGAATTGATTAAACTCGATAAAATGTGAGCTCAACTACGGAAATTCGATTAAAAACTGAACTATTTCAATTTAAAGGTCTAGTAGTCTTTTAGAACGGAATTCCCCAAAGAGGATACCATTTTTCTACGTTCTTTTCTATCGGCATTTCCTTTTCCATCTCCGCTCTTAACCTGAATTCAAAGGGGCTGTCCCTTTGCTTGCCAGAAAGTGGGATAAAAGGATAATAAGTTCCCTGCTTAAAATTATAGATCCAGTAAACTGCTGTCCCAGCGCCGGATTTTCCGGCTTCGGGTTCACTGTCAAACCTATAAATAGCACAGAGAAGCTGTTCACCAAAACCATGTTCTTCAAGGGTTTCACTTACGAGGTGAATATTTGCAACAAGGTCTTCAAAATCCGGGTCTTTAAAGATAGCCCACAGGAAGTTAAACTCATCTTTTTCAAGCCTGAATTCGGTATTTGTTTCTTTAGAGCTGAATTCCAAAAGCTCCTGAATCTCCTTTCGCGCAGATTCGTATGCTGAAGCACCTATTGGCTTAAAGCAAATTCCAGCGGCTCCTGACGGTTTTAGGTCCAGATTACTTTCTAGAGTAATACTAGCTGTGGAAATTGCAAAGAGCTTTTCGGTTTTTGCTTTCGGAAGCCTGCTTCTTCCGAGGAGTGCATCCATAAAATTTCGGAGACTCATTTAGTTTTTCCTCATTTGACTCATAGATTGCCAACCTATGCTATTAATGCATAGCTTGCAGATTGATACTCTGTATTGATACTTTGCAATTATATTTGTAACTTTTTGTGATTTAAATTCTGCTAATTATACTCGTAACTTATACTCGGTTTATTATTTTTGCATTTATACTGTCTATCGGATGCTATTATTTATGACCACTTAAGCCATATCCTGCTGCATTTTTTCAAGTTTGGCTATTCTTTTTTCCACAGATGGATGAGTGGAAAAAAGATCCATTATGGAAGAACCTGAAATTGCAGGGATGATGAAAAAGGCATTCATTCCTTCTACTGTTCTGAGATCTTCGCTCGGAACTCTGGCCATAACTCCGCTTATCTTCATAAGGGCAGATGCAAGATCAGATGGTTGTCCGGTAATAATGGCTGAACCCCGATCTGCAGCATATTCCCTGTAGCGGGAAAGGGCTCGAATCAGTATGAAACTAATAATCCATACCGCAATTGAAACCAACCAGATCAGCACAATGCCTCCGCCTTCTTTCTTTCGATCTCCACCCATGTTTCCAAAGTAAAGGATGTAACGGACAAAGTAGAAAGCCAGGGTTGAGAGAAAACTGGCAATTGTCATGACAGCCATGTCCCTATTCTTGATATGGGTAAGTTCGTGAGCAAGCACTGCCTCGAGTTCGGCTGCAGACAGTTTGTCCATAATTCCTGTCGTAACTGCGACAACAGCATTGTTCTGGTTCCTGCCTGTTGCAAAAGCATTTGGAACATCGGTCCTGACAATCGCTACCTGCGGTTTTGGGAGGTCAGCTATTGCGCATAGCCTGGTAATCATTCCATGCAGTTGCGGGGATTCGCTTTCAGAGACGATATGAGCTCCTGTTGACCAGAGCACCAGTTTATCCGAGTAGAAATACTGGATAGCCATGAAAGAGCCTACAAAAAGCATCATAACTACTGGTGGGGTCCCATTGTACGAAAGAAACGCTAGGAAAAAAAGGTAAACTGCTGCCAGAAGAAACATTGTGAAAATCATTCGTCCCTGAAGTCCCAGATCCCGTTCCCACTTTCGTTTCATTGATTACACTCCTGAATATGATTTAGATATTAAATTCTGTTTACTCACGATTTCAATTGATTGTTCTTGAAGCAAATTGTTGTTACAATGAACTGTAACTAAAGCAAAATGAGGATACAGTGAAATGTAACTATAGCAACTTGCAATTATAGTGAATTCAGCTAAAGTCAAGCGCGTTTAAATGGTTATTAACTCTTAGGTAAATTATAATTATATCTATGTTAAATGAGAATATTGAACATACATTAAGCCTACAATATTAATTCTACAGAATTAAACCTACAAATATTAGATCTACAAATATTAAACCTACAATATTAAACTTCCGTCAAACGAAAGCCAAGTCCTATTCAGAGCCTATTCAAAAAGCGTTGGAATCATAAAATAGCATTAAAGGGAGTAAACTAAAAAAATGAATGGCTGAAAATGGGCTGAGAACTATAAGAGTTTAGCTCATCGATATCTTTTTGAGAGTTTCTTTAATATCTCCTTCGTATACACCGCCATGATAACAAACGATTTTATCAATATCATAATCAAGAAGCTTTTTTACAGATTTTTTCGCCTTCTCCATATCAAGAGTAACCATTGGGCGTGAAATAACAAGTTCACCATCTTGAAGGAACAAAGCATCACCTGCAATCAAAGTTTTAAATTCATGCAAGTACAAGCTGATATGGCCATCGGTATGTCCTGGAGTTGAAATAATTTCTACGTTACCACACCATGGAAAGATATCATGATCATTCAACGTTTTATCAACATCAACCGGTTCATAAGCGCTTTGCAACCGTAGCACAGCGTTCATCGCTTCCTTTTGGCTTTCAGGTAGGCTGTCAAGCATTTCACGGAGTTTCTTCACTTTTATGGGCTCTTTTTCACCATTGATATATGGTATTTCCTTAATATCAGCAAGAATTTGTATAGCAGGATATGCACGCTTTAATTCTGCTAAAGAACCAACATGATCAAAATCTTGATGTGTGATAACTACTTTTGTTAGGCCATTTATATTCACATTTTGTGCCATAGCTGATTCTTTAATTTTTGACAAAAAGCCAGGAAAACCACAATCAACAAGAACCATTTCTTTAGCGCTTTTTAATATGACAGGATGAATTGATGCCTTTTCATTGTCATTGAGTATATGTTCAATAGTTAAGATTATTAGCTCATTCATTTTTCTTCTCTCCTTTCGTGCATTTTTGTATGAGGCTTATTTTTAAAACAAAGGAATGGGTAAAAATAATTTAAAGTTTCACTTAAGAACTGCTTTGTTTTCGATAGCAGGAACGCTTAAAACCAAATTTGTACTATTTTCAAGTTTTCTATACACTTCAAAATAAACCCAAACTGCGTTTATCAATAATAATGCACTTGTAACAAAAAACACGTCTCTGATACCCCAATAGGCCGCCACTTGTCCACCTAAAATTGAACCTCCAAATATGCCTAAGTACCCCGCCGATATGCTGAAACCCATAACCCTGCCTGTAAGAGAATCTGGTGTAGTTTTTTTAACAAGAGTATAAACAGAAGGATTTAACCCTGCCGTTGCTAATCCTGCTAAAAAGCGAAACACTATTAACTGCCAAGGATCTTTCACAAAGGCTTGTGGTATATAAAAAAGTCCTGCCACTACAAGTGCGGCTAGCATGACTTTCTGTGCTCCAATCTTATCAGAAACTTTTCCCAATATTGGAGAGGCAATTATATTTGCCAGCCCTAAAGCTGAAAATGCTAATCCCGCTAATAAAGCAACGTGATTGGTACCAGGAGATAACTGGGTAACGTATACTGTTATAATTGGCTCTACAGTGTATGATGATAAAGTTATCATAAAAAAAGTCGCAAATATTACAATAGATAAACTTTTATTTGGAATAATGCTCCAAATTTCCCTGATACTATCCACCTTTTTATCTTGACGAGTAAAAGATTCCTTTACAAATAAAACAGTTGTAATGAACGCAATCAGCATCAGTGCACCTGTTACAAAAAACACATTTTGCAAACCAAGGTTCTCTTCTATATAACCGCCGATTATTGGTCCAAGTAAAGAACCTGCAATATTTGCTGTTGAAAGTGTACCTAAAGCCCATCCTGCGTGTTCATTATCTGTTTGAGTTGCAATTAGTGTAATGCAGGCTGTACTATAACCTGTTATAACACCTTGCAATACTCTTAATCCTATCAGTTCATATACATTTTGCGCAAAACCCATGCAACCTATGACTATCGCCATACCAAGGCTTGCTCGCAAAAGCATTGGTTTTCGCCCAAATTTGTCAGCAGCCTGACCCCAAATAGGTGAGAATATAGCTGAAATTAAATAAGTAGCACCAAAAGCAATTCCTGAAAATTGCTCAATTAAAGCTGTATTATCAACTCCAAGGTGCTTTATATAAAGTGGCAAAACGGGTGCGATCTGGCTCATTCCCACACCTGTTACAAACATACCAAACCAGCAAACGATTAAATTCCTTTTCCAAATCTGCATTAATATAAGCCTTCTTCTTATAGTACTGTGAAAATCTACAGAGAACGAATTTTGTAAAGCTGCTGCCGAACTTGTCTTTCTTCTCCTTATATAGCCTGGAATTGATCACCGACGAATAAACAGCAAAAGAATATTCACAAATAATTTTTTGTTGAGGTTAATCTTCCTCCTTTTTATCCATCTGATCAAGGATTTTATAGACCAATTCTCTTACATCATCCGCTTTTAAAATGGTGAGACCACGTCCCTCTTCTCCAACAACCAACAATAAATCTCCGGATTTTATCCCGAAAATTTCTCTTGCTTCCTTAGGTATGACAATCTGTCCTTTTTCACCAACTTTGACGGTGCCAAATGTATGTTTGCCTTCGCCTTTGAAAATTCCCATATAATTCACCTACTAATTTTCGATATAATTTTCATTTGTTATACAAATTCATACTTATTATACTATCAATATTTGTTAGATATTTCTTACCATCCATACATGTAAGAATTGTCCTATTTTAAGTTTCTGGTTTATTAACTTATAACCTATCTGAAAAGTAGAGTAATTTCAATATATTGTAACGCTTTTTAACAACAAAATGGAAAATTAAGCATAGCTATGTTATTCTATTGAATTCTAGATTACAGTTAGAACTCCTAATGTAATTACCAAAACCAAAAAAGAAGTCTGGAAAATCTAAGTATAAATAAGAAGTATAACTTTCCTGACGTCAGAGAATAATTAGTGATTATATCTATAATTCTTAGGAGACTTTAGGAGACTTGGAGAAAAAAACATAAGGATAAAAGATATACTAGATTACAGAGCAAGATTAAGAGACTGACTTCGCAAATCAGGAAGAAAAACTAATATTAAATTGAATAGAAGACGAGATAATAATTTGAGAGAATGATTTAACAAAGAAATATAAGGAAAATCTCAAATAACGCTAAATATTCAAGTACTAGAGGTGCATTTTGAAATAGGAAATACAAAATAGCAGATAATTTATAATTGAAGTGTGATTTTCATAATAACACCGTAAATTCAGATAAAAAATATAAAATTATAGAAATAATCAAATATTTGTATAATGAGATATGTAGGTACTGTATATTATAAAATTATGAATTTTTATGTAATAAAATTCATAACTGGTGTATAATAAAGCTTATAAATGCTATAACATCTTGAATAACAGAAGATTTCCCAAAAAGATACTTCTTTTTTCCGAACTTCCTCAAGATTTCTCCGAATCGCCAGAGATTGGGAGATCTCTAACGGAAAAATATAACAGAAGAGGTTTAACGGAAGAATTCTGTTATTTACTCTTCCAACATTGAAAAAATCGTTTTCAGGTTCACCCATGCAAAACATACTCTCAGTCCAGTCTCTCACAAAGAAATTTGATGATTTTACAGCTGTAAAAGAGATAAGCTTCAACGTTGAAACCGGTTCGATCTTTGCTTTTCTTGGCCCAAATGGGGCAGGCAAATCCACAACCATCAAAATGCTTACAACAGTCCTGAAACCAACATCAGGAGAAATAACCATTAATGGTTTCAATGCGCTTAAAGAACAGGATCAAGCCCGTGCATCTTTTGGAATAGTCTTTCAGGATCCCAGTCTTGATGAAGAACTAACTGCCTACGAGAATATCGTCTATCATGCAGTTGTCTACAAAGTACCTAAAAAAGAAAGAGCAGAAAGAATTCAGAAAGCTCTGGAAATTGTCGGGCTCTGGGACAGGCGAGAAGACTATGTTAAAAACTATTCAGGTGGCATGAAGCGTAGGCTTGAAATTGCACGTGCGCTTGTACACTATCCGAAAATCCTTTTCCTTGACGAGCCTACGGTCGGCCTTGATCCCCAGACCAGAAATTCCATATGGAGTCATATCAAGAGCCTGAACAAAGAAAAAGAAATGACAATTTTTCTGACCACTCATTACATGGAAGAAGCGGAAGCGGTTGCAGACCAGATCGCAATCATTGACCATGGAAAAATTATAGAGTCGGGCACTGTTGAGGAAATAAAGGAACGGACAGAAACCGAATCCTTAGAAGAGGCTTTTCTGAAGTTGACAGGTAGGGACATCAGGGACGATAACATCTCTGGACATAAAGTGGGGAAGATACGAGGCATGAAAAGGAGGATCAGGCGTTGATCGAAGTAATCTATGTCCTCTGGCTCAGGCAACTAAAACACTACTGGCGCTCAAAATCAAGGCTATTGGGTTCTCTTGGACAGCCTCTGCTTTTTCTGGTAACATTTGTATTCGGTTTCGGTTCAATGTATACAAAGGCAAGCGGAGGAGCAAACTACCTGGACTTTCTTGCACCAGGAATCGTTTCGATGTCTATTCTGTTTACTGCTGTATTTTCGGGGCTTGAGGTCATCTGGGACAGACAGTTCGGGTTTCTCAAAGAGACTATGGTAGCTCCTATCTCAAGAACAGAAATTATGATCGGAAAAACCCTTGGAGGCGCAACAATAGCCATGATCCAGGGTCTGATCGTGTTGAGCCTGACATATGTACTCGGATTCAGGATTCCAAGCCTTGTGAGCCTTGCGTTTGGGCTGGTCTTCATGTTTCTGATAGCTATCTTCTTTACAGGTCTGGGCCTTGCCATAGCCTCAAAAATGAAGGATATGCAGGGATTTCAGTTGATCATGAACTTTCTGATCATGCCGATATTTTTCCTTTCCGGTGCCCTCTTCCCCCTTGAAAACCTTCCGCAGGCGATCTATTTCATAAGCAGGATCGATCCTCTTACATATGGAGTGGACGGCTTAAGAGGAGCTATTGCCGGAATGAGCACATTTGGCATCTATAACGACTTGGCAATAATAGGTTTACTTTCAGTTCTTGTCTGCCTGATTGGGGCAATGCTGTTTTCAAAAATAGAGGCATAAACGCCTCTTTCTTTCGAAATATACGGGTTTGAGGCCTAAAGTCAACATAGCCTCAGTGTATTATGTAAACCATTGATGATTATCCTATATCAATGGTGTACTATTATATACTTTTAAATTATTATATCCCTTTAACTGGGGCATCTAATTAACTGTGTCCAGAATTCACAGCTACTTGACATTAAGGCAAATTCTTTGAATTGATATATGAAAAATGAGGCATTGCAAATGTTGGACCTTATTGAATTTTTGTTCCTGGGATCATTTCTTGGTCTCGCTGCAGGGACATCTCCAGGTCCATTGCTGGCTGTAACAATTTCTGAAACTCTGCAGTATGGCAAGTGGGAAGGAATAAAGGTTGCAGTGTCTCCTTTAATTACCGACCTGCCAATCATTTTATCCGTAATGTTTGTTCTGTCGCATCTGACAAGTTATAATTCTATTATAGGAATAATTGCGCTTTTTGGGGCGGCATATCTCATATATTCAGGAATCGAATCGCTGAAAATCAAAAAGGATAGCGTGGAATTTAATGTAGAAAAAAAGGATGCACTTAAAAAAGGAATTATTGTTAACTTCGGGAACCCACATCCATATGTCTTCTGGTTTTCTATAGGCGGGCCGATAATTTTTAAAAGCCTGAAAACTCATGTCTCAGCTACAATTTTATTTATATTGGGATTTTACATTTTTCTTGTAGGATCAAAGGTAGTTGTTGCATTAATTGTGGAGAAATCAAAATTCTTTATCAATAGCAAATATTATTTTTCGATCATTAGAATTCTGGGAATTGCACAGATCGTATTCGGATTGGCTTTTATTAAAATGGGTTTGAGTTCATTAAATATAATTTGACTGCTTATTGGTATGTAACACTCTTCACGGGTTCTTTTCGCTTTGTATAGGAACTGTCAATGGCATATAATCTCGTTTATTGTCACGCTCGACGGAGAAGAACGGCCTTTCCCGCAAAACAGACAAAAAAGAAGAGAATCAGCAAATAACAACCAAATTAAAAGAAGAAAATTGGTGAATAACGACTTAATTCTGCTTTTATCAATCTTTTCTTCGCTTTCAAGCTTCATTTCTTCTTTTCTCCTTTTTACTTCTTTATGCTTCCTTTAACTTCTTTCTTCGTTGTAGAAGAGGTAGGACTGGCTTTAAAAACTCTTTATTCTTGATTCAAAGTGCTTTTTCAGCTTTTTAAGTTTCTTTGAAAAAGCCGGTCGCCCCTGTGACCGGTGAGAGTGTGGGGTTCTGAAAACTAGAAGTAATTGATAGCATACGTGGGCTAAAACAAGCATGAAATCGGAAACTGGAATAATTAGAATCCAAAACCAAAATTGAGTTGAAATTAGGATTTAATTTACTAGAAAAGCCTTTTAGAATCTTTTAAAGCGATCCATAAGGTCTGGTCCAATTTTATGTAATTTAGTTCTGTACTCAGTTAAGTTACTACTTATTTAAGTCATTACTCAGTTAAGTTTCCTTAGTCAAGTTACTACTTATTTAAGTTACATATCTTCTTTGTACGTCTTCTTCATACATCAGGGACTGACCCTATGGACCAATTATAGTTATGTAATTCATACTATAAATAATAATGACTGTAAACTTGTTTTTAGCAGTACTGCTACCTAAAATCCATAACAAAGCACAACGTTTAAAACCAAATGCCCAAAACTAACGCTCAAAACAAGTTAGAAAACAGACTAAACAGGTTAAAAACAAGCTAAAAAACAAATTAAAAAATAAGTGATCATATGAGACTCCCACCCGAAAAAAGTCAAAAATAGATGTCCTGTGGGACAGGTTCTGGAGCTGGCCATATACTGGTATTTCTATGTGTTTTTCGGTTACTTTTTGGCAACCTTTTCTTCTTTTAGCACCTTTTTTGCAATGAGAAAAACCGCGAATGCAATAATAATAAAGTTTATCAATTCTCCCAGAAAGGCACCCCATCTCAGTACTATGGGCCCCAGTGAAACCGTTGCTGTCTCCCATGCCCCACCCGGGACAAAAGGTGTGATGATCGGCATGACGATGTTATCAACAAAAGATTTTATAAATGCTGTTGATGCGATACCCATGATCAAAGCAATTGCTAACGGAATTACTTTATATTCATATAGAAATTCTTTAAACTCACTTAGAAGCCCCATTTTATCCTCCTCAAACAGCTAAGTGGTATAACTTTACAAAAATAGTTGAAAACTTATTACTGATTAATCAATATATTCTTTGCATCCTTAATAAGTAAATTGTCTAGGGCTTAATTTTATGTTGAAGTTTCGACTGAAAATCAATTATCAGGAATTATCTAATTGCAGGTGACTGATTAGAATTCGGGATTTTGAAAGCTGGAAAAAATTGTCGGCATCTGAGGATTAGAACAAAAATGTAGCTGAAAAAGCATAAAATAAGGACATAGAAGAGTTAAAATTTAAAATTATAACAGGGTTGAAAGAGTTAATGAGGAATCTATTTAGGAAATGCTTTTTATATTCTTTTAAAGTGATCCATAAAGGCTTGTCCAATTTTATTAGAGTTCTTTAAAAACGACTCATTTTTCAAGGGTTATTGAGCCTTATTTACTATGAGCTCATCCCAAAACTTGAAATTTGCTTCTTGGGCCTTGTATTTTGAATAATCAACCAAGCTCAAAGTCATGAAAACAGCTTTAAAATTTCCAATG
>Ga0207800_1000220_pt1 | contig 19065 bp, 16 predicted proteins | sample LuqExpMetageno11_FD_187769 | JGI IMG/M metagenome (GOLD analysis project Ga0207800, IMG submission 187769) | Tropical forest soil microbial communities from Luquillo Experimental Forest, Puerto Rico - Sample 11 (SPAdes) | ecosystem: Environmental > Terrestrial > Soil > Tropical forest ... | reverse complement strand
AATTTCCGATGTTTATAAATGCAGTACGAAGCACCGGCATAGAAGAAGGGACGGTAATCGAGATAAATGTAACAACGCCTGATGGTAAGAACTTAAGTACGAATATTAAGGTTACACAGTCAGACAAGGAATTACTTGCAGAACTGATGGAGCTTTCCAAGGGATGATTAGGCTCATATTCCTGAGCATTGAAACAGTCAGCTACTATAATAAAACCGATACCAGTTCCTTTAAATCCAATAAAAATGTTACTCAAAAATTGATACTACCCAAAGAATAATCAATATTATATAATAAGATATATTTTCCAAGTAAAATAAAGTATTTATCAGTAGAATAATGATTAAGGGAAGGGTAAAAAAAGCAACAATTTGGGGGGATTCATGATGAGGTTAAAGGGATATGTTGGTGCCGCACTGATCCTGATTGCTTTATTAAGCTTAGCGGGGTGCAGCAAGACAGAGGAAACAGGAGGAACCGCCGGGGGAACAAATTCATCACCGACGACTGCAATAACGGAGGCACCCGATGGAGCAATTGTAGATACACAGACGGAAGAGGTGACTCAGGTACCGAAGGATGGAATAGCCTTTTCCAAATCCGATTATTTTTATTCCGAGAGTATTGATCTGGAGATATTAAGCGGTAAACCAGGTAAAATCTATTATACAACCGACGGAACGGATCCATCCAAGGATAGAACACTATATAATAAATCCATCCGTCTGGAAGCTGGAGATACCGTAAAAGCAACCTGCATTAAGGCTAAGGCATTTTATGAGGACGGGACGGAGTCGGGGATTATTGTACATACCTATTTTGTAGGTGCGGATGCTGGCGATCGATTTGATACCCTGGTATTTTCAGTAACCACGGATCCGTATAATTTATTTGATTATAATTATGGTATATTTGTTGAAGGTAAACTGCGTGCGGACTATATTAAGGAAAATCCGACTGTGAAGATTAATCCGGATGCACCTGCCAATTATAACATGAGGGGAAAAGAAAGCGAAAGAGCAGTGTATCTGGAGGCCTTCGAACCTGACGGAACTAAGGTCATAGGGCAGGCAGCAGGAATTCGAACCTATGGCGGATGGTCCAGGGCAAGAGAGCAGAAATCCATTAAAATATTTGCACGAAAAGAATATGATGAAAATAACAGCAAGTTCAAATATAGCTTCTTCCCGGAGAAAACCTCTGCGGAGGGTGGAGGTAATATCTTAGATACCTTTAAGCAGATTGTTCTTCGTAACTGCGGTAATGATAACGGCTTTGGCTTCATCCGGGATGAACTGTTCGAGACACTGGCAGGGAAAGCAGGGTATATGGATTATGAAGCGGTAAGACCGGCAGCTTTGTATGTAAATGGTGATTACAGGGGCTTCTTCTGGCTGCATGAGGTATACTGTGATGAGTATTTTGCAGATCATTATGGCAGATATCAGGGGAGCTTTGAGATTCTCGAAGGTGGCGAACTTGAAAAGAGTACCGATTCGGATGGTGCAAACACCAAAACCGCGGATGAATACAATAACATGTACAATAATTTTGCCAACCTGGATCTAACCGATGATACCAATTATCAGAAGGTCTGTGAAGCAATTGATGTGAAAAATTATCTGGAGTATTACGCACTTCAAACCTATATCGGCAATGAAGACTGGCCCCATAATAATTACAGGACCTATCGTTATTATGCTGTTGCTGGGGAAGAGTACAGGGAAGCTCCTTTTGACGGCAAATGGCGTTATCTCTTCCATGATATGGATTATAGCTTTGGTATCTACGGAGCTCCTGCATCGACCAATACAATTGCCAAATATGTAGGAACGAGTGGAGAGATCAAGGATGTCTGCCCTTTGTTTGGCCAGTTGATGAGAAGGGCTGACTGCAGGGAAATCTTTATTAAGAAGACCCTGGATTTACTCAATGGAGCCTTCGCACCGGAGAAACTGAACAGTGTTCTGGATCAGATGAATAAAGAAAGAATTAATGAACTTCAGCATACCTATAATAAAAGTCTTCTTGAGGATTGGGTAGCTCCCTCCGACCTTTCCTATCGCTTAAGAGACATCAAGAATTATGGCAGGGAACGTGCAAGCTATATCCTGAGCAGCTATAAGGAGTATTTCGGTCTGGGTGGCATCTATGCTCTGGGTGTTAAGACCACGGAAGGCTGCCAGTTGAAAATCAATTCCTATGTTACGGATAAAGATTTTGAAGGCAGCTATTATACGGATTATGATACAGAGCTTTCGGTTATCCTGTCGGAGGGTAAGAAGCTGGATTACTGGCTGGTCAATGGTACTAAGGTGGAGGATGAAAGGCTTCTAATTACTCCATCGATGGTTAAAGATAACATAGTGGAAGTCTCATTTGTGTTAAAATAAATAGTCTGTTAGTAAAACACTGTTAGATAATATATTGTATGGACACATAAAGAGGGTGACCCTCAAGTCATTTCATGACTTTCGGGACACCCTCTGTTAAATTAGAAATTAGGTATTGATACTCTCATTTTAAAGTGATCTGTTTTAAAGGATTGTTCTATTGTTTCTGTTTTTTCTATATATCATTATTACTCCCGTCAAACATAATAAAATCATTGCAAAATTAATAACTTCGGTTGAAGTTTCGCCCGTCTTAGGAATGCTAGAATCGGCTGCTGCACTGCTTGCTGTCGTATCTGAATTTTCTGAAGCAGCTGCTGTATCACTTGCCGTTTCGTCTGTATTTTCAGAAGCTTTTGATGCATCCGTTACTACAACAGCTCCATCAACAACCTGCGCTGTATAGGACTCTGATAATCCGTTGATTTCAACGGAAGAAAATGCTGTGTCAGCAGCAAGTGAAGCGTATGAAATCACTTCTGTATCGTTTGAAGGAACATAACCTTCTGCAAAGTTCAATTTTAACGATCCGTCAAATGCTGCCTGACCTGTAATCGTAAGAATATCCTCACTGCTGTCAATATTTAATACAAGCGTTCCGTCTGATTCCTGGGTAAAATCACCGTTAATTGTAAGGCCATCAGAAACATTTTCAACAATTGTACCGCTGTTGTTTACAACATCACCGGTACCGAATGCAGTACTTGAATCCGCTTCAAGGCTGCCCTCTTCAAGTACGGTACCTCCTGTATAGGTATTGTTTCCGGAAAGTATCAAGGTACCTGTACCCTGTTTTATGAGTGCACCTGCGCCGGAAATGTCATTTTTCCAATTATCCAGTGCATGATAGCCACCCTTTGAAGCATCCATCACAACTGTAACATCGTTATCAAATGCGCCATAGCCATTTGCAGCCGCAAATAAATTCAAACGTCCCCAACCTTCCGCATCATCAAGTACAGGATATCCAGAAGGAAGGCCGGTTGAATATATTACCCAGCGTCTTTGTGCAGTGTCAAGGTATGGAAGTCTTGTTTCCAGCAATACTTCTGCACCCTTTGGAACTACCATCGGCTTTGTTGTATCACCAATTTGTTTAAAACCGTAGGTTAAGCGGTATGTATAATTTTCCAGGTTTGTATTGTAATCGCTGTATTTATCCTCAGAGGTTCCCTCCTGGGTCAGTAATACATTCTGTGCCTGTAAATAAGCCTCCTGCTTTAACTCACTGTTATTTGGATCATTCAGTACGGAAGCGACAATTGCAGTTGCCATGATACGGCCTCCGATAACATCAAGAGGTGAGTGCATTCCTGCAACGATTCTGTTATTACCAAGTTCGGATGCTCTTGTAAGCATTTCCTGAAATCTTTCGGGTACGGCATATGCAAGGCTTAAGGCGGTAAGATAACCGGCATTGGTATGACCGCTTGGGAAGCCGCCGTCATTTGACGGATCCGAGCTTTTGCAGGGTATCAGTATGGATGCCACACTTACATCATCGATCCAACGGAAAGGACGCTTATATTGATAATATTTCTTGGCTGATGAGGTAGAAGCACTGCTGTTTCTTACGGTATCTACAAGCATTACCATAGCTCCGAGGGAGGAATTTTCATCTGCCCAGACCCCGTTGCTGTTTCCACCGTCGTCATATTTTACTGTTGCGGCATCTGCCGGAATTGTATCTGAAATAGTAGTGCCTGCATTAGCAGCCTTATAAAAGTTGTCTGTATAGACTCCAAGGCCATTGATCACACTGTAGCTCTGGTTACGGCGATCATCCAAATAAGCCGCTTTTTCTTCAGAAGCTGTTCTGAAATTCGTAATTGTAACTACTTTCGAAATGTTCGCCTCAAGTACGGCTGTATTTAATTCTATACCGTTATTCCATGCCGAACCGGGTGTCCATAACTTTAAGAATTCCGAAAGAACACCTATGGATGGATTTGTTTCAGGTGTCATATTGGAAGAAGAGTTATTCATATAGGTATCCACATAGTATCCATAGGATGCCTTTACCGGGTCGATCGCGGAAGCATCAACACTGTTTTCCGCAAATGCTGTCGTAAAACTCTGGCCGCTGAGTGTGACTGTCAGTAACATTGCAGCAACTTTAGTAATTCTTTTTAATTTTTTTGTTTTCATTTTTTCCTCCAGCTTAATATAATTAATAACTTACTTAAATCGCCTATGTATCCGGCATACTAATTGCTTCACTCTGTCATCCATTTTGTTCGATGTTATAACTAGTACATGCAAAATAAATCCTGTTTGTTTTATTATGTCTTATATTTTTTGTTATATAACAAGATAATTATAAAAGAAAGAAAATGCGTTGTCGTACATGCAAATGTAAATTAAAACTATTATTTTTCTAAATTTTACCTGTAATCTATGTAAAATTCCTTCTGGTTTGATACTGCCGTGTATCAGCTTATCTGGAAAATGGCACTATTTAATAGAATATCCACATAATGAACACAGAGAATTCATATTTATTCTCTAAAATTTCAAGTTATAGAGGGATGGGTATAAGACTGACTTTATAGGTGTACTAAGGAGGAAATATGGGAAAATGAATACTTTGTACATGGACAGATTCAAAAGAGTACTTCATAAACATAAGAGTGAGGACATTCATTATTACCTGGATATGAAGAGCCAGCTGCGTCCGGGTGTGGAGGCATTGAAGCTGACCATCATTTATGGGATGCTTGGAGTAATCTGGATTGCCTTTCCCGTAGAAATAATCGGCGGCTTGATACATAATATGGATATGCTTCCCCAGATTAACATATATAAGGGCTGGGCTTTCGTGGGTATATCGGCTGTTACGATATTTATCTTTGCTTTAAGCAGGCTTAGATTGGCGAAAGGAGCATTAAGGCATCTGGAATTGAATTTGATGAAGCAGAAAATGATTGAGCAGGAGTTGAATTCATTAGCCTATTACGACATCCTGACAAAGCTGCCGAACAGAGCGCTGCTGGAAATAAAATGCGCTGAGCTTGTGAAGAATAACTGCCAATTCGCCTTTGTGTGCATGGATGTAGATAATTTTAAAAATATAAATGATACTCTGGGGCATCTGGCCGGAGATCAATTCCTAAAGGAGCTTGCGGATCGCCTGCTGGAGAGTGTGGGTCGGAATGCATTTATCGCGAGACTTGGCGGGGATGAATTTGCGATGATTTTTGCCCCAATCTATGGGAAGGAGGAGGTAGAGTATAAGCTTCAAAGAATTCAGGATAAACTGAAAAATACCTGGAAATATGAGGGACAGCACTTTCATATCAGCGTAAGTATGGGCGTGGCTCTATATCCCGAGCAGGCGGATAACCTGACTTTACTGCTACGAAATTCTGACATAGCAATGTATGCGAATAAAAAGTTGAAGAAAGAAAACTATTGTTTTTATTCTGAGGAATTAAACCGTAATAATTCAAAGAAACTTATGCTGACCAATGAATTACATAAAGCAATTCAAAACGATGAGTTTCTTTTATTATATCAGCCCATCGTAGATATTAATACAAGAGATCTGATTGGCGTAGAGGCTTTAATACGCTGGAAGCACCCGGAACATGGGATGATATCACCTCTGGATTTTATCCCTCTCGCAGAAGAAACCGGACTTATTGAAGAAATCGAGCGCTGGGTGATCAAAACAGCATTTTTACAGAAGAAGATCTGGGATGAGCTGTTAGTAGACCGACCGAAGCTTATGATGTCAATTAATATTTCGGGAAATAGCTTTGTCCAGTATGGCTTTGTCAACTATATCAGGAATATGCTGCTTCAATCGCAGTTAAACAGTAATGAGATCCAGCTTGAGATTACGGAAACCGTATTCATCGATAAGGCCGAATTATCGAAGATGGTTTTTAATGATATCAGCAGTATGGGGCTTCAGATTGCGCTGGATGACTTTGGAACAGGTTATTCTTCGTTAACTTATCTGAAAAATTTCCCGATCGACGTTGTTAAACTGGATGCTAATTTTGTAAAAGGCATCATTAATGATGGAGAAGATCGATCCATCGTAGAGGCAGTCATTAAGCTGACCCATGATCTGGGACTCACCATCATTGCAGAAGGGATTGAGGCAGAAACACAGCACAATGTTCTGAAGAACAAACGTTGTGATTATGGACAGGGTTACCTGTACAGCAGACCGGTATCAGCGGATAAAATCATGGAAATGCTTGAAAATGAAATATTGGAATATGCATATTAATGGCCTTCAGAGAAACACTAACTTTATGACAGGAAAGGAAGTGTTGATATGAGCAAGCAATCAAATCAGAAATACCGCAAGGAAAAAGAGGGAGAGCATCTGAAGAAAGCAGGAATTGATCAAACCTCCTCAGCTACTGCACATCATGTTAGCAAACAAGCAAAGCTTAACAATGAATTAAATTCTCCTGCGGAACGGACAGAAAGATAATAAGTTAAATTTATAAGGGATTGTTGAAAACGAAGAAATGCTCATGATTGATAAATATCGTTTTCATCAGTCCCTTAAGTTATATTATGATAAATTTGCGTTTGAAATTATTACCAGATGCTTATATAATTAACTAAGTTATGAACATTGGATGAGGAATTATATCTTATTAAGATATTCTTTTAAAGATATTCTTGGTTCTGGTGTCATAAGTCTACTCTATATATTCGTCTTAATATATAAATCCGGCTTATGACGTTTATCAGAGAGAAACCGCTGCTTTTACTGATACCGTTGTTTTGTATCTGCAGTTATTATATCCTGCTTGATAGCAAGTTATATGTGGTTTTTCTGCAAGGATTAACAGCATTCCTATGGACCTGGCAAAATTATAATAACACAAGTTTTGTCATTGTATTTCTGGAGTGTCTGCAGATGGTTATCGTATTTCTGGTTTGCGTATGCTGGCTAAAAGATATTATGAGGTCAAAGAAAGTTCTTATCAGTGTATGTATTATAAACATATTTATCAATATTGCCATCCAGCTTCGATATTACATACAAGTATCTTTTTTCACAATACCATGGTTTACCTTGTCCTTAATCCTGTTCCACATGACGCTGATTGTTCTGGCTTTAGCAACATCAGGTCATGGTGCTGAATTATTTGAGACTGGTGAAAAGCATGTAGATGTCAATGAAATTGAAACAGGTGAACTAACAGAGGCTATCGATGAAATTAAAGCAGCTGATAATTCTAGTGATTACCACCGTATGCTCATAGCAAATAATAACGAAATTAGTTTACAAACGATAGTAATTACAAACGAAGAAAGATGAACTAAATAATAAATAATATGGAGGTATGTATGGATACGAATTCAATAAATAAAGCTTCATGGAATAACCATGCCGAACGTTATCAAAGAAACGCTAAGTTCTCCTTCGATACCGTCGACTATGGAATTGTAAATTGTTTAAATGAAAGTGATTTGAATTTATTAGGGGATGTATGCGGTAAAAAGATACTTGAATTAGGCTGTGGCGGAGCCAATTGTGGCATTGCGTTAGCAAAGCAAGGTGCTATTGTCACCTGTATAGATATATCAGAAAAGCAAATTATGTTGGCTAAAGAAAATGCAGCAAGCGAAAAGGTGAATATTGAATTCATTGTTTCCGATATTGAAGAAATGAATATTGGTGAATCAAAATATGATATCGTTATTTCCATGGCTGCCTTAGGCTATATTGAGAATATTGAAAAGGTATTTCAAAACGTTAAATTTACACTTAAGGACAGAGGAATATTTGTTTGCAGTCTTCCGGATGCGACAAACGCATGTGTAACCTCAAAATATTTGTGGAACGACCCTCCGGAAACACACAGCTATTTCTATACCGGCCCAACAAAATGGAAATGGGAAGATGACGATGACTTTGAATTTGTAACTTATAGGAAACCTATTGGTGAATATATTAATATACTTACGGATATGGGCTTTTATATCAGAAAAGTATATCAACTCCCGGAAAAGCTTGAAAAAATTGAAAGTGAACAAGACGAGTTTAGCATATTATATCCAAGCATTAACGTGATAAAAGCTGTTAATGTGAATATCCCATTATAAAAAGTTTGCTATTATTAGCAGCCGCTAATTATTAATTGAAGTTCGGAGGGCATTATGGAGCAAATAATAGAAGCCAAATCAATATTAAGAATTAAAGATTTACTGTCCGTCCTTGCTGAGAGCGTATATAATCCGACAGAAGAAAGACTAAATAAGAAAGCTGAAAACTACATAAACAATTTAAGCACAGCAATATTTGCAGCCAAAAGTAATAAAACTTATACCGGTGTTATCATTTTAGATATTAGTAATATTAAGAGAGTCATAATACATAATATTGCTGTTAATAAAAGTTATCAAAAGTCGGGTATAGGAAGCTCTTTAATCAACCATTGTATAGATACATTTCAACCTGATGAAATTATTGCAGAAACAGACGATGATGCAGTCGGGTTTTACAAAAAGCTTGGATTTGATATAGTTTCCTTAGGTGATAAATATGGAGCCGGAATAACTAGATATGAATGCACTTTAATGTGCAAGGAGTAAAAAGAAGTTATGGGTTATATCATGTATAGTGAATGGAACAAGGGATATGCTACCGAAGCAGCTAGAGCTATCATTGATTTCGCTCGTAATACATTAATGGAAACTGAGATGGTTGCTGGATATATGGTTGGCAATGATGCTTCAGGTAAAGTTATGGAGAAATGTGGCATTATTTACGAAAAGAACGATACGGCAGTAAAATTTGACGGCAAAACAGTAATAGATACCAGACGATACCGATTGAAAATGAAATAAGTTGTACTACCCATCTTTCACCAATCCGACATCATAAAATTAGTGTAAACGTATGACATTACCACAGTCACACATTTACACTAATTTTTTTACCGATTCCCGTTCAATGATTTCACATTCCAGCTTAACAATCTGGCTTTCCGGATTTGGTTTATTCTCTATCAGGTTGATCAGCAGCTCTGCTGCCTGGTGGCCTATCTCATACAAGGGCAGGGATACGGTTGTGAGCTTCGGGCGGCACACCATACTGATATCCCGGTTATCGAAGCCGATCAGGGAAAGCTCCTGGCCGATGGTGATGTTATGCTCGATGCAGTATTCGATGATGCCGATTGCCATTAAGTCGTTGTGTGCAAAGATGGCGGTTACGCCGTCTGCGATTAACTTCTGGCATAAATCATAGCCGGATTCCTTCTCCCAGTTGCCGTATAGGATAAGTCGCGGGTTATATGGAATTCCACTCTGATACAAGGCGTCCTGATATCCAAAAAGCCGGTTGGAGGAGTGAATACTGTTAGCTAAACCTGAAATCACACCTATTTTGCGATGGCCGTAATCAATCAGAAGCTTTGTAGCATCATATGCGGCAGTCTGATCATCATAAATAACGGAGGGAAGCCCCGGGTTATTTGTAAAACAGTAAGCACATACAAAAGGAGTCATCTCCTGTTGTGTCAGATGGGAAATCTCATGGCTGTGACAACCGACATAGATAATTCCGTCTACCTGCTTGGACAGCATATTATTGATTGCGGTTGTTACCAGCTCTGATTTTTCCTGCGTAAATTCGATGCTGTGGCCATATAGCCGGTTAAAGCGCAGATTGCCAAGGATATAATGATATTGATTATTTTCACAATATTCTGCAATCCCATCTACAATTGAAGGAGAGTTGAATACGGTAAGGTCCTCTGTAATAATACCAATTGTTCTGTTCTGACCGTTTTTTAAGTTCCTGGCATGGACATTGGGATTATAATTTAAGGCTTTTGCTATGCTTAATACTTTATCCGCGGTTTCGCTGCTTATCTTCTGCTTGTTGTTTAATACCTTGGACACGGTCGCAATCGAAACACCGGCTTCCCGTGCAATATCCTTAATCGTCGTCATACCCTCACCTCCTTCTAAATTAAACGTTTTATCTCTTTCTAGTGAGAGGGTAGCATAGATGGATTAAATTTGCAAGAAGTATTCTAAAATTTAGTAAATAACAAGGTAAACGTTTAATTAATGTCATTATATAGAATATGAGGTCGAACTTTAGAAAATCCATGGAAAAACGCCTATAAAGCCGATAAATACGACATTAAGAAGAATTGTAAATTTTTGAGGATGGTATTTACATTTTTTACAAGACGTGATATATTTATCTAAAGGAAAACGTTTACCTTATAAAGCGTCATAGCCACAAAATAAAGTATTATTAACCCTATTATTTTAATTCTCATGTTAAACGATTACCATAATAATTACATTCAAAGGAGCTATTTAAGCAATGGTAGATGGATTAAAAACATTAAAATTAAGCAGCATCCGTATAACAGATTCACTTTTTGGAAGCTATTCTAGGTTGGTTGCAGAAAAGATTATTCCATATCAATGGGAAATATTGAATGACCGTGTAGAAGATGCTGTTCCTACCTATTGCATGAATAACTTCCGGATTGCTGCCGGCGAATTAGAGGGAACCCGTCAAGGTGTTGTTTTTCAGGATACGGATCTGTATAAATGGATTGAAGCGGTTGCGTACTGTATTGATAATGGCAGCGGAGCGAGATTTGAAGAGACCGTTGATGGTGTGATCGATCTGATAGGGCGTGCGCAGCAGGCGGATGGATACATCAATACATATTTTACAGTAGCAGCACCGGAAAGACGGTGGAAAAACCTGGTGGAAGGACATGAGCTTTATTGTGCGGGGCATTTGATTGAAGCTGCGGTTGCTTATTATAATGCGACCGGTAAAGGTAAGCTTCTAGAAATTGCAAAGAGGAACGCCGATTTGATCTGTAAGGTTTTTGGCAGTGAAGAAGACCAGCTTCATGGGTATCCCGGACATCAGGAGATTGAACTGGCACTTTTGAAACTGTACCGGGTAACCGGTGATAAGAAATATCTGAATTGTGCCTGCTATTTTATTGAAGAAAGAGGCAGTGAACCAAGCTACTTTCTGGAAGAGATCAGAGGTCGCGAGGGATCGGAATTTTTTCATGAATTTGATCATTACGACCTGAAGTATTCCCAGGCGCATATGCCTCCAATAGAGCAGTGTACTGCGGAAGGGCATGCTGTTCGGGCAATGTATATGTGCAGTGCGATGGCCGACCTGGTGCTTGAATGTGAGGATCCTAAAATTTTTGAAGCATGCCAGGCCATATGGGATAACATAACCAGACGGAGAATGTACATAACAGGAAGCATTGGGTCCAGTGGGTTTTTGGAACGTTTCACGACGGACTATGACCTTCCGAATAATACGAATTACAGTGAAACCTGTGCCTCCATCGGCCTTATGATGTTCGGCCAGCGCATGGCTAGTGTGACAAAGAACGCGGCATATTACGATACCGTCGAACGGGCCCTGTATAATACGGTGCTTGCCGGGATTGCTATGACGGGGGATCGGTATTTTTATGTGAATCCGTTGGAGGTCGTTCCCAGCTTCTGCACGGATCACTCTTATATGATGCATGTGAAGCCGGAACGGCAGCGATGGTTCAGCGTAGCCTGCTGCCCGCCGAATCTGGCAAGAACGCTGGCCTCCTTAGGTCAGTACATCTATGCGAGGGATAACGAAGCCTTCTATATTAACCAATTCATTTCATCGACTGCTGAAGTTCAATTTGACGATGCCGTAATTAAAGCTGAACTCCATTCCACCCTTCTTCAGGATGGAAAAATAAGAGTAACAATCAAAGCTTCAAAGCCTGCTAAGGCAGCGGTTAAAATCCGTGTACCGGAATATGCAAAGGCGGTCAAGGTGAAGAGGGATGGAAGTGATACTGTATGTCAAGTGGATAAAGGTTATGCCTGCTTTGAGGATTTAAAGAGCGGGGAAAATCAGATTGAGATAGACTTCGGCGTGAAGCCCCGCTGGGTTTCTGCCAATGAAAATGTCCGTTCCGATGAAGGGAAGATTGCTATAATGAAAGGTCCCTGTGTTTATTGTCTGGAGGAGATCGATAACGGAGATAACCTGGGAGCTGTTTATGTAACACCTCACACCGCATTATCAGAGAAGAAGCCGGTAGAAGAGTTATATGGGGAGATACCTGCGATAGAATATGAAGGAACCCGGCTAAATAATGAAGGTGTCAGGAAAGATGAATTGTACGGAACACCAACTTTTAAAGAAACACCGGTAAAGCTGAAAGCAATTCCTTACTGCCTCTGGAATAACCGGGGCAAAGGCGAAATGCTGGTATGGCACAAGGTGCGGTTTGGAAATTAACTATTTTTATCAATAATTACCAAATTATGTTATTAACACGGTTGTCTTGTGTTGATAAATAGATTAGAATTATGAAAGAGGAGGTTATCAATATGTCCAAAAAAATCATTTCTATCCTGCTTACATTCATGCTGATAGGGACTATGGCTCTTGCAGGATGCAGCACGACTGACAAAAGTGACAACGGGGGGGACAGTAAAGCAGCTACAGATACGCCTAAGGATGATACATCAAGTAGTAATACCAGTAGTGGGGAAAAAGTTAAAATTACTTATTCTATGTGGGGAAGTACGGACGAGGGCGCTGTAACACAGAAGCTAGCGGATAAATTCAATGCTTCCCAGGACAAAATTGAAGTTGAAGTAGTCGCTATTCCTTGGGAAAACTACATGACAAAGCTGAATACCATGGCTACAGCGAAAGAGCTACCTGATACCGGTATGATGAGTGAAGCTGGCGTGCTTCAGTGGTCAGAGCAGGGTATGTTGGCTGATATCAGCTCCATGTATGGCGAAGGGGAAAGCAAACCGTTAGATTGCCTTGCTTTCCGTTATAATGGCAAACCGGTTGCTTATTCAGCAGCCAATGAAGTTCTTTTAATGTATTACAACAAAGATATGTTTGATAAAGCCGGCGTTGCATATCCTCCGACAGCGGTGGAGAAGGCCTGGACCTGGGATGAATTCGTAGCTGCAGCGAAGCAGCTTACCCTGGATAAGAACGGTAAGCATCCGAACGAGGATGGCTTTGACGCTCAGAATATTACACAGTATGGATGTCTGGTTGAGAACCTGGCATGGCAGCTGGAGACCTGGCCGATCAGTAATGGTGCCGGTTATTATTCAGCAGATGGTTCCAAGGTAACGATTGATGATCCGGCAAGTATTGAAGCAATCCAGAAGGTTGCTGATTTGTATCTGGTTGATCATGTTGCTCCGTTATCCACAGGTGCAACCGATGACAGTATTCAGCGTTCTATTATCTCAGGAACTTGTGCTATGGGTACCGGCGGCGCTTGGAATGTTGGCACATGTCTTGCTACGGCAAAGCAAGACGGACTTAATTACGGTGTTGCAGTATTACCTTATATGAAGGAAAAAGTTACACTTTGTACTGGCGGACCTAACGTAGTATTCTCACAGACCAAGCATCCGAAGGAAGCTATGGAATGGCTCAAATGGTACTATCAGGAGGAGAACAGCTGGGCACTCATTGAATCCGGTATCTGGATGCCTATCCTTGATAAATGGTATACCGATGAGACTTATACCCATAAATGGGTTGATAACCCGAACTTCCCTCCTTATGCCGATTATAAGAGCGCTGTTGTAGATTATGCTAAGTCTACTGCACGTTCTGCTTCCTGGTATTATGTAAATAATACCGTTGATTTCAACAATTTAGTAACCTCCATACTTGGTGATGTATGGACAGGAAAGATTACAGCCAAAGATGCCATCACAAAGAATATTGACGCTTTAAAAGCAGCCTATGAAGGCAGCAATTAATAAAGTTAATCATTAACAAGGCAGGGTGACCGCTCTTGACATTATTATGGCATGTGGTCACCCTTTCCTGGGAAAACAAGAGGTGTTCTATGAGCAATGAGATCAAGCAGTCTAAGTCACATCCTTCCCGTAGATACAGGAAGGAGGAACGTACAGCATACCTATGCATTCTTCCTTCGATCATTGGACTGACCTTTATTACATATCTTCCGCTGTTAGGTGTATTCGCAGTAAGCTTTTTCAACTGGAAGGGACTATCCTCACCGAAATTTAATGGAATTCATAATTATGTCAGATTATTTACCTCGGATCCCTATTTTATTGATTCCATCAAGGTAACAGTATATTTTGCAGCCCTGGCTGTAATCGCAAGCATGATTTATACCTTGTTTATAGCGATGCTGCTTAATCGGAAGGTTCCTGCCAGAAGCTTCTGGCGGGCTGTGTTCTATGTACCATACGTTCTGCCGGCTACTGCAGTATATGTGGGCTGGTCATGGCTCTACGAGTCCAATTTCGGATTGTTCAACTATATTTTATCAAAGCTGGGTGTGACAAAGATTTTGTTCTTAAGCGATTCCAGTTCTGTCGTGCCATCACTTGTGATGATAGCTGTCTGGTTATCCGGAAACCTCATTGTCATCTTTTTGGCAGGTCTGCAAAATGTACCCCGTGTTTATCATGAAGCCGCTGAAATCGACGGCGCGAATGGCTGGCAGCGCTTTTGCAACATAACCTTGCCATGTATGACACCTATCATTTTCTATAATCTTCTTATGAGTTTAATAACGAACATGCAGATTGTTGTACCTGCATTATCCTTAACCAACGGCGGCCCGGGAAATTCATCGACGTTTATGACTTATCTCATGTATCGGTATGCATTCCAGAGCAATCAGATCGGGTATGCCTGCGCTATCTCGTTTGTATTCTTTCTACTGATAGCACTCTTTACCGGCGTATTATTCGGTACATCGAAGGGCTGGATTTTCTATGAGGGAGGCGATGAAAGATGAATAATAAAACACAGGGTGCCTTTAAGAGCCGAAAAAGGAAGGAAACAGCAGCCGCTATTATTGCCTTTATCATAGTTGTATTAATGGCAGCAGCAGTAATGCTTCCCATCTGGTGGATTTTCCGTACCTCACTTATGACTAATTCTGAGATATATGCCTATCCGCCTGCATTTTTCCCTGGTAAATGGCTATTTAAAAATTATTCCGAGACCTTAGTGTTTTTTAATTTCTGGAGATACTTCACCAATACTATGATTATCATCGTCCCTTCGGTCATCGGAGGAACCCTTACGGCTACGCTCTCCGGTTATGCCTTTGCAAGGCTTCGGTTTCGCGGGAAAAAATTAATATTTACACTGTGTGTTGGATCAATGCTTCTTCCTGCGATGGTTACGCTAATTCCGCTTTATATCATGTGGACCCGGGGACTTGGCCTTGCCGACTCCTATCTGCCGCTGATTCTTCCGTATTTTTGCGGCGGCGGTGCCTTCAATATTTTCCTGATCCGACAGTTTATCATGTCGATACCGCGGGAATTAGATGAGGCTGCAACCATTGACGGAGCGGGGCGCTTCCGTATCCTGACGAATATTATTGTACCGGCCATCAAACCGGCTATGATCGTAGTTGCCTTATTTATCTTTATCACTCTGTGGAATGATTTACTCCAGCAGATGGTATATATCAATTCCGATGAAAAGTTCACGATAGCAATCGGACTCACCATCTTTCGTGGTGCGTTAAAACAAGACTGGGCAAAGATGATGGCAGCAACCTGTATGTCCTTTGCACCAGGTGTGATTTTCTATGTGATTGGTCAGAAATATTTCGTCGAAGGTATTGTAATGACCGGAATGAAAAATTAAGAAAGAAATCAGATATTTATATACATATATCAAAATCCCTTAGGCTATCCGCTAATACTCCCTTATGGCAGGCTGTTTCATAATCAACAGTTTACTGTAAGACGAATTTATCAGCGGTTAGTTTAGGGGATTTTTTGTGGTATTACTTTATATTGGTTTTTTAACGCAATTCTAATTATTTGATACTTTGACTTTAAGAAAGATTTGGTATATTATCTATATCAAATCATTACGAGAGCACCTTGAAAGGAGTTACCAATATGCAAATCATCGATATCAACACCTGGAAAAGGGCGCAGCATTATGAGTTCTTTCATAGAATGGATTATCCCCAATATAACATTTGCATGAATATTGACATTACGAACTTCCTTGGCAGGATGAAAGAGAAGAAGCTGCCTTTTTATTACGCCATGGCTTATGCTTCCGTTCTAATTGCCAATGATATCGAAGAGTTTCGTTATCGGATCAGGGAGGATAAGATAGTGCTGCATGACAGAGTACATCCATCTTTCACGGAAATCAGCCCGGGAACGGATCTCTTTAAAATAGTAACACTTGATCTGGAGAATACGATAGAGGAGTTTACAGAAGCAGCGAAGAAGAAGGCTGACAGTCAGCAGGAGTATTTTCCAATGGAGGAGCTTGCTTCAAGAGATGATCTGGTTTATATCACCTGCATTCCCTGGATTTCCTTCACGCATTTGTCCCATACCATCAGCTTACGTAAGGATGATGCTGTACCGAGGATTTCCTGGGGTAAATATTATAAAGAGGGCGATAAGATCCTCCTGCCCTTCTCTGTTCAGGTAAATCATGCATTTGCTGACGGAATTCATGTGGGAAGGTATATCGAAAGGCTGCAGAATTACCTGAATACTTATGCGTAGACTTTATAGTAGTATCCTTATAAATTATTGAAAGAATAGAAGAAATCAGAGGGATAAGTATGAAAAATCAAGATTTTTCACACACAACTTTGTGCTTGAGGCCCAAAGTTTGCAGGTTTTGAAGAAAGGCATGGTAATTTGTATGAAATTCATGATAAAGCATAATAAATTACAAATTGTTATCGAAGCAATTGCACTAATCATCTTGATCAGCATGTTCGTACTTTTGATTGTTCGCTGGGACGCCCTGCCTGATCGGATACCCGGTCATTATAATGCAGTCGGAGAGGTGGATCGTTGGGGCGGTAAAGGTGAGCTGATCTTTCTGCCTGTTATGTCAGTCCTGATGTATCTTTTGCTTACCGTGGTTACCTTCTTCCCTTCTTCCTGGAACATGCCGGTTGAAGTGACAGAGGAAAAAAGGGACAGGGTATATAGCTGTGTTTTGACATTGCTGGTACTGATGAAGGCGGAGGTAATGGTATTATTCGCTTACCTTAATTTTAACTCGATGGAGGCTCAAGCGTTATCACCATTTATGCTGCCGATCGTTCTGGCTGCGATTTTTGGAACTATAATCTTCTTTACCCGCAGATCAATTAAGCTGGCAAAGACAGGTGACTAATAGCTAAGGAACATTATGCGTAATCGAATATACAATAGAACTGCAATATAAACAATTGGAGGGAGTATGTAGATCCCTTGAGAGTTTTCCAGCAATGGCACCCTGACAGATGCTTCTTAGGAAGGATGAGTCAGGTAATGCAGGCATATGAGTAAAGTATGCCTTGGGGCTGGAGAATTCGAGAGGATTTACGATACTCCCTTATTATTTTATTCGTTTGGAGTTGTTTTAGCTCTGGTTATGAATTACCAGTAATTATTGTTATATTGGTATCTTGAATCTTTTGACCATTTATTCTGCCTTAAGTCAATCTGATCATTATTTTCCAGATTGTCTTGTCCCAGTGTATCTGCCAGAAAAGGTTTATTCCGATAAGTCTTTACAGGTGTTGCCTGCTGATAGGTTGTTCTCTTCTTATTAGTTGTCTGCTTATTTGTTGCATCCTGCTGATAATTTGATCTCTGCTGATTTGCTGCTGCCTGTTGATTTGCTGCAGCTTGTTGATAGTTTGCTGCCTGCTTATTTGTTGAAGTTTGCTGATAATTTGCTGTCTGTTTATCTGTTGCAGTTTGCTGATAATTTGATCTCTGCTGATTTATTGCTGCCTCATCATAATTTGCTGTCTGTTGATAATTTGATGGCTGTTTATTTGCTGCTGTCTGATGATAATTTAATCTCTGCTGATTTGTGGCAGCCTGCTGATAATCCGATGTCTGCTGAAATGTCTCTGTCTGTTTTGCAGGATTCGTCAATCTGCCAAATAGGAGTCCCAACAGGAAGAAGACTACTATCAGAGTAATAAATATAACAATGATGTTAGTTGCCGTGAGTAACATAGAATGACACTCCTTTACAAATAGATTCAATATTTATATATGCAGCGTGATCCAATGTCGTTACAAGTCGAATTGTGAAACTTACGTTGACATGTATTTTGTACTTTAATATAATTAGGCTACAAGATATGGTACATGTTGAGTTTACCCAATGATTAAAATGTTGAGCATAAGACAAGAATATATAATAGCTGTGAACCTTGTATAATCCTATGAAGGGAAGCAGAATGGAGTAGCGGATGGAGAAAATATTATCTGAACAATTTATCAAACGATATCAAAATAGAAAAAGTCCCTTAAGTCATCTTGGTGAATTCGTATATCTTCGAACCTATTCCCGGTATCTTGAGGATAAGAAGAGAAGGGAAACCTGGCCGGAGACAGTTCTGCGGACAACGGAGTATAATGTGGGACTTGGAATCAGATATAAAGAGAAGAACGGTAGCTTGGTTGACCCGGGTAAGGAATTAGAAGAGGCAAAGATGCTTTATGATAACCTGTTTCATCTTAGAACCTTTCCCTCAGGACGAACCTTATATATGGGAGGAACTGAGGTGGTTGAGAATTATCCGCTCTCTAATTATAACTGTTCCTTTACGAATATACGGTGCATGCAGGATTTGATTGATGCATTTTATCTGTTGATGGTTGGAAGCGG
>Ga0207800_1000218_pt1 | contig 19135 bp, 13 predicted proteins | sample LuqExpMetageno11_FD_187769 | JGI IMG/M metagenome (GOLD analysis project Ga0207800, IMG submission 187769) | Tropical forest soil microbial communities from Luquillo Experimental Forest, Puerto Rico - Sample 11 (SPAdes) | ecosystem: Environmental > Terrestrial > Soil > Tropical forest ... | reverse complement strand
GAAGAGGAGATGATGACCTTGGAAGGCAAGACCCTGGAAAGAACCCTTCGTAAATACAGTGAGCTTCAGCAGCTATATGAAGTAAAAGGCGGTTATGGGACCGAAGAAAAACTAAATAGAGTCATTAAAGGACTAAACTTTCAGGAGAGTTTTCTTAACCAGGAATTTCAACTTCTCAGCGGTGGTGAAAAAACAACCGCTGTGTTAGGAAAGCTTCTGATTGATAATCCGGATATCCTGTTATTGGATGAACCAACGAATCATCTGGATATGGGAGCAGTGGAGTGGCTGGAGGAATACCTGAAAAGCTATAAAGGGACAGTGATTATCGTTTCCCATGACAGATATTTTCTTGACCATGTGGTAACTAAGATTATCGAAATCGAGGATAAGGAAAGTGCCACCTACCAAGGGAATTATTCTGATTATGTCAGAACGAAAGAAGAAAATATGAGGATCCAGTATGAGCACTTCAAGGAACAGCAGAAGAAAATTAATTCCATGGAGAAATCCATCAAGGAGCTTAGGGATTGGGCCATGAGGTCAGATAATAATAAATTCTTTCAGAGGGCGGCCAGTATGCAAATCAAGCTGGATAAAATGGAACGGATCGAGAAGCCTGCCCTTGAACGGCAGAATATGAAGCTGAACCTGAATACAACGCAGCGGTCCGGTAATATTACAATCAAGGCTATCGGACTGTCAAAACGCTTTGAGGATAAAGTAATTTTTCAGAGTGCTGATCTTCTTGTCAATTACGGTGAAAGGGTAGCACTGATCGGGTCGAATGGTAGTGGCAAGACGACATTTTTACGAATGCTCATTGGAGAAGAGGAGCCGGAAGCTGGGACTGCCAGATTGGGGGCGAATGTAATGACCGCATATCTACCGCAGAAAATTACCTTTACGAATGAAGAGCTTACAGTCCTTGAATGCTTCCGGGAGGATTTGTTCATCCTGGAGGGTAAAGCACGGGAACAACTGGCGAAATTCATGTTTTACGGCAGTAATGTCTTTAAGAAGGTAAGGCATCTGTCCGGCGGAGAAAGGGTCCGCCTCATGCTCAGCAAACTGCTCTATGAGGATATAAACCTGCTGATTTTGGATGAGCCGACAAATCATCTTGATACTGCTTCGATTGAGACAATTGAGGAGGCACTCCAGAATTTTAAGGGAACGATTTTCTTCATCTCCCATGACAGATATTTTATCAATAAAATCGGAGAAAGAGTGATTGCCATCGAAGACAAAGGTTTCCAAAGCTATGATGGTAATTATGATTATTACAAGAGTATTCAGGATGAGAAACATCTTCAGGAGATGGATCCGGTGAATCAGATAAAACCGTCAGTTAAAACGGATAAGAATAGAAATAATAAGGAAGCCATGGGAAATAAGAAGGAAGCCATGGGAAAAGAGACGGAAGCCATAGAAAATAGGAAGAAAGCCATGGAAAATAAGACGGAAGCTATTGAATATACCAAGGAAGCTATAGAAAATAAGAAGGAAGCAACGGAAAATAAGAAGGAAACAAAAGAAAATAAAAAGTATAAGATAGACGAGACGCAGGTCTTAAAACGGATTGAAATTCTTGAACGTGAAATCAAGGAAATTGACGCAGCCATGGCAGAAGCTGATCGAAGCTATGAGGAGCTTAACAAACTATTTCTTCGGAAAGAGGAACGAAACAAGGAACTGGATACAGTCATGGAAACATGGCTCACCTTAAGTCATTAAGATGACAGGGCATTGTAGGATATGGTAGTGTCCTGTGGCTGCCCTGTTCCTGGTTGAGCAGCTCGTAAGATAGCTGTTTTCTGCTTCATAAACGTTTCCATGTATTGATAAATAGCAAAAAAATTAATGAAATTAAAGTGTTATGGGTAAAATATGGAATAAGAAACTTATAAAAAAGGTTTGACAAGTATTGCTTATGATATGATAATGTTGTAATAGCTATGGAAGAACACCTTGATGAAATGAGGAAGAATGAATGTCAGATGATAATAATTTCCCTGAAGAGTATGAGTTAGACGATAACCCTGAACAGGATGAAAGTGAGTTGGATCTGGAAGGTGAGTATAAGAAAGCAATTCGTATCATGCAATGTATTGATTGTATGACGGATTGTGATGATAAAGCAGATTTATACCGCCAGACGGCCAAATTATTTAATAAAATGAGCGGCTATCAGGATGCAGGCCGTTATGCTGAGGAATGTAAACGACTGGCAAAGCTGTCAGCCGATGATGTAAAAAGAAAAATATATCAGGAAGCTTTAAGTAGGAAAAATACCGCAAAACAGCCGGAAGAATACCAAAGGGCAGCAGAAGGCTTCCGAAAAGTAAAGGATTATAAAGATGCGAATGATTTAGCGGATCAATGTGAATTACTAAGAGACAAGATTGAGAAGAAAGCTACCGTTAAAAGAATCCTCAATAATGGATTACTGATAATCTTATTGTTGGCTGTTATCATCTTTTCCGCAACCTCTCATGCCAAATATTATTATGCCAATGTATGTAAGCTGACCGGTTCCTATGAAGCTGCAATTAAGACATATAAGAAGCTCGGCGCTTATAAAGACTGTCGGGAACGACTTACAGAAACCCGTTATCAGTATGGTGTTCAGGCTGAGAAGGATAAGAATTATGCGCTGGCGCAGAAAGAATTTACCGCTGCCGGTGATTATAAGGACAGTGTGGACAGAGCAGTCAGCATGGAGAAAGCCCTAATTGGTAAAAGTAAGCCCGGTGCAGTAATTCGGATAGGGAAATATAACTGGATTCTGCTGGATACTGTTAATAACAATGCGTTATTGATAAAGAAAGCTGCAGTGACGGGAAAGCCTTATCAAATTAACGCAGGAGCTGTGACCTGGGAGACTTCTTCCCTTCGTCAATGGCTGAATTCGGAATTCCTGGATACGAATTTTACAGCTGCAGAGAGACAGCAGATTGTTCAATCGAATGTGACTAATAATGATAACCCGCAATATGGTACATCCGGTGGTAATGTTACTCAGGATTACATTTATATAATAAATGCCGATGAAGCCAAGCAGTATAAAAAGAAGCTTCCGACTTTTAAAAAAGACAGTTGGTTACGTTTACCTGGTAACAGCCAGGATACGACCGCTTTCCTTACAGTGAAAGGCTCCGTTATGACTTATGGCTACAGCGCAGACAGTACAGAAATGGCAGTATACCCTCTGATGTGGTTCAATTATAAATAGGCGCTTGAAAGGCTTCAAGTCAGAGAGTTATTTATAGCAGCTTTATATGAAATGGAAGAGAGTATGGATGAAGTGCTTTCGGATATCAGATCATCTGATCCGGTATCTGGAGCTGCTTTATCCATACTCTCTTTTTGGGTATCGGAAGTTACTCAGTAAATGGTAGTAGTTGCTACTTATCACAAATTGAAGAAAATATTCTAAAATAAATAGTTGTTTTTGCATAGTTTTAAAAAGATATTGATTAGAAATTTATACCAAATTATATATAATATACTTACTAAGGGCGGTAAAAATATATAAAATCACTAAAATTGCTAAAATAACACGAAAACTTAGGCAGAAATCAGAGGAGGTTTATTTATGGCAATTAATAAAACGGCCATGCTCAAGGTTAAAAAAAAGAGCACCTTAAGAAATGCTCTTAAGAGGGACTGGCAATTATATCTGTTACTATTGCTTCCGTTATTAATGGTTGTAATTTTTAATTATGCAGCTTATCCAGGTTTACGGATGGTTTTTATGGACTTTAAGCCGGCTAGGGGATATGACGGCAGTAAGTGGGTCGGGTTAGAAATCTTTGCTAAGATCTTCAAGGATTCGGATTTTATACGTGCACTCCGCAATTCTGTAGTATTCAATCTTCTGGATCTATTGGTAAGTTTCCCGGTACCGATTATTCTGGCATTAATACTGAATGAATTACGCTTTCCAAAGTTTAAGCGAGTAACCCAGACCATTTTATATCTGCCACATTTCTTATCCTGGGTTATTATCGGTAGTGTTGCTTATACAATGTTCAGACCAAGTACAGGTTTGGTGAATATGGTATTACAAAATCTGGGACTGATACAACAAGGAATTCCTTTCCTTACAGATAAATGGGATTGGGCAGTGACATACCTGATGATTGGTGTCTGGGCTGGAATGGGTTGGGGTACCATTATCTATCTGGCGGCCATATCCGGTGTCAGCGGTGAGCTTTATGAAGCGGCAATGATTGACGGAGCAGGCAGATGGAAGAGGATGTGGCATATTACCTTGCCGGGTATTAAGGGAACGGTAGTTACCCTGTTAATTATGAATCTAGGACGTATTATGGGAAGCAACTTTGAACGTCTTGATGTATTAGGTAATACGCAGGTGAGAGATTTTCAATACCAGCTGGCTATTTACATATATGAAAAAGGTCTTGGGGGCGGTAAGTTCAGTATGTCAACGGCAGTGGGACTCTTCCAGTCACTGGTGGGACTTATGCTGGTATTGCTGGCTGATAAGGTGGCCAAGAAGCTTGGCGAAGACGGATTAATTTAGGATTTTTCACACGCAGATCTGTGCCTGCGGCCCAAAGTTTGCAGGTTTTGAAGAAAGGCATGGTAACTATTATGACAAAGAATAAAGAAAAGTCAATTCTAAAAGAAGAGGGAGTATCTGACGGCAGCAGAGCTATCAGCAAATTCAGACTCAGTGATGCTGTGATGATGTTCATACTGCTTATCCTATGTGCGACCTGTATTCTTCCCTTTATACATCTGGCGTCAAAGTCTATATCAGGTAACGCCTATGTTATTGCCAAACAAGTGTATCTATGGCCAAAAGGATTTAACGTTGATGCATATATCTCAATTTTTAAGGACGGTTCCATGTTATATTCTATGGGTTATAGTATATTTGTAACATTAGTCTTTACTATACTTGGCATGCTGTGCTGTATCTGTGCAGCCTATCCTCTCTCCAGGAAAAGATTAAAGGGCAGGACTTTCTTTACTTTCCTGTTGATGTTCCCTATGTATTTTGGTGCAGGACTTATTCCGTCATATCTGCTGTTGAAGAGTTTGCATCTGTTGGATACAGTATGGGTATTAATTCTGCCTTTAATATATTCACCCTATAATATGCTCATTATGAAGACATATTACCAGTCAAACATACATGACAGCTTAGAAGAATCAGCTTTCTTGGACGGAGCGACTAATTTTCAGATTTTAGGTAGGATAGTACTTCCGTTATCCAAACCGATTCTGGCTACCTTGTCATTGTTCTATGCAGTAGGACGCTGGAATCAATATGCGGATAATAAGTTCTTTATTAAGACAGAAGCCCTGAAGCTTATTCAATATAAGCTGTATCAGATGGTAGCTTCTGCAACCGAGGCACAGACAACTTCTTTGTCTGAAGCAGCAGCGGTAATTAGTACACCTGAGGTGTTGCAGGCGGCAGCGATTATGTTCGTAACCATACCTATCATCTGTGTCTATCCATTTTTACAGAAGTATTTTGTTAAAGGGGTTATGATAGGTGCGGTCAAGGGTTAGTACTGATTGGGATATGAAAACTGTATCCGGCTTATAGGTCGGTCTTGCAGATTGACATATATATTTTCAAAATTATGAAGGAGGATTTGTTATGAAAAAACTTAACAAAGTTATGGCTTTTTTCCTTGCAGCTGCTATGATATTTGGTTCTCTGGCAGGCTGTAGTAAAGCAAGTGACAAAAGTGGGGAGAACGGAACTCAGACAACATCGGCACCAACCACTGCGGCGTCCGCTACCACGACAGAAGCTGCAGCAACAGCTACCCCTGCAGCAGGTATTGATAGCTGGACAGCATTTGGCAGCAACGTTACGCTAACAATACCCGTTTATGACAGGGGTGTGGAGGGTGTACCAACTGTAAACGATAATTATTGGACAAAATGGATTCAGACAAATTTTGGTGATAAGTATAATGTTACAGTTGAATTTGTTCCTATTACCCGTACAGACGTTATGACAGACTATGCCTTATTGGCTTCTTCAGGGGATCTTCCGACAATTTTAATGGAGTATGACTACCCTAAGGTTTCACAGTGGGCAAATGATGGGTATTTAACAACCTTTCATATGGATGATTTTGCACAAGTAGCTCCTACCTACTATAATAGGATGGTAGAACTGAATCAACTTCCTTATACATTAATGAATGGGGAAACTTACTTTGCCTTAGCGGAGAGACCTTATTATAATACTGGATACAATTTCCAGACTTTTGTGCGTATGGACTGGTTAAAGCAGGTAGGATATGATCATGTTCCGCTTACCCGTGCCGAATATGTGGATGCCATGACCAAAATTCAGAAGGCGGGCATAGCAGAACATCCTGCAGGAGGTTCCATGGTTACAGGTGTAGGTTCTGACCCGAATTACGCTTTTAGAACATACCCTCAAAATGAAGAAACATGGGTTCAAGCAGGCGATATCAATATTCCTACGCTTGGTTCAGATGCCAACTATAAACTGCTTAAGAGAATCAACGAGGATTATAATTTAGGTTTTACAAATCCTGAATACTATATTACGGATTCTGAGACCGACAAAGCTGCGTTTATCAATGGTGATACCTACGCTTATGGTGGGTATATCTCTGCTAACATGGATTGGCTGAACTCCTTCTATGCTCAGAATCCGAATGCAGAACTGGCAGTTGCACCTGTAGGTATTGTAGATGAAGCGGGAGGCACTGTTCCTGCATATCGTACCAATAATCCTTTTGGTATGATTATCGGTTTTTCTTCCACTGCATCAGCGGATCAAATAAAGGCTGCCTGGATGTATATGGAATGGATGACTCAGGATGATGTACTAAAAACGATGCAATGGGGTATTGAAGGTGAGAACTACACGGTTGATTCTGCATCCAGCCAACCTGTTTCAGTTGCTGAATATGATGGTGAATCCAAGCAGGGATTCAATAATAACAAGGACTACTGGTGTGTAACTATCGAAGCAAGAAAGGCAAATAGCATTGAGGATATTATCAAATCTTTAACTCCGCAGGGATTGTCTCAGGATTTCACACAGGATATCATTGATGTTTACTATGGACAGAAGGCTTTGTCTGAGCAGGGTTATGGCTGTTTAGATGTATTATTCTCAGTACCTATTGAAGCTGAGACCGAATACAGTGGTGTTTTAACAGAAAAATACAAAGAATACCGTGATAAACTCACAATGTGTAAACCGGAAGAATTTGATGCCCTGTACAAGCAATATGCTCAGGAATATTTAGATGCCGGATATCAGGCTATCATGGATGAGAGATTACAGGCATATAAAGACGGACATAGTACAAAGTTACCTGATAATCAGAAAGAAAATTAGGGAAATAAACCATATCCCCCAATGAAAGTTGGGGGGTATTTTATTAAACTGTCTTGCTAAAGTTTCATACAGGTTAAAGACACTTTACAATCTCATGATTACCGGCACTGACAGTCAGGGCACGATAATTTGTGACTGGGATAGTATGCGGGTCCGGATGAACAGAAATTTTATGGAGGAATAACAGTGGACCTGCGGAAGATATGCCGGGACCAATGAAAGAAAAGATAGAAAGGAGATTATATGAATGATAAGAGGCTTTAAGATGAAATTATACGAAGGAATGGAAGCGGAATATGAAAAGCGCCATAAGGAACTTTGGCCTGAGATGCAGGACATGATCCATGAGCACGGAGGAAAGAATTATACGATATTTTTAGATAGAGATACGAATATACTATTCGGGTATACTGAGATTGAGGATGAAGTCTTATGGGCAAAAGGAGCTGTTACATCCATCAACCGCAAATGGTGGGATTTTATGGCTGATGTTATGGAAACGAATGAAGATAACAGTCCTGTGTGCGTCAATTTAAAGACGGTTTTTCATTTGGATTAAGTCGTCAGGCTGGTAAAATCATTGGTTGGTTCGGGTCATTATGTCAAGTACATAATAACCTCTTTCTGTTACCTTATCCATCCGGTGAATTTAAGAATGGAGGCTTTCGTTGAATTTGCTTCGGATAGAAGAGTCTGCTTTCTCCAGATTCTGGGAGAAGTACTCATGAGCTTGGTGAAGCATCGGTTAAAGCTTGAGATAGAATGGAAGCCTACCTGCTCTGATACGGTTAAAATGGATGCCTCAGTACTTCGAAGTAATTTGCAGGCTTCATCAATCCTTGTACTATTAAGAAAATCAAGTGGTGCAGCCCCAATAATATCATGGAAGGTTCTTCTAAAGTGACTCTCACTCAGATGGCAAAGCTTGGCAAGCTCTTCTATTGAGACCTGCTTCATATAATTTTTATGTATGAAGTCTAATGCAATACTGATAACGAGAACATTATCCGCATCCTGTTTTGGTTCTTTTAAGGTAATATTTCGACTGTTATTATACTGAATTCTTAAAAGCTCCACATAAAGGGAAAGCAGCAGACCTTTTACACTGGTTTGGTAATCAGGCTTTTGCTCCTTCACTTCCTCAATAATAGAGTAGACCAGAAAATATAGTTTCGAATAAGCTTCTTTGTTCATGATGAACTGATAGTTTTGAGTATCTAGCATAGGGCTTTCCAAATTACGTAAGGAGTCGTGAAATATATTCCCAAATAATTCTTCCGGGTCTACAAAGATATAAGACCATAAGCTTTCGGTGCCCTGATCGCTATAAGTGGTATGTGGAATATGCCTTGGGATACAGGTGATATCGCCTGCCTTATAGTTTAATTGCTTGTCCTCAATCTCAATGATACCGCTGTCTGTATGACAAAGACCTATTTCAAGACAATTATGAAAATGCAGTCGTCCACTCTTCTGGTCAGAGATTCTCCAGCGTTCACCGGTTAGTAAAAGGACGGGAAAATTGAATGGAAGTGAATAATGACGATATTCAGTCACTATTTTTTTGCGTCTCATCATGATAGGGCTCCTCTCTCTGATTTATGTTATATTATAACATATAATAGTTTAATTTCAATCATTTATATCGAATTTGTATTAGAGAATATGTGCATAATGATGGAATGAGAGATAACGGGAGAAGTAATAATTGTGCATATATTACACAACGGGTGAATTTTGAATCTTAAAAAAAGTCTAAAATGCTATCTTTTATATTTGAAATGATTAGAATGTGAAATAGATATAAGGTCTAATAGTTCTTCACTTTTATTATATACTATGGTTTACATATAATGGTTCGTTTTCAAAAATAATTGTGCGGAATGTTGAATTAAAGATAATGCGAAATCACTTAGATCATTGATTTGTATAAGGTAATGTTTTTATCAAAATAAATATAAAAGTCGAAATTGCAATCTTTTATATTTAGAATGATTAGAATATGATATAGATATTTAGTTATAATTTGGTTAATTAAATAGGATGGTGAATCTGCTTTTCTTTCATGCATCAATTGTATTTTTGAATATGAAGCTAATATTAATAAAATTAATGTGTAAGTTGATCCAGAATAACTTCCCGGCAAAAGGGTAAAAGTGAGGTATAGCATGGTAATGAAGAATTATGATGAAGCTAAGATTATTCAAGTAATTGATCATGTTGTCAAGAAAACAATGACAATGGATCTGACCTGGGATTGGCCCTGCGGAGTTGCCTATTATGGGGTAGCGAGCGCATATGAAATAACCGGGAATAAAGAGTATCTGGAGATGCTTGAGAACTGGACAAACGAGTATCTGGAGCTGGGGCTGCCGGCTTGGACCGTGAATACCTGCGCTATGGGGCATGTGCTGATAACCCTGTTCGAAGCTACGAATGATCAGAAATATTGGGATATTGTTATGAGTAAGGTGGATTATCTACGTAACAAGGCCCTTCGATTTGCTGATGGGGTACTTCAACATACGGTTTCACCGGCAAATGATTTTCCGGAACAGGCTTGGGCAGATACCTTATTTATGGCAGCCTTCTTCCTGCTTAGGGTGGGGAATAAGCTGCAGGATAAGGAAATCATCGATGATGCTCTTAAGCAGTATTATTGGCATATCAAATACCTTCAGGATCCGGCTACCGGGCTATGGTATCATGGCTATAATCATATCAAGGGTGACCATATGTCCGGTTTTTATTGGGCCAGAGCGAATGCCTGGGCTGCCTATACCATGTCCAGGGTTAAGCAGATTTTAAGTAACTGGTATCATTATCCGGAGTGCATGGATATTGAGTGCTCCCTACGGGATCAATTATCAGCGATTAAGTATTTACAGACAGAGAACGGCTTATGGCGCACTCTTCTTGATGATGAAGAAGCTTATGAAGAGGTATCTGCCTCTTGTGGTATTGCAGCTGCCATGATAAATAACAATAACCCCTTACATAGTAAGTATATTCAAAAGGCATGGAACGGTATCATAAATAATATCACTGAGGAAGGCAGAGTCCTGAATGTATCCGGGGGAACTGCTGTAATGAAGGATAGAGAGGGTTACCGTAAAGTTCCGAGGGAATGGATGCAGGGCTGGGGGCAAGGACTTGCACTTGCATTTTTAACGGATCTTCTTAAGTCAATTAGAGCAGGTCAATAGGAAGAAACAGTTCAAATATTATGCTGACGCCCAAGTTCGTGGTGTTTCGGCAGAATGGAGATCAATATGACGGAGTATAGTAGATGGGGCAGCTTTACCTTGCCTGGAGAAGCAGGATATGAAGAGCTGACCCTTCAGATGGCTAAAAAGTGGGGAGCTGATGTCATAAGAGATTCTGATGGGACAGCCCTTTCCGATGAAATATTGAATGCTGGTTATGGTATTTATTCAACCATATGTATTATAAGGGATCATAATATATGGGCAAAAGATAATCCAGGTAAGCTGCAGCAATGCTTTCTTATCACCAGTCCCATGGTCGCAATTAAAGATTGCTTAACTCTGGAACTGCTAAAAGATTTTTTTCGAGAGCAATTTCGTATCAATGATTCCTCCTCTTCGATGAAATATTGGCAGGTATATGACCGAACAGCTAATCAGGAAGTAAGTAAGGACAGATGGTATTATGACAAAGAAAAAGAGCAGGTTGTATTAACGGACATAATTCCATGGCACAAATACACAGCTAGTTTTATTGCCTACCGGGTATGGGAAGAGATTTCAATGTACAACCATACGACTAATCAATGGGATAAGGAGCATCTGATGCAGATTGACCCGATGCATCCAGAGACACAGGAATACCTGATCAACTGGCTCGAGACCTGGTGTCAATCCCATCAGGAAACAACTGTAGTTCGTTTTACTTCATTGTTTTATAATTTTGCCTGGATCTGGGGAAGCAGCTTGGAAAACCGTTATCTGTTTTCAGATTGGGGTTCCTATGATTTCACGGTCAGTCCTCTGGCCTTGGACAAATTCGAAAAAAGATATGGCTATCACCTGACTGCAGAGGATTTTGTAAACCAGGGTAAATATCAGGTGTCCCACATCCCCTGCAATATTAGAAAAGCGGACTGGATGGAATTCATTAATGATTTTGTAATTCAGTTTGGTAAAAGGTTAATAGATATTGTTCATAAGCATGGGAAAAAAGCTTATGTCTTTTATGATGACAGCTGGGTAGGAATGGAACCCTATAACGGCAGATTCCATGAATTTGGCTTTGATGGTCTAATTAAATGCGTATTTTCCGGTTACGAAGCAAGACTTTGTGCTGATGTTTCGGTTGATACTCATGAGCTAAGGCTTCATCCGTACTTGTTCCCGGTTGGACTGGGTGGTGCACCTACCTTTATGGAGGGTGGAAATCCAACCTTGGATGCGAAAAAATACTGGATTAACATACGAAGGGCGTTACTTAGGGTTCCTATTGAGAGGATTGGTCTGGGGGGATATCTTCATCTTGTGGAACCCTTTCCGGATTTTTGCGATTACATAGAGAAGATAGCTGATGAATTCCGCTTTATGAAAAGTCTTCACCAGGTAGGGAAGCCCTTTGTCATTAAGACAAAAGTGGCTGTACTACACAGCTGGGGTAAGCTGCGTTCCTGGACCTTATCGGGGCATTTTCATGAAACCTATATGCATGACCTGATCCATGTGAACGAGGCACTGTCCGGGCTACCGGTAGAAGTTAGCTTCATCAGTTTTGAGGATTTGAAACAGGGAGTCTTGAAGGATATAGACTTTGTAATCAATGCCGGCGGAGCAGGAACCTCTTGGAGTGGTGGATATCACTGGCAAGAAGATGAGGTGGTTGAGACCTTAACAAAATGGGTACATGAAGGCGGTATTTTCCTTGGTATCAACCAACCTTCAGCTGTGGAGGGCTATGAAACCTACTTTAGAATGGCTCATGTACTGGGAATTGATGAGGATACAGGAGCCAGAGTGTGTCATGGGAGATGGAGTTATTCGGTAGAAAATGAGCCGAACTTATTACCTGAGAATTGTTTTATTAATAATCATAAAAAGCTTTATCTGACCGACGGTCAGGCGAAAGTATACATGGAAGAGAATCAGCTTCCTGTATTAACGATGAATTCCTTTGGTAATGGTTATGGTATCTACCTGGCTTCCTTTGAGTTAGACCCGGAGAATACCAGAATGTTATTTAATCTGATCTGTTATACGGGAAAGGATGGACTTCAGGGAAACTATATTACAGATAATCCAAGCATGGAATGTGCGTATTATCCGGAGAGTGAGACTCTGGTGGTTGTAAATAACAGTGACCGTCAGCAGACCACTATAATCTTAACCGATGCTCGTCCTGTAACGATAACTTTAGAGCCTTTTGATTATAGAAAAATTGTGCTATAACAAAAAGGAGCGGATTATATAAAAATAGAAATATAATAAGGTACGGATACATTATATCTGGACCAGATGGGGCAGCCAGTGGGTATTCTTCATGGCAGCAGCATTTTCCATGGGAAACCTGTATGTTGCTTATAAGGTACAGCCGGAGAAGGAGAAGGAGCTTGCTGAGAAAATGCGGGGGCTGAATCAGCCAGAGGCAGCATAATTAACAGCATTTTGATGAGCGAATGGAAAAGGATATGGGCTTGAACAAATATCCCGGCTGTGCTAAACTATGCTTGTAACTAAGGATAATCGTGGTTGAAAATCAGTGATAATTACTGACTTCATGAAAAATACGTATGTATAAATAGGAGAGATGATTATGTACGAAATGAAACCAGAGTATTATACGGGAATTGAATTTATTGATCAGGAGCATGAAAAGCTATTTGAAATAGCTAATAAAGCATATGAGGTGCTGACGAACGACTTTATACCGGACAAATATGATTATATCATTGAAGTAATTAATGAGTTAAGAGACTATACCAAGTATCATTTTTCCCACGAAGAAAGTTATATGAACAGCATTTCTTATAAAAGAATATTCTCACAGAAAGTATCACATAATGAATTTATTGAAAAGCTGGACGAATATCAGCTTGACAGTATTGATGAAAACCAGAAGAATACGCTTCTAGGACTTTTGGATTTCTTAAATAGCTGGCTGGTGAATCATATATATAAATCAGATAAATTGATTGCTGAATAGGCAATTATGAATAGAATAAAGCATTTTACGCCAAATCTGATCCTGTAAGGAATCCCTGACAGGATGGGGTTTGGCGTATTTCGTGCGAGTCATCTTTTCTTAAGTAATTGTGCTGCTGAGGGGCGGCGGAATGGAGTTAGATATGAAAAGCGTCATTGTGATTGGAGTGGCGGGAGGTTCGGCTTCCGGAAAGACGACCGTTGCAAACCGGATCAAAGAGGAGTTTAAGGACAGCGTAGAGTTATTGAATCATGATTTTTATTATCTTCCTTATGATGAACTGACCTTTGAAGAACGGCTGAAGCTGAGCTATGATCATCCGAATGCTTTCGATACCCAGAGGCTGATCGAGGATATTAAGAAATTAAAGCAGTGTATACCGATTGACAGACCGGTCTATTCTTATACTGAGTATACCAGACTTGCTGAGTCAGTTCGGGTAAATCCTGCGAAGGTAATCATCGTGGAAGGCTTTCTGATCTTTGAAAATGCAGAGCTCAGGGAGCTGATGGATATTAAAGTATTCGTGGATACGGATGCGGATGAAAGAATTATCCGCCGTATTATCAGGGATGTCAAGGAACGCGGCAGGAATCTGGAATCTGTGATTAACCAGTACATTACGACTGTAAAGCCGATGCATGAGCAGTTTGTGGAGCCGACGAAAAAGCATGCGGATATCATCATTCCGAGAGGCGGTAAGAATGATGTCGCTATCGATATGCTGCTTCACCGGATTAAGGCAATTCTGTCAGAGGAATAAGGTGGAAGAATTTTGAAAGCTGTGCCGGAATCTATGGCGACAGGTATCAGGAAATTGGAAGGCTGAGGTTAATAAGTAATATCTGGCTATCTTGAAATTATATAACAGTATCTTCTTATAAAGGTCCTCGAATTCCGAACAGGAATCCGAGGATTTTTGCTGTCTCAGGAAGAACCATGAATCTCCCATGTTAAAAATATTTTAAAATAATCCAAACTTTTTCGCCTGTAAAATTATCTATATAGTGTAAGTAAAACATACGAACTATGAGCTCATAGGGGAGAAGAACATGAAAGACTTGAATACAACTATTTATGATAAGCTGGTAGAACATATCCTGGAAAATCAGAACAAATTCTACCGGATTGCTTATTGCTACGTATATCAGAAGGAAGCTGCTTTGGATATTATCCAGAATGCGATCTGCAGAGCGCTGGAGAATTACCCTGGCCTGAAGAATACGAATGCAATAAAGACCTGGTTTTACCGGATTCTGATCAATGAATGTCTGCAGTATCTGAACAAATGCAAAAGGGAAGTTCCATGCGAACCTTCCGAGCTGAAGGAAGATGTCTATTATGAGGAGGCATATGAACCAAAGCTGGAGGTATATCAGAAGGTGTGTGAATTGCCGGAGCAATTAAAGACGATCGTTATCCTGCATTATTTTGAACAGATGACCTTGAAGGAGATATCCCAGACAATTGATGTAAATCTTAGTACGGTAAAAACCAGGCTTTACACTGCTTTACAGCGCTTAAAGAAAGAGATGGAGGTTGAAGAATGAGCAAATTAAAGGATGCCAAGGAGATATTTGATAAGATAGAGATTCCAAAGGAGCTGGATCAGATTGTGACAAATGCAATCAAGGATCATCCTGCAAACAAGAATGATATTCAAAAGTATAACGTAAAAAAAAGAAACGGCTATGTCATCAGACGTGCTGCGGCTGCTGCAGCAGGCGTACTGATCTGTTTTACAGTTGCTTTAAACTCCAGTGAAGCCTTTGCGAAAAGCATCGGAAAGCTTCCGGTAATCGGGGGCTTGGCGAAGGTGCTGACGGTACGTTCCTATCATTCCTCGGAAGATAATAAAAACATCTCAGTAAATGTCCCTCAAATTAAAGTTGATGGCACCGACAATAATCAGGACGCATCCACAGCTGCTGCACAAAACCAGGATACTTCACCAAAGGATGTCTCTCAAGGCCAGACAGCGGATCAGGCCAATGCATCCGCAGGTACCGGAGCAGCCACGTCCGAAGAGGGCACGAATCAGTTTGTTGCCGACATCAATGCGGAGATTAATAGTATAGTAAATACTTATATGGAGGATGCCAAGAAGAGAATGCAAGCTGACAAGGATGCCTTTCTTGCAACTGGAGGAACAAAAGAAGAATGGGCAAAGCGGGACCTGAATATCAACGTGGATTATGAAGTGAAGTATCAGCAGGGTAACCTTCTTTCCCTGATATTGTCCGCTGACGAAAGCTGGTACGGAGCATATGATTTAAAGTATTTTTATAATCTGGATCTTAAGAATAATAAGAAGCTAACCCTGAAGGATATATTAGGTGAGGATTATGTAACGATTGCGAATGACAGCATAATCCAACAGATGAAGGACAAAGCGGCACAAGATGAGAATATTGTGTATTGGGGAATTACCGATGACGGTAAATCCGGTATTGATGGATTTACCACAGTGGATGAGAATACCAAGTTCTATCTGAATAAAGATGGTAAACCGGTCGTATGCTTTGATAAATACGAGGTTGCCCCTGGCTTTATGGGGGCTCAGGAATTTGTGGTTGAGTAACAGCTCCAGGTATGCAAGATAAATAGAAATACGAATAAATTAAACAATTAGAATAGTGATAAAAATATAACCTCCAGGGATATGAATGATACCTTTGCAGCATTATTGGGCAGAAGATATATTCAAACCTGGAGGTTTACTTTATGAAGTTTATCTCTTAATCATCGTAGCCAGGCAGCTGTTTTGCTTGAAGAAGACCCTTTCCCAGATAATAACGCCTGAATTTGTGATATAACTGCGCCTTAGTAGCTTCTTTATAAGGGGCTACCCAGATGATTTCTGCAATACCTAAGGTTAATAAGGATAATAATTCCCATAGTATGAAGGAAAGATCCAGCACAAATACATCCCACTTATTACCATACATCATCTCTTTGCTGATACGGAAAGCTTCCTCCGATGAGATATCTGGATTTTCCGAAAGAATATATGGAATCATCATATACTCGTAGGCTTTAATTATTCCGGGGATGATCAGCAGTAAAGTCCACAGCAGGGTCTTTAATTCCCTTATGAACATAATCTTTACAACGGGGATATACCTACCGCCTCCCAATCCATAGAATATGGCCTTGAACTGGGTCTTGCCACTAATATCTGACATGAAGAAACGGTTTAGCCCAACTATGTAGGGGTTGATAAGCAGTACAGTGATAATAAATAATAACAACGAAGCTAACATTACAAGATGCTGTAGCTTATGAATATCAGGATTCTTAAGGATTGCTTTCGTTAACCAGCCAATGCTTAGATTCAATTTCGCCGGAGCGGATATGTGGTCATCTGTGGTATCATATTGTCTGGTTGCATCAATGTAATAATAATGAACAGGGCTGCCGTTTTGATCAGTAAATGAGAATACGGGACCGGCAGGTGTAGGCCGGCTGATGGTGAACCTCATGTTGATAAAGGGACTGATCAGAATGCAGGCTAGAATCGCAAGGAAAAGCATGGAGCGCAGCCGTGATCTGGCATTACTTTTTAGTTCCTTCCGAGTCCAGTCCATGATATTATTATCATATACATAGACAATCGGGGATACAGCCCAGCCTCCGCATTCACAGCTGGATTTTTCGTTTTCAAGTGGTTTATTACATTTCGAGCAGTAAAACTTTTTTTGAAATTCATGCTTACATTTAAAACACTTCTCAACATTATCCCCTAATAATTCATTACAAACAGGACAATTTTTCATGTAACCTCCCCCATTATACTACCAGGTAATTACGAAATTCTATCAATGTATCAATTAAGCAGTAATTAAAAAGTTTCGCAATTACTTAAATATTCTACAGGAAAATAATAACAAATATTAACTGATTATGCAAGAAATAACACAGACTAGACAATATCAGGGATGTAAACATTTGATAATTAAAAGAGGTGTAAGAAGAGATATAAGAAGAGATATAAGAAGAGATATAGAAAGAGATATAAAAATGATCTGGGTGCCAAAAGTCTTCGTGACATCTTAACGATGAATATGTGTGCATACATATTCATCTCTATAGCCTAATCAGACTTTTGACTCCCAGATCAAAAAGAGATATAAAAAGAGATATACCATCTCTATATTGATATGCACCCTGTGACAGACAGTTCATTAATCAAACACCTTACAGAAAGGATAAGCATATCATATCAAGAAGATATATCTCTTTATTTATAGGTTATTTATTCGCCTTTATAACATTACCAATCATTGCTAAGCTAATCTTCTGACCACTATACAGGATAAGTCCCTTATAGATTCTTGCGGATAGCATAATAACTAATAAGGAGAAGAGGGTCAGTAAAACAAATGATATGGCTCCCGGTACCAGCCCAATAGTGCCGGTAATCAGATCCACCGGTACACAGAAGGGAGCGGTAAACGGAACAAATCGGGCAATTCGGAGCACTCCTTCATTGCTGGCTGCGGATGCAATATAGCAGATAAGCCAGCTAATGATAATCGGAAATGTGAAGACTGCCTGTGTTGAAGAAACATCCTCCGGTTTAGCAACCAGACAGCCTGCAAGCCCTGCGATTACGCAGTAGAACAGGAAGCCGACACAGAAGACAAGGATTGCTAATATCACAGCCGGGAGGGACATGGCGGTTTCTCCGATGTTATCCTTTAAGAAATTGATTATTGCAATAACCGAATTCTGATATTCGGGATAGAAGTAATGAGCAACTGCATTTCCTCCATATAAACCGACTACGGCAGCGACAATCCAGGTTAAAAACTGCAGAACCGCTATGGTAGTAACGGCAAGTACCTTACCGGTGATCAAAGCGTAGGGATGAATGGAGGTTAATAAGGTCTCCATCAGCTTGGAAGTCTTTTCTGTAGATACGGACTTACTGATGGTCTGGCCATATAACAGAAGCATCATATACAATATAAGACCGAATAACATGGGCGCAATCATCTTAATGACATAGGCGATTTGGTTGGTGTTCTCCCCGATGTTGGATTGGGAGGTCACAACCGGCTTCAGTATGGTGGTAAGCTGCTGGACGGTCAGTCCCGACTGCATCAGCTTACTCGACTCGAAGGCTGACTGGATTGGAAGTAGGACGGCTTGTGCCTGATCTTTTATTATGTCTGAGCCTGACGGAATCACTGCCTCAAGCTCATAGCTTTTATCAGCTTTGGTTATGATCACAGCGATAGATACCGTTGAGTCAGCTAAAGCAGTTTTTACTACTTCCTCGCGGGTCTGGTCCGTTACATTTACAAATGCAATATTCTTGAATTGCTCTTCGGACAGCTGGGGATTCAATGTCTTATAATCAGTAGGCTGTAACCCACTTTGGTCTAATACAAACACCGTTTTAATCGGTGAAATCACTATTTCATTTTCTTTATCCGGTTTTGCTACAATTACATTGATTATAATTAATGCAGCAATAATCAGGATAGTTACCAGGGTTGTCACCAGCCGAAAGGCCATTCCCTTCGTGGACTGACGAAAGGTAAAGCCGAATACGGTGGTCCACCCTCT
>Ga0207800_1000217_pt1 | contig 19317 bp, 25 predicted proteins | sample LuqExpMetageno11_FD_187769 | JGI IMG/M metagenome (GOLD analysis project Ga0207800, IMG submission 187769) | Tropical forest soil microbial communities from Luquillo Experimental Forest, Puerto Rico - Sample 11 (SPAdes) | ecosystem: Environmental > Terrestrial > Soil > Tropical forest ... | reverse complement strand
CAGGGATCGGAGGTTGAAGGAATGCGGAAGACATCAGGAAGCCTCAGGGGTTGGGACAGCCGGAACAACCGGTACACCGTAGGGGGGGCTATTACGCTTGCCTATAGCATTTTCCCTACAGGATACCCCACCCAAGGCTGTACCACCTGTACCGGCTGTACCACTCTTTTCCTTAACCTTTAAGAAAAAGAGAATAATCTTAATCATATAAACCCTCCCAACTCCATAATTGCATTAAATGCATTCACCTGTAGCGTAATCGGCATTGGTCCAACCCCATCGAAAATCCCCAAATCGAACGTTGCCTTATCAAAAACCGAATTCCCTCCCGGTCCAACCGGCACCACGCTCACCCCAACCCGCACCGCCAGCGCATGACCTTCCCCAACCGCCCCAAGCCAATTCGTGACCTGGGTCAATCCGCCTCCCCAAACGTCCTGATCCCAAATCGCATTGTCCCAAGTCGCGCCCAAATTCAACGTTGTTGCTGTCGTGCTCGGTGCAACGTTCGAAAAATCCACATCAATCGCAATGTTTGGCGATATCTGTCCATCGCTTGTCATCAACGGCTGGATCATCAGCATTCGCTTGTTTCGCCCAGGGTCATCGAACCAGTTGAACGCACATTGCATATCAGCCGGAATCGCCGACACAAGGTCGGCCGAACCAGAGTATGCAAGATTCACATTTCCATTGTTATCCCCAAAGAAAAGCTGTTGGTTCAAGAGCTCGAAGCAATTCGCATTCCAATTCGTGAAACTGCACCAAGCGCCAGTGAGCATGTTCATCACGTATTGGGTTTGAGTTGTGTTCTCCACAATCGGAACGTTCAGAAACCCAAGGGTCTGCGCTGGGTACACAATCCATTGCCAACCAAAGTTTGATTTCGAATTCTGCACTGCTAGGTTCATGGCGTTTTGTATTCGTGCAGTCAACGCCGCGGATCTATCGGCTGATGGATCATAAGGCAACGCCTGAGAAATCGGAAGCAAGCCCTGATACGTGATGACTGCAACGTCAGAGCCGAGCTTTGTCGCACACCGAAACCCAATCGGTGGAGGTAGGTCGAAGACCCCAACCAAGCTCCAAAGGCTTGTATTGGTTGGATCAACGCCTTGGTATAGCGCAACCTGGCCCTCCGAGGACATAAACGCGACGTATGAACTCGGCCCCTCACCCCCGTCAATCGTCCAATCAAAGACCGCGACCGCAAAGCCACCCTTTGGCCAAAGCGTTCCAAAGTCCTGATATCCAGCAATTGGACCTTGAATCGCTCCGATTGGCATAAACGCTACGATTGTTGAGTTCTTCATCACATACCAAAGCCGTTGCTTGGCGGAGAAGATATTGACTATGTTAACCGTGCTCCAACCATTCGGAAAGCCAGTGATTGATGGCGATGACCAAGTCGCGCCGTTGTATTGTTGAAGGGCATCAACCCCATTCACAAGCTGGATCACCGTCGTGCCATTTGGTGGGGTGAAATTGGTGTATTGCCATCGATTTGACGCAAAGCCGGAGGCAAGAACTGGCTGCGATCCTTGATTCGTAACCTCAACGATCATTCCAGCAGAGGCAGCGAACATGCGCTGAGAGGTTGGTTGTCGAAGCACAGCGAGGGTCTCAACAGGGCCGGTTGAAATCCCCTGAACCCAAGCGGAATAGCCTTGCCGAAGTTCAACAAACCCAGGCCTCGGTACCCAATTCTGCAAGATCGGCGCGCGCTTTGGGTCCATGTCCGCCAATGGCGAGATTGCATCCCAGCCATCCGTCGGTACCGGAATGCCTTTTGTGACAACGTCCGGCTGCGGGAATGGAGCCTTTGGTGTGCCAGTAATCTTACGCATCGGTTAGGCCTTGGGCGATGATGCAGTCAATCACAGCTTGAAGGCGTGACTTATGCTTCGTGAGTCCATCCGCGATAAGCCTATTCACAACGCCAGGGCCAGACGCTACCGACTCGATCCTCAGGATTTCCATCCGGATCGATTCGACCGTTTCGTTCCACCCCTCTGGAGGGCAGAGACTTAGCTGTTCTTCAATGTTGGTCATCACACATGATCCCAAGTTTGCCATAGACTTCGTTCAAGCCTGCGGCATTCCGCCGAAGCCAACGGAATTGATCGGGTTGGGTTCGTCGGACATATTCGTCGAATAGGGCCTCGCGGCGAGCAAGGCCAGCTTCATCGAGGACATAAGGGAAATTTCTCATGGCATGAAAGCCGAAGCTTCGAATCGTGGGATCGATCACGCACTCGAACGAGAACCGCTGAGCCAGAGCGCTTGGAGCGAAACGAAAGCCGAGTTCCTTAAGCTTTGGGCCATAGATCCGACAGAGTGTATGATCCTCGGGGCGTCCAATTGGGAATTTGTCTGGGTGATCTGCGATAAACTCGATCAATCGCTTCGAGCGAAGGCAGAACCCAGAATTCCCAACGTTGCAGTCATCGTTGTACCACCAAGGGGCGCCGATGTAATCGTAGTCAAGGAACTCATCAGTCCAGGCCGAGGGATTTGTGATCCAGCTATCCCATTGGATCGACAGCACATGGGTGGTCTTGATCAGTTTTGGCATTTGGTAGTGGAAGAAGTGTGCATATTCCTCACTGGTAAGGTCAGACTTCACCAAAACATCGCCGAATCTCACCCGCCGAAGACAATCCTCAATTGCAAGCCGATGAAGATCATGAGCAACGGTATACACACAGACGAGCGTTACGTTTGGGAGGTTAAGCATAACGCCTCCAATCGTTCAATGCAGAACGCAACCGCGGCATCTGCTTCGATTTCCATATCCCGATAGCGAAACGTTGTCATCACGCCAGCCTCGACGTAGGGCTCAATGAAACGCTTGTCTCGATGGTCATCGCGGTAATCGCCATGGAGAACGATAGTTGGTATCTTCAGCATCGATGCCATGGTCTTGAACGCGCTATCGCTGCCGATAAAGGCCGAACATAATGAGATTGCAGCTAATTGATCAAATAGACTACCGAGTTCCCCTCCAGGCCCAAAAATAAGAAAGTTGAATCTTTTATCCATTGCTAGTTTCTCAAAGAAAATCTTAGGCAATGCCTTAGGTGGGAATCCAAATCGGGCCTCAACACTAAGTGAATAGCTCGACCCACCGAGATGGACTCCGACCCAGAGAGTCCGTGGCGGACTCTCTGATGGGAATGGATTCTCCCTAAAGAAGAGTTCCCTTGGGCACATCTCGATGTCAGGCATTTGACCGAGTGGAACCTCAACTACACCAACTCCAACCTTGCTAAAGAATCCTTGAACATCGTTGTGATGTGAGGCGACATAATAGAGATTTCCTGGATGAGCCTTCATGAATGGAAGGCACTGAAGGAAATCCCCAATTCCACCTTTCACTGCATAGCTAGGCATATCGTTCCTCCGGGATTGCGTAGACCACCGCAGCGCTTGCGCACCAACAGTGGTTACGGAAGAGGAAGCGATAGTTTGGTAGCAAATTCATCAGATAGTCGGCGGTTTTCCATAGACCATCGGGGTTGTGATCGACTCTTGCGGCGACAATCGGCCTACATCGAAGGAGAGTTGCCTGTGCTCCACGAATCGCCGCGAACTCGCCGCCTTCAAGATGAAGCTTGATAAAGGTGGGGTCGAGGCAAAGCATATCGATTCGGGCTGTGCGTTTCATTATCTTACCACTTGGCGATAGCTTCGAGCAAAGCCCAAAGCCCTCTGCAAACAAGGCGGAATCATCAAGGTCGGACAAAGCAAAAGGTAAGACCTCGTCGAAGCCGCCAATGTGGCTTCGATTCGCCGCGTCAGGCTCGACCATGATCGTCTGTGCGCCGGCCGAAAGTTTACGAAACGCCGCGCTTACCCCACCATCATATGCGCCACAGTCAAGGAAGACCTCATTCTTCCGGAGCACGCCCGCGATCTCAGGGATAAAGAACATATTATCCTTCGTGATAGTCAGGCCACGGAATATCCATTCCTCACGGATGATCCTCCAAGCAAGGAATTGAAGGTAATGCTTAATCGATGCTTCATCCCACCAACGATCAAGGACCTCTTCCATCTTAATAAAGTCAGTCTTCTCAGGCCGTGCCAACCACCCATTCTTCCATGGGTGATCGGTGATGATGGTATCGGTGAGGTCATAGAATGGCACAACGTTGCGGAAGCCACGGGCACGAAGTCTGCCTTCAATTTCGCTATAAGGCGCGTTCCGCACAATACAAACCGCCACCTGAGCATCGAGCGGTGCTGGCTCGTCGTGCTCGAAAGTTCCAGCGACCACAACGCCAGCGTACTGAAGATACTCCTCGGCCATCCGCCCAAGCTCTCCCTTCCCATAAAGCCAAAGCGGCTTCCCGGAGAGATAAATCGGCTGTGGAACCCATCGATTCTTCAGGCACTCAAAAGCAAAGGTCGAGTTCGATGCCTCATCAATACGTCGAACTGGTGCTCTCGCCTTTGGCGGATACGCCTTCTTAACATCAGTTCGCTTCAGGGTCTCACATCGGGCACAGAGATTCGAAACTCGATGCCAAGCGGATTCCCTCCGCTCTTCCGCAAGCGGTGAGAACATCAGCACGCATAGATTTGGCTCAGCCATCTCCCCGCCACAATCATCGCAGTTCATGGCCTTAGCCTCGCCATTATCTCTTCCCTGTAAGGATCGAGATTGTCTGCCATGCAATGTGTGAGTTGTCCACAGTTGCTGCAAAGCGGTTTCTCGCATCGTCGGGCCTCTAGATGCAAAAGCCGAAGGTTCCTTAGGGCCTCGCCGTCCCAAATCGATTGGAGCGTTTGTGTTCTTACATCCCCAAGAACAAGCTCGCGCTTCCAGTCTTGAAAGCATGCGGAAACCTGCCCATCCGCGTTGACTGAGATCGCGTAGAAGATGTAAGGGCAAACCTCAACGCGGCTTGGCTCCTGGCCATAAAGCCCACCGAGAATCGGAGAGCTCTGCTCGAATTCTGGCCAGCAAGGAACGATATTCTCGATTGCAATCCGGTCGCAGAAGTCCCCGAACATGTCATAGAACTGTTGATGCTGAGCGGCAGGAAGGCCAACGATCTTGACCATAATCTCGCAATCGCCTTTATTCTCGGAGATCCATTTCAGGTTCTCAACGAGGCATTGTGGATCATACCCAACGCCAGCGACGTGCTTGTATGTCGTGATGTCAAGGCCCTCGACTGAGACATTAATCCGGTCAATCCCTGCCTCAAGCACTGGCCCAACACGATCGGGTGTCATCAACGCCCCATTGGTCGTAGTGTCGATGAACCCGACTCGGCCCGATTTCTTGGCCATGCTGACCATTAACGCAAGGTTCTTGTTTAAGAAGGGCTCGCCGTCTTTGTAGAGTCGAAGAACCTTAATCGGTTCAGGAAATTCCATCAGATCGTCGAGAACCTTACGAAACACATCCACCTTCATCACGCCTTGATAACGGCCAGTGGCCTCGATCAATTCCCTATGCCCTGTAGGGCAAAATATACATTTGAAATTGCACGCCGAGCTTGGATCAACAAAGACAACAAATGGCGTTGCTAGAGGAATAAGCTCCTCTAGCTTTGGCCGATTCTCCAAATTGATCCTGGGCTTAAGCGTTGCCTTCATGTGATAATCCTCTATCCAACCATTCCTTCATCGCTTTCTCGAATTCTTCCTTCGTCGGAATCCTCAGCGACCGATACGACCCAAGAATCGCATCCTCATCCTCAGGCCTGACTGAACGATCAGGCTCCTGGCCTCGAAATATCGGTTGGCATCCAGCCTCGCCCCGCGGTCCACGATAGACTGCCATAAATCACCTCAGAAGCTATTCGGCCCAACCGGCCCAGGGAAGAACCCATCTTGAACATTGGCAGGCGAGATAAAGATAGGATTGACACGCTTGACGATATTCAAGGTCGGCCTTGCGCCATCCTGCGCCCACATCTCATCGACGTAATCGATCCAATCGTTCTTATCGTCAACGTAGTTCCATCCCTTCTCTTTCTTGAATTTCCACTTCAACCCCTTGATTAAAAGATCGTCATCGAGGACGCTTTGGTCAGAGTCAGTCGTCCATTGTGAAGTGAAGTTCGCCGGTTGGTTAAACCCAGTTGCTGGTGGCGAGAAGTTGCCGCCAGTCGCGATGCAGTTCGTTGAGTAATACTCAAACACCAGCTGAAGGTTGCTGGAAATCTCATATGGCGCCGGCCAAAGTCTAAAACTCCCCGAGTTCGACCCTGACAGAAAAGGCGATAGCTTTCGGAAATGTCGCCTTGGCCCAGTCGGGACGACCCCGCTCTGATGCCACTGATCCATCTGTGGACTGTCAGGGCCGAGCAATTCCCACCGGTTAGTCCGATCCCACATCGTGCGGTTGATAAGGAAATCGAAGTCGGTTGGGATCGGGAAGGTGTCCTGTGCAGCGAGGAATGTAACGCTGTTCTGCGCTGTAGAAGATACCAAACTCAACGTCAACGAGCTCGAAGAGTTAATCGAGACCACCCTCGCCGGCGTTGGAATCCCAGGGAATTGACACTGCCACAACCACTGGATCACTCCGGTGGTATTCGGTTGAATCCCTGTGATTACCCCAGAGTTCGCCGCCACATTCCCCGTCAACGTCACCGCCGGGGCAACTTCAATCACATACTCCCACTGCGTCGCCGTCCACTTGTGCATCCTCCGAAGTTCGGTCGTTAAGCCTTGGAGCAAAGCAAGCATCTGGATCGTCACGGGCTGTGTTGAAGCTATCACGGCCGTGTCCTGAGGCAAGCCAAGCTCCCCTTGTGCCTGTTGAACGATCTGAAGGAGGGTCTTTGGCACTTACGCACTCCTAAGGCCGAACCATTGCGTTGTGTTCACCACCCATATAGTGACCGTTTGGATGGTTGGGATGGTGAACTGGCCTGTGACCGATACCGACCCGATGTTCACAGTAACGCCGGTTGGGATCGAGACTGTCACAGGCGACGCGGTTGCATTGTGCATAACGAAGTCATCCGCAATAGTCGCCGCGTTATCGCTACCACCAACTGCTGGCATTGACACCCAACCACCGCCGCTTGGCCCCGAGATATACGTAACGAACTGTGTGCCGGTGATCTTAGTCGCCGCGCCAGAGCTCGCCCCCGCGGTAATGTTAACCGGTCCTGTGCCACCATTTGCTGTTCTAGCTGCAAGGTGGGACGAAACGCCCATCCCCATCAAATTGATATCAAGCGCCATGGTTAAGCCCTCCTTGACTGTGCGGGAGCCTCTGTGGTGTCAATGAATCCTTCCGGGGGCCTTGACCATTCCCTTACTTCCGGAAGTGGGGTTTGCTGCGGTGGAAGAGCATTCTGCGTGGGCATACCAGAGATTTCGGTGACCTTTTGAGCGAGGATCTCCATCTGTCGCTTCAAGCTTGCGATCTCACGATCCTTCTCCTCCCGGAGCTTCTCCATCGCATGGTAGTCAACGCCTTCCTTTGCCCAAGTGAGGTACTTCTGTGCACGATTGACCCAATCCTGCGCCCCCATGCCAAGGTGGTCAATTCCTGCGGCGGTGAGCTTCGAGAGATGTTCGACGATATGAATCCCAACGCCCTTGAGAATGCTCACAATGTGTGGATCGGTCGGGAATAGAAGCTCGATTGGAGTGCCCTCTGGAACATACTGTTGGTTGTTCGAGAATGCCTGCCACTGCCTAGGCCATCGCTGCTTATCGCTGTCCTTCACCTCGCGCTCAACGGCCTGGAACCGCTCCTCACCAGGTTGGAAGATCGAGACGTAAAGCTTCTTCTCGTAGATCGGCCGGCCCACTTCGCGAGACTTTTGTGGATCCATGATTGAGGCCCAGAAGAACCTCACAATCATTCCATCATCGCCTCGCCCATAGTTCACCCATGAAGCTCCACGGCCATCCCTCGCCATGGCTGTTGGGTCCGCTACCCTCGCATCCTGCGGAAACCAAAGATCACTTTCCATATTCCTTACTCCGCTGCAATCGCGGGCTCAGTCACCGCGACGAGTTTCGTTAGTTCCTTTGCGACTTCTGCAAACACACCGCCCCAATCACCAGGCGTCTGCTGCCGAAACTGTCGTAGGGTTGGATACCACGGCGAGTCGGATCGATTTCCATGCCAGCGCCAACATCCATCATGACGAGACAACATCCAAACCGGACGACCGATCGCTGCAGCGACGTGCGCGACGGAGGTATCAACCGAGATCACAAGGTCAAGACAATCCATCAACGCAGCAGTATCCGCGAAGTCCTGAAACTCCTCGTCATACGCCGCAACGGTCATCCCCACAGGTGGCGTCCTAGCTTGAGAGGCAGGGTGCCCTTGCTGAAGGCTCACGAACACGACCCCAGGGACCTTCGCAAGTGGTTCCCAATCCGAAAGCTGCGTACTACGCCGTGCATCAACAGAGTTCGCTAAGGGTTGCATTGGCCGAGCTTGACCGGACCAGCAAATCCCAACCACAATGCGATGAGGGTGTGCTTTTAGATCGGCCATAAGGCGGTCAGCCCAAGTCGAGACCCGATAAGGATCTGGTGCCATATAGGCTTGCGCAACCGGAATCGTCTCCATCGTCGTTCCAAGCACCCTCGGCGCCGATAGCATCGGGCAACAGAAGTCAGCAGCCCCAGGATTCTCCCCATAGGTAATGACTTGATCAACGCCGGGCACGGTCTTGGCGAGTCGCACTAGCGCTAGATTAACCTCGACCGCCACGATAGCTTCCGGCCATCGATACTTGATCACCGCGGCGTAGCGAATGAACTGTACTGCGTCGCCAAGGCCTTGCTCTTGATAAAGGATAATCCGCTTGCCATTAAGGTCCTCACCTTCCCACTTAGGGCATGGTAGGCCACGAGGAGGAAGCTGGCCACATTGCCATCGACATTCGTATTCCTTGAAGCCTTCTTCGAGCCGCCCTTGTTCAAGGTAGAGAATGCTTCGATTCAGCCGAGCCTCGATGTATTGTGGGTTAACTTCAATCGCCTTCGTGAAATAGGTATCTGCCGCTTCCATATCCCCTGTGATCATCTTGCATCTGGCGAGATTCGAGTATGTCTCAGCAATTAGTGGATTGAGCACGATAGCCTTCAGATAATCCTTCTCGGCGTTCGGGTAGCACTTCAAATCCATCCACGTCGCGCCGCGGTTGTTAAAGAACTCCGCTTGCGTATCGCTTCGCTGGATAGCATGGTTGTAGTTGAGAATTGCATCGAACTTGTTCCCAAGCTGCGAAAGGCAGTTCGCGCGATTGCTCCATGCATCTGCACGTGTTGGGTCAACAAGCAAGCATTTCTCAAACGTCACAGCAGCATCAGCAAAGCGCCCCTGAGAGACGAAGATGCATGCCATGTCAAAAATCTGTTGGGCCGTTGGTGCTTTCACGTTTGTTCTCCGCGAGTAAGAGCCGTGGATTGTTTGAAACCCACGGCTTTGATTGATTAACCAGCCGCCGCCACAGAGTAAGCGATGGCTGGATAGTTGAGAATCGCAGGGTTCGGCCCTGTTGCCGACGCCGTTGCGATGGTCCAAATCATACCATTGACCATAACGGTTGTGCCAACACCACCGCCAGCTGAGGACACTGATCCTGCGGTTGAGGTCGAGTGAAGCTCAGTGAAGGTTCCCCCGGACCCATTCATCGCCAGGTTTGGGCAGTTGCCGGCCCGCTGAACCCAGAAGTACGCACCAGTCTGCGTTCCGCTAGGTGCAGGGACCACAAGCGAGCCATTGGAACCACCAACCACCCCAACCAGCGCTCCATACATGGTTGTGGTGGTGACGGTACCCGGTGCGCCGGTGAATGGAGGTGGACCGACCTGAGTAACCGTTGCACCAACCAAAGGTGCAACGCTCCAAGACCCCGGAAACTGCGAGATCAGAACCGCGTTTCCCGCAGCAATGGTCTGTGATGCGGTGCAGTACACCCACTCCGACCCATCGGTCCCCCAAGCAAGTTCGCCAGGAAGGAATGGCGGAGATGGATACTCAGGTGCAGCGCCAAGGTCGAGCAGGAATACTGAGTTGATATCAATGCCCTGTTGGGCAGTGGTTGAGTAGATAGCCATCTGTTAGGCTCCCTTCTTTCGAGCATCGGAGCCAAACACGACGTCTTCATTAGACCACCCGCGATGGTATCGCCGACGCATTGTCGTGATGTTCACCACAGCGACCGTGGCCCACTCAACCAGCGACTTGGTCTCGCCGTTTATCGTGAGCCAGATAGCCACTCCTGTATTGCGCTGCTGTTCACTGCGCGTGGCCCACCGACAATTCTCTGGTGTATAGTCGCCGTCGTTATCGATGCGGTCTAGGGTATACTGTTGAGGCCAAACATCTTCCGGCCGTTCACCCATATCTTCGAGGAAGTTGGAGAAGCTCGTCCTCCAACGCTCGCAGACAGTAATTCCTCGACCACCATAGCGATCGAAGTCAGGCGCGTTGGGATTGAAGCATCGCTGCTTCATGCTTTCCCACGACTTGAACGTGCGACTGGTCCTGCCACCCACCGTATGGCCATGCAAGAAGTAGCTCATGCCACAAGTACTCCTTGCAAAAACGAGTTGCTCAGGGTTGCGTTGCCAGCCCAACCAAGCAGGCGAATCATGGCATCCTGGTTGATTGAGAAACGATCGGGATCCAGCGGCACCATATTTCGCCGTGAACTTGGGCGCCAATGGATGTACTTGGTGTTGAGGAAGAACCCGGTTGTCGCTGGCACACCGCCAATTGAATTGGCCGAGCCCGTGGTCTCGAATGGCAACGGATCAGCGGAGAAGCCCTGGAATCCACCATCAAGAACTACATCCGAGTCGATGTACTTCAGCGCCCGAAAGCCAAGGCTTGCGAACTCGCTCTCCGACATGACCCGTTGAAGCGCCTGCATGCTCTGCATGAAGTAGCGATAGAGAGTGTTATCGAACAGGATCAGATCTGCGTAGTCTCGCCCGCGGACCAGAGTGAAGTACAGCGAATCCATCTGCGATTGAATCGTTGATGGTGCTAGAGTCGTCGAACCATTCGAGGCAGCCGACCATTTCTGATTCTGCCAGAACGGATACACCGCACGATTGATGCCGCCAATCGTACCGGTAGTTGGCGACGTCGAGATCAGAAGCTGAAGGCCGCCGATCGAGTTCGAGATCGTTCCATCACCATAGAAACCGTTCGATAAGCCGTTCATGAACGTATCTTCGCCGTTCATGACGCGCGATTCGAGCAGGTCTATGATCGCCTCCTCACCCGAGTTCTGGATTTCCTCCAGACCCGAGATCGAAATGGCAACCGCTGCCTGACGGATCGGAAACTCCGCTGACGAGAAGGTCTGCGAAGGTGCGACGTTCAGGGTTTGATACCCACCATACCACTGAAAGGTCTGGTTATTCGCGTAGTTCAACTCTTGGATAATCGTGCGACCGCCAGAGAACGTCTTGATCGTTCCCCGCTTATTCATCCGAATCAGGCCGGCGTTGTTACGGGACATATTATCCGCGAGTTCGCCAGTCCGAGATCGAAGCGTGGTCGTCACGACTTCCGAAAGGTTCGGAAAAGCCATGATAAGTCTCCGTTAGAGGCGGTCGCGCTGTTCGATCTCGCCCCAGACACGTTTGATTGAATCCCTCACCGATTCGCCCTTCTTCGGACCTAGCTGTGTCTTGGCTCCATCCCCCGGCGGCCGAGGCTTGACGCTTGAAGCTGCCGTTCGCGACTTGGTAGCCACCGCCCGACGAGCCTCAGCGGAAGCAGCTGCCTGCTCTGCAAGGACTTTCTCGCGGACCTCCGGGACAAGCCAGATTGCCTGATCATAGACCTTGTCGAGATCAGGATTACCGTTTGAGTCCAGGATCGACGTATCATTCGAAGCGAGGGCGCCGTTGACGATATTGGCCATAGCACCACGAACCGCTTCGAAGTGCGGTTTGGTTGCTGACCAAGCGTTCAACCGATCATTCAGAGCCACTTGCTGACGTACGCTGTCCGCGGATTTGAGTGCATTGACTTCAGCCAAGACCGAATCCAAACGTGGATCGGAAGGGTTAGTGGAGGTTGCCGATGGAGCCGCTCCAAGGTCCACATTGTACTGTTTCGCTAGGGCAACGATGGTTTCCTTTGGATTGGCCTCAATTGCCCTAAACCAAGACACCATATTCTCGAAGCCCTTGTCAACGGCGACATTGAGCTTCTGGAAGATAGGGCCGAGGTCTTGTACAGCCTTGTGGATCCCGCCATAGCGGGTTTGAAGCTGTTTCGCTCCTTCCGTCATGTCAGTCTCCCGTTTGGTAACGGCAGCTTGAACACTAGGAGGAAGCTTTACCCAATCAGCTTTCGCTTCACTACTCCATCCCTGCGGCGGAGCACTACTCGGACTGGTATCCGTAGGCTTCGTTACAGGGGCGGATTCGGGTTTGGGAGCAGCATCCCTGCGCTCAACCGGGGAAGATCGGCGTTCAAGGCGTGGCTCAGGCTTCGGCGAGTCTTCCTCAGCCGAATGCTTATCCCATGCCGACCGAACTGCATCCTTTACGGATTGGCCTTTAGGCGACTCTGAGCCAAGGTCCTCGGCCTCAGTGTCAAGCTCTTCTGGCTCAATCTCATCAGTCTTCGTTGTGTCCATTGACATTGAAATGCTCCGCGACTCGATTTGTTTTCACTAGATCGATGGACCGTTTGATTGCTTCGATCCGCGATGCTTGTTTGGCCTTGAACTCAGCTTTGGTTTCTTTTCTCATCCCGCCATTCCTAACGACAGGATCGTTGAAGCACTCATTCCCGACCTCGATGTAGGAGTTATCCTTAAGGAACTCCCGATGGCGTGATCGGGAACCAATATGAACTCGGCCGCGCCCGTTAACGGAGTCTGCTGCAACAGTGCGATAGCCTTCGATGTCGGACATGATCATTGGAGCGGTTATTGGAGGAGAATTCGAAGTCTTCCTCCAATCATTCCTCCCAAGATTTGCGGGATCGCAGACCTCGTCGAAGTATTGTGTGGCAGAAATGCCATCAAGATCAACAATGTCGCCGGTTTCTTGGTTAAATCTAAATCGCGGCATGGATTGGCCTCATACTATCTGCCTGGATCTTCTTAAGATCGATGAGGGCTTTAAGCTGCTCGATCTCTCCCCTCATCTTCTCCATCTCAATCTCCATTGCGGTCTTTTGAATATCGGCTTGGTTGCTGCGGTCCTCGGCCGCAATCTCAGCGAGCCGAGCTTTGGTATCGAGTTGCTGCTGAACAAGGGCATTCTGCCCCTTGACCTGCTCGGCATGGGCCTTGACTTGCTCTGGCGACGGCGGCTTAGGTTGTGAGGCAGCAGCCTTTGCTTGCTGCTCTGCTTGCTCACAGAACTCCTCGATCGCCATTTCAAGGTCACGGCCAACGCGATAGCCCCGAACAGTGAACTGAAGGAGCTTGCCGAGAAGCGGAACGATCGCCGGATTCGCCATCGCTAACTTCCCAGCCTCACCAAGAAAGACCGTGATCGATTTGATGAACTCGTTCCTTGCTTCCTTATCCGCCTCTTCATCCATCACGAGCGTTGAGTCAACCTCGATATCAATTCGAAAGCCCCTGGCGTAGTCATCACGAAGAAGCCGTATCGCCGCCGAGATTCGCTGTAGCGCAGCAAGAAGCTTTAACTCCGCAGGCTGAGGTTGTTCAACCCCAGGCATAGGAACAATATTGGAACCCCCACCGGGACTCGCGGATGGCAACCCGGTGGGGGACGTTGCCGGCGCAGGCAATGCCTGAGGAACCGCCGGTACCTGGTCAGAGACGTAGCCTGCCTTCAGTGCCATTACATCGCCGGCACCAAGGCCTTCTTCATAAAGTGCTCCAGACATATCGATCAAAGCACGAGAGGAGAAATGCTTGGCCATGATCTCGGCTTTGATACGAACAATCCCACGGCAGAACTCAGCGACATCATCTTGCTGATCACGGAGACGTGATTTTCCTGCGGTGTTCTTCAACCGTTGCCCACCAAGGGTCTCACGCCCGTCAGGCGATGAAGCACCCCGAAGAATATCCGTGATCCCAGTTAGGCGATCCATCTCTCGAATCGCGGCTTCCTTAGCTGGAACCAGAACCTCAAGGGTCTTGGCCACAGTTTCGATTGGAAATAGAGAGATGTTGCCTCCAAACCCACCATTACCTTCCATGAACCGTGACCACTTCATCTCCGGGATCAGTTCGTTCTCAACGCTTTCATCAAGAACCCTCGCGATTGATTCCATCGTAGCGTTATAAACGCCAGCGACCTTCGTCGCCTTAACGTTTTGGGAAATCCGCTGGGTTAGTTCATCGATCTGGCGCGCTTGGTCTTGGTATTGAATGTAGAATGGGATTGGGATCATAGAGGTATTGGTCGAGTTGGCGATTAGTGGCTTCGGAATCGGCCAGAAATGCTCAAGCTCAAGTGGATCCTCGATCACCCCAGCAAGGAACTGATACCCATCCGCGACCCAAATTACCTCACGGTTGTCTTTGTCCCAAATCTCATACACATGGCCCTTGTCGTCGAAGATATCATCGGGATTCTTTCCTTCCCGCCGAGCTTTATCGTCGCGTTGAAGCGGAATGCCCTTGCCGATGGAAGATCCAAACCACTCCTTAAGTTCGTCCTTCGACATGTAAAGCCGTTTGCCGATCGCCCGAACCTCGGCCCAAGTGCGAGCTTTTGCCGGAAAGAAGTAGATGTCCTCCCACTGGATGTAGTCGATCGGACAGGACTCCTTCAATAACCGATCACCTGTGTCTTCGAGATGCTCATCAGATGGCGTCTCCTCATCTTCAGTGTCTTCGATGTCCCCTTGCTCATCCGCAACATCGGACTGGCCATAGGCTGGGATCGATGTCCCTTGCTCGAACTGTGGCTCATATCGAACCCAACAAACCCCACGGCCAGCGAGAAGGTAGTCAAGCACCGCGCAGGAAACTGAATCGTTGAACTGATCACTCTCCATATCGTTTCGAAGAGCCCGTTCGATGATCTGTGCTGCGGCTCGGCCTACTGGATCCTTGTCGCCAAATCTTCGCTCCGCGATAGGAAGTGGAACCTTGCCATAAAGCGCTGGGAGAATCTGTTGGGTGTTGGCCCAGAGGTAGTTCGCCCTCCGCTGACCCTCTTCCTCAGACCTATTCCGCTCATCCCGATACCGGCGCTCGATCGCTCGGCCGCGTTTGACATACCGCGCCTGAAGATTATCGGCCTTCTTGATTTGGCCAAGCCAATACTTCGCCAACCGAATGCCTTCGGCAGAACCTTCAGGGCCACATCGAGGATCGGTTGGAAGAGTCAAGGCTCAGTCCTCGTCAAAGTCGTAGATTTCCGGCGCAGGGTTTCGGATCATGTCACGCCACCCCGCATGGCGAGCATTCTCATGGCCCGAAGCGTACTTGCCACTCTTTCGAAGTCGGTCATCGCGGTCACGGAGTTCTTCGCGACAATCACGGCGTTGAGATTGTGCATGCTTTGGCATTTGCCCCTCACTGCATATAGATCAAGCGCCCAGAGAGTTGGACGCCCGCGTTGGTGGAGAATACTAAAGCATCCCCTGGCGCACAGGTGTACCAGGGGTATTGCTGATATGGTAGCACTAGTGGTTGGCCTGGCAGGAAAGTCATGGCCCCGGTGAGAGTAACCGTTGCCGTCCCTGACACATCCTGAACAGTCAACGCCACGCTCGCAGCAGCAAAGAGGTGAAGACCAAAAACAGAGATCCGCTTCCCAGCTACCCCTGCAACGATCGTATTGGCGCCGTTAGAAGAGGCGTTTATGGCAGCTTCAGAGAGGCCATCGTTTTGGAAATCCGGCACCGCTCCAAGATTGACGATATTGCTAGCACCCATCAGTTCAACTCCCCTTCTGCGGGCCGAGGATCGGCAGAGATCAACTCGATCTCAACGCCAGCAATCTCAAGTGCGTTGTCGATCATCGAGATGTTTTGGTCAATCCAGGTTCGAAGGAACTTGACGCCGATCATGGTCACCGCAACCTGTGCCTTGGCTTGCTGCGAGGCGATCGCTGGCGGCTTCATCTGCGATAGCTGGGCAGTTACATCACGCAGTGCCATCTGAAGCCAATTCCGAACCACAACCATCGACTCGGCGTCAAGTTCTAGGTCTGGTTCGTTCTCGACCGATGTGTTGTTGATCCCGACTGCTGCGGTTTTCATCTTTTCGGGCCTTTGCTAGCTTTCATAGATTCGACGCCGAGAGCTTTGAGTATGATTATGTCCAAAGAAGCTCATGCGATCCTCCCAGCGTTCGATTTCGAGGGCCGGTTCTTCCGCTCAGTCTCTTGCCAAAGCCTCTCCATATCCACAATGACCTGGCCTTGTTCGTTCGCAAGCGATAGAGCTGGGCGCTGGGCCTCAGTTGGAGATTTGATCCAAGGGCGCGATGCACAACCATATCGGCAAGCGTCACCTGAATGATCTTCTGCATCTGTGTCAACATCCTCGGGACGTTTATCATCATGCTGTAGCGCAGGGATTGTGCGAATTGCATCAACGCAAGTCGAGAAGAAATAGATCATTGGGCACCCATCTTCACCATCAAGGCGCTGACGAAGCATATCCCAACCACCGATTCTCCCAGACTCCGTGGTTCGTTTGTTGTAAGCTGGATCGTAGATTAAGCCCTTGGTTTCGAACCGCTCCGCAATCGTCGCACCACCCTCATTGTTAAAGCACGCCGGGTCAAGGACCCGATAATTGATTCCGCTTCGGCCGTAAAGATCATGGGGTTCACCGTCGGCCTCAAGCGCTATGATCCCATTCGCTGCCTGTTCAACAGTCAGCTTCATCCCAACGTTAGGTTCGCCGGTCGAACCGTAATACTCCCGATACATGATCAATGCACCACGAGGGAGGACCTTCCCTCGATACGGCATGTTGTCCCCAAGCACACAGAACCACTGAAAAGCAAACGGTCGAGCCGATCCCCAATCCCCTGACTGAAACCGGAGCCATTGAGATGGAAGCTGGAATGGCTCGATGACGTGCACATTCTCGTCCCAGTTATCGAAGAACGCTCCGATGACAAGGTTCCAATCTCCCCTAAGCCAAGCCCGAACCAGCTTCTCGTTCCCAACCATCTGAAGTCTGGCGATATACTGAGCGTTGTTATTGAATTTGTTATCGGTTACCTTCGCTGGGATAAACACCCGCTCAATCGTAACGATCTCACCCGTGAAGGGATTTACGAACTCCTCTTGTAGCGGCCGCATCCCCTTCGGCGCTGGGTCGATGTATCGTTTCTTCAACCATTGATGGCCAACACCGCCGGGGTTGCCTGTGAGACGAATCCCAACATGGACCTTCGGATTCGCAGATCGAAGACAAGCCATAAGCTTGAAGATTGGCGCTGGCGAAGGAAAGTTACCAGCTTCCTCGATGTAGATCCGCGAGTACGAACCGCCTTGATAGGTGTCAGCGTCAGCGTCATTCGAAAGGTGTGCAAAAGTCAACCGCGCACCATTCGGAAAACGCCACATCTGGTCCTTACCATTCCACTCTGCACCAAGCGGGCCGTAGACCTGGCGGCAACGCTCGAGAAGTTCCTTCAACTGAGTGTATTCTCGACGAACCACCAAGCCGACTGCATCGATGCCGAACTCCTGTGCATGCTTAGCGAAGTCACCTACCACAGAATCCGTTTTACCACCACCCCGCGCCCCGCCATAAAACACCTCAAAGCATGGGCATGAAAGCATCAATGCCTGACGTGGCTGTGGCTCCCACACCACAGACGTGGTTTCCTTTCGCTCTTTCGCAAGCATGTCACTAATTGAGGTCATCGATATCCACCACTGCTTGCGCTGAGGATAACCATTCCTCGGTCGAGGATTTTGTTGCTGGTGCGATCAACACGAACCTATGCTCCACCTCCGCAGATATTGTCATTGAGGCCAGCTTCGGCCGAACGTAGGGTATCATCGCCTTCATAACGTCAAGGGCTCGATCCTCAAAGCCCCGAGTTAGCGCAAGCGATTCATTCGCCGCATTGTTATCCCCCTGCATCAACGCCTCATGGGTCGCTTTCTTGCTCTTCCTCCAACCAAACATGTTGAAATCAAGAATCTCGGCCATCGCAGACAACGGCTCGTTCCTTGGCCGAGATGCGAAGATCTCGGCCGCAGGAAGTTGACGATAGACTGGCGGAAGCTTTTTGACTGCTGTCATCTCTTAAGCCGATTAGCGACCCATACGTGAAGAAGGAAGTTCATACTTCATTGTTCACCCTATGGTGACAGAAAACTAGGCTTGTGTATATGCGGCGAAGTGTCACACAACTTTGGGTTGTGGCGGCTAGGTTGTACAACCTGGTTGTAACAACTCCTGATACTGCGACCTTTTACCGCATTGACAAGCCTAGAAAAAGGGTATATACTCGGATGGTAAGCTAGGAGATCGACCATGAACGACCTTGAGCTATTTGAAGAACCAACAGGCGGAGAACAATTTGGAGCCTATGTCTACGTGCTCCTTCGAGGAAAAGAGATTGTATACTTTGGATCGAGCATATCCATATGCTCAAGAATCAAAGCACACAACTATCGAAAGGCCAAGGATGAAGATTTTCAATTTGATAAGGTGCTCATCCTTGGTCCATGCGAAAAGATATCACAAGCAAGAGCTATTGAGAGTTACTTTATTATGAAATATCAACCAGAGTATAATTGGCAATGGGCCGATAAAAAGAAGACTGATTTATGCAAGCTTTTGGGGCTAGATCCACCAGACCGATTGGCACCGAACACAAGCCAAAAGGAAATGATCGACCGCCTTTGGGCTCAGCGAGAAACACGGAGAGCTTAATGTCCGGCCCAATGCAGAACAAAGTAATGAAACCATGTGATCAATGTGGTAATGACTTTCTCCCATGGAGGCCCCAACAAAGGTTCTGTACTACAATATGCACCAATGCCTGGCATAACGCCAGAAAAGCCGCTGCGTATAAAGCAGCTAAAAGGAAGGAAGAAGAAGATGAATATGAAAGAATTAAAGCTAAACGTGCTGCAGAAAAAGATCCCAAGAATTCTTGCGCTGAAGGAGGGCGTAGTGGCCTCAGAGATAATCGGGAAGTACGGAACGCCGACCGTGAGCCTGACCAGCCCGAGGTTGATTTGGTCAAACTCCTTGGTATTAAAATGACGAAGTGAAGTCGAATCAGGGCGTCGTTAAACCAAGAAATGGAGTGATGACAATGCATTACAGGAATCAAACCCATGTCCTATCAAAACTGGTACAACCGCCTCCCTGGATGGCAGAGGGAATGGCAAGACTCAAACCCTGAAGCCTTTCGTCGATATAGAAAGAAC
>Ga0207800_1000215_pt1 | contig 19470 bp, 19 predicted proteins | sample LuqExpMetageno11_FD_187769 | JGI IMG/M metagenome (GOLD analysis project Ga0207800, IMG submission 187769) | Tropical forest soil microbial communities from Luquillo Experimental Forest, Puerto Rico - Sample 11 (SPAdes) | ecosystem: Environmental > Terrestrial > Soil > Tropical forest ... | reverse complement strand
GGGATTTGAATTTGGAGCAGGTGTTTCATTCGTGGCTCTCGCTGCTTGTTTTATTGCATTGAGAAAGAAGAAACAAGACTGAAATAAAGAGGCAAAGAAAGATAATCGTAAATATCACTCGATATAAAAATTTCACGATGGTTTATTAATCAATATAAATGGTAAAAATTTTGGAGGAAGTGTAATGGAAAAAATGTTGAAAATTGTAGCAATGCTTCTTGTTGTTGCTGCTGTTGTATTTGCAGCTGGTTGTGCTGGAAAGACAGATAATACAGGAAATCAAACTCAAACTCAAACCTCTTCAGCACAAGTAAATTCTACACCTGCAGAAGCACCTTCAACGGCAGAAATACCTGCATCTACACAGACACCTGCACCTTCAGTAATACCGTCAGTAACAAACGGAAATGCAACTGAAAATGCTACCGAAAATGTAACTGGAAATGCTACTCTAGCCCAAACCGGTACTCATATAAGTAATGTTCAGCGCAAAAGGGCTATAGCAATGAATCATACACTGAGTTCCGACACAGTCACATTGAACTCCAGCCAGTAAAGAGCGAAGTGGTTTGAATTACAATAGTACCTCTAAGGAAATATGAAAGTAGCCTTTTAATAGGCTACGATCTTTTTTGGAAATAATTGAATTAATTTTTGTCATATAGTACTTTACGCGTAAAGCAAACGGAGAATAATATATGACCAGCGATTTTTGCCAAAAGATAGTAATTGCAACAGACGGGTCTAAGAACAACCTGAGAGCTATTTCTTATGGTATTAAGCTTGCAAAACTTAGCGGAGCCACAGTTTATGCTCTTCATGTAGTAGATACATATTCTCTTTCTCAAAGCTGGACTGCTGGTAGGGAAACAATGTATGAAGTCTTGAGAAAGGATGGACAGAAGGCAACCTTAAAAGTTAAAGAGAGCGGAGAAGCTTCAGGCATCGAGGTAAAAGAAGTTCTTTTAGAAGGGCACCCAAGTAATGAGATTATTGATTTCGCCGAGAATAATAATATTGATCTGATAGTAATGGGTACTCTCGGAAAAACTGGGCTCGATAGGTTTCTAATGGGAAGCGTTGCAGAGAACGTGATAAGACACTCAAAAGTCCCAGTCCTGGTTGTCCGGAGTGAAGATAAAAGCTGAAGTTTTCTATCAATAGAAAATCTTTTGGGAATAGGAATAAATCAGGATTCAGAAGGCCCAAAAAAATTGATAAATTTAAAGTATGAGATCATTTTCTAGATTAGTTAAATTAGAGTTATAATTTTTTTAGTTGGACTGATCATCTTCGTTCGAGTCGGTTTTTATCTGTCCTTTTTCACCGACAATTTTTCCAACCATTACCTCAGTCGATTTGATGACAGCGTAAACCCTGTCTCCAGATTTTATATCCAGCTTTTCTACGGCTTCTTCAGTGACTACCGAGGTTATAATTGACGGTTCCATTTCAATTGTGATCTTACTGACAAGCCCATTTTTTTCAACTTGAAGCACCTTACCAGGTAATTGGTTTCTAGCTGATAACTTGAAGCTTACGTTCTCCCAGGCTGTTTCATCCCCTATGGTTTCATTAATAAGCAGTCTACTGGCTTCGTATTCAGCTAGCAGCTTTCGTCCTAGGTCGGTCAAGAAAGTACCCTGATTTTTTCCCCCTCGCACTGTGATAACTGCAGGTTCATCGAGGGCTTCATTCATTTTTTTAAGTACTATCCATGCTTGTTTATATGAAATATCAAGCTTTTTGCAGGCTTTCCGAAGTGAGTGCTCTTCTTCTATTGTTTTTAATAGCTTAGCTCTTCCAGCACCCATAACAGTTTTTCCATCTTCTGTAAACCAGACCTTCGTTCTTGCTTTCACAAATTCTCACCTTTTACCGGAGCACATGGACAGAACTTGCCTTGAGATAGGCATGAACCGTAACTCCAGGAAGAATATCCATTTCCTCTGCAGATCCTGTGGAGAGTTTCTGATGCTGGATTGTGCGGAAGTTTTACTTAAAGCTATGTTCTCAGGTCTAAAAAGCGTATAATTTCCTTCCGCATTGGCCTATTTCAATCTTTATTTTAATATTTCGCTCTTGAATAATTTTCGGTAAAGCCTTTTTGTAAAAGAGTTTTGTTTCAATATTTCGCTCGCAAATAAGGTAAATTTTTTGTTTTTTGGTCTATAAAGCTTGAAATAAGCAAAAAGCTGCTTGAGTCTTCAAGTTAACTTGCGTAGAATGAAGAAAAGAAGCAAATCCAGCAGTAAAGATATTAATAATAAATTAGATTAAAGTAAAAATTCATTTACTCATATATTAAGATAATAAAAATATATAAAAAATAATCCCCAAGAATAAGGAATTATATTTTAGAATTTTGATAAAACAGATGTGTATATGCTAGTTAATTCTTTTGAAGGTTTATTTATGAATGGTTATAGTGTTTTCCTTGTAATGCTAACAGTTTATATAGCCATACTTGTGGCTATTAGCTGGTATTTTAATAGTAGACAGAAGTCCATTACCGATTTCTGGCTTGCTGGTCGCATGATCGGGCCCACCGCAATCGGTTTTTCGGCTGCAGCTTCATGGTTAACAGCCGGAGGAATTCTTGCAGTTGTCGGATATTTTATGCTCGGAGGAATGGGTTCTATATGGGAATTTGTGGCTCCTAATATCCTTGCTCTCCTTGTTATTGCTGTGCTTGTAAGGAAGATTAAAAGTCTGCCTGCAATCACACAACCCGAACTTCTGGAACAACGTTATGGTAGTGCAATAAGATTGCCAATTGCCGTGATTATTACTGTTGTAATGACTCTTTTTTCAGTAGCGGATATTACAGGGCTTTCTCTAGTGTTGCAGGTATTTTATGGCCTTGATCCTATTTATGCTGCAGCCATCATTGCGATTTCAGTCTCTCTCTACGTAACGTTGGGAGGACTTTCAGCAGTGATCTGGACAGATGTTATCCAGTTTGCGTTCCTTGCCCTTTTCGCAGTGGGAATAGCTTTTGCAGCAGTAGGAACAGTAGCTGATGGAGGACTTAATACTACTGCAATAAGCACTTCCCAGCTTTTTGGGAATGTGCCGACAAGTTGGTGGAATCCCTTTTCAGTCGGTCTTCCTCTGATACTGATCCTCAGCTTTGCCTTAATCCCGGGCTGGATTACTGAACAGGACCCCTGGCAGAAAGTCTGGGCTGCAAGAGATGAAAAATCTGCCAGTCGTGGAATGGTAATTGGTTCCCTCATGATCACTGTGGTCTTTGCAGCCTGCGCTGTAGCTGCAATAGCTCTCAATTCTATATATCCTGAAATCGCAAAAATGGGTTATCCTGCAGGCATGGATCTGGCAGAATCTGCACTCCTTAATTTTGTCAATACACGTTTTGCCTCCGCCCCTGTGATAATAGCCTTCAGCGCAATCGGACTTGCGGCGGCTTCCATGTCCTGTACAGACACTTTTTCAACTTCAGGGGCCTCCTGTGTCTCAAGGGACATTTTCCAGAGATATATAAAGCCTGATGCCACAATGAAAGAGATGCTTGCAGTAAACAGAATCAGTGTCGTTGCAATCATACTTGCAGCAACAGCGGGCTCATTTGTAATTCCAAACATTATTGATGCTATTCAAATTGCAACTTTCATTGCAAGCTCTTCCTATTTCTTCCCCTTAATGGGAGGTCTATACTGGAAACGGGCTACTAAAGAAGGGGCTTTCGCAGGAATGGTCGTAGGATTCTTAATTCAGGTTGTTCTTGTGGCTCTAGATCTTATAAAAACACCACCTCTGGCTACCAACTATCTAGAGACAATCAACCCTATCCTCACAAGTCACGGAGTCATTGTGGGAATGACTATGAGTGCAATTGTTTTCTTTGGCGTATCTCTTATGACAAAACCCTCGAGTAAAATCAACCTTGCACCTTTTTTCGAAGAGGAAGCCGAAGAGCTTGCCCGCTATGAAGTAAAAGGGGTCAGTGAAGTAGATCAGTCATACAGCACTTTCCTCAAAAACATTGATGAAAAAATTACCGGAGAACGCGCTCATCTTCAGCTCAATATTCGAGCTTCCGGAAACCTCAACTGGCATGAAATAACAGAACGACTTAAAATTAGCTATCCTGCCTGGATAACTCCTACAGGAATTGATTCCGTGTATAGATTGACCCATGGGGATATGCTTTCCTGTGTCGTGATAACTAGAGGAAGCGGAGATAGAGACATCTGGCTCAAGGCTGAACCCACCCTTGAAACCGTAGGAAGGCGGAAAAGAGAACTTTTTACGGCATATGAAGAGTTGAAAAAAGTACTTGGTCAGAAGAACATAAGTCTGGATTTTTATTAACTTAAAGCTGGGTTCTGGCAAGAACCCATCCTTCCTCCTTTTTTAAGGTTAAAGCAAATATTAAAGCTTGAATGTATTCTCAAGAAGATTTTTTCCGAAAAGAACATCATCAAGGGAAAAAACCTCCATATTATAGATTCCTCTGTACCCGGAAAGTTGTTTCAATACAGAAAAATCCACACAGCCCATTCCTGGTGCCATATGCTCGTCTCCATCATATTTTTCGGTCCATTGCCCGCTGTTATCATGCAGGTGGAGGTGAATAATATGTTTCTGCAGTGTTCGGACAAATTCTCTGAGTTTTTCAGAGTTACCTCCGCAAGTGAGATTTGCATGCCCTATATCAAAGGTAGCCTTCAGATATCCGGAGTTCACAGCTTCAACAGTCTGGGAAAGCTCTTTTGCCTCACAGCAAAAGTTGAAAGGGTCTGTACCTTCTTTGTTTTCAAGACCCAGAATAACTCCGTAGTCTTCAGCTACGGAAGCAAGCTTGCCGAGGTTTTTGATCATAGATGAAAAAGATTTTTCTCTATCAGACCCAACCCTGCCCGGATGTAATACAACAACAGAAGCTCCAATACGGTTTGCAATCACAATTGATTCTTCCATAAGGGTAAATTCTCTCTCGCCCATTTGTGCAGTGTCAACTTGGAGAGCTGAAGGATATTTTGAGTTTTCCGCAGAGTAAGGTGCATGAACCGTGGTTGCAAAATCATAGATAGAGATTTCATCAAGCACCCTGTCGAGTTTCTTCGTTTCAAGTCTTAAACCATCGTAAATCCCAAGTTTGGGAACATACAGTTCTATAGACTCAACATACCCCTGTAAATCTCCAGGGGAAGCAGCAAAGGATGAAGCTCCTAAAATCACAAATTATGCAAGGAAACCAAATATAAAAATCCTTTTAGAATTCCTATAGAAATCAAATGTGGTATACATATAAAAAATAATTATACCATTAGAGGGTTAAACTCAATATATGAGAAAAGTTACTCTTGAATTGCAGTCAAGTAGTTTCACGTAAACAATATGAGATTAATTAGCCAACATATTTATATATAAATAGGTGTTATGGAACCAACTTTTCGAAATTATTTATATATATCTATAAACAATATTTATATATTTTTGTAGAATAAATATATTTTTACTTGAACGCATGCAGTAATAAATAATTAATATTTTATAATATCTAAAAATACATCTTATTTTTCTCAAATAACTGGGAAAAGTTAATTTAAACATTAATAAATAAAAACCAATTTTATAAAAACCACAACGGGAAAGTATAATTCTATAAAAATCATAAATATATTTTTTGAAAAATAGATCGAGCAATTCATTAGTTATAATCGGAATCTTTATATGATATTGGATAGAGTAATATTTTTTTATTTATATAAATATGGCAATTTACCGGTTTTAACCGACTCAAGCTATCTTATAAAATTGATTATATATTAAATAAATTTATAATAATATTTTAAAAGCCTAATTATTTCGAAAGGTTTATGAATAATCCTCTCTAAACAAAAATTAAACGCTTGTCATTCGTTATTTTTCGTTGTGATAATATGGCAAACGGCATTAAAAAATGTACAACGTTTTTTTCAATCCGGCCTTATTACATGTAATAACATAAAGGAGGAAAATGAATGGAACCACTCATAAGCATGGGAGTGCTCGCGCTTATCGGCGCTGCTGCGACGATTGCAGGTGCCTCGGAAGACCTGGAATCCGATGTAGGGTCGCAGAGTAACGCCAATTCACAAGTGCAATTAGCTCCCCAGATGGGCTACGTACATCGTATTTATAACAAAGCTATCGCTGGTGAACCGGTCTCCAACGGAATGATGTGTACAATCGGTGCTACTGGGGCTCTTGTCTTAATCAAACACTTTGGTTTTTCACCACTCTTTGCACTAGTTATTGGAGCCCTTATTGCAGCTATGGTGCATGGAAGTTATTCCGTGACAGCAATTATGGGCAGAGAAGCAAGTCAGGCTAGGTTTAAGCAGCCTATATATTTAGACTTGATAAGATCTCACACACCTGTGATCATGGCCTTTGCATTTTTAACAACGTTCTCTGTCGAGGTAGTCTCGTACCTAATGGTATACGCATTAGCGCATCCTTTCCCGTTCGTCTTATTATCTTTCCTGTGGGGAGTTGTAGTAGGCTCAGTCGGATCTGCCACAGGTGACGTCCACTTAGGTGCAGAGCGTCAGTTCCAGCAGCAGCCTTTTGGTGAAGGTCTAAATGCTTCACAATCAGGAAGCATTGTCCGTAAAGCCGAATCAGGCCTGAGAAATGGTATTGATAATCTCTGGTTCTGCTCAAAGTTCGGTGGACCAATGACAGGAGTTTCTTTTGGAATGGTTGTGTTCCTGGGTACCTGGATCATATTAGTCTTTGATCCCGCAAAAGGGAATGTAGAGGGCTGGCTCTCTAATCTATTAGGTGTGGTTATTGTTATTGTATTATGTATCTGGAACTGGCATATCGAAAAGGAAACCCGTGAAAAATACGGGCCATTCAAGGAAGATAAGGTCGAAGAGGTGTCCGCATGATAGATATCGTAGGACTTATTGCGCCTAACATTTTGTGGATTCTCGCGATTGTAATCGGTGGTACTTTAATTTCTATCAGTGTCCACTTTATATCTGTAGGAGGCGCTCCCGCAGCAATGGCCCAGGCGACAGGTATCGGTACCGGTACTGTGATGCTGGCAGCTGGAGCCGGAATTGCCGGGATCATAGCTGCTGGAGCTGTAATGGATTTAAACCAGGATTTAGGTGTGGTTCTAGGTGCTGGAGGAGTCGGCGCAATGGTCATGCTGGCAGCAACTATGATAGTTGGTACCTGGATTTACGCCTATGGTGTGGGCGTTATGCCGGTCTCTGCAAAAGTAAAATACGATCCAATCACCAAGTACAGGCAGGATCTCTATGTCTCCCAGGGTACTGAAGGACATGGTATTCCAACTGTTGCGTTTGTAAGCTCGCTTATAGGAGGTCTTCTCGGAGGTTTTGGAGCAGCTCTTGCATACTATGCTCTCATGAAAGTCGGTACCTATGCTTACGCAGGAGTTACTCCTCTCGCAGTACATGATCTGAACCTCGTAGGCGTTGTAGCTGCTTTCACGATAGGTTTCTTCTTTATAAACTCGGTTATTCCTTCATACAACATTGTTGGTACTATTGAAGGGTTCCACGATCCTAAATTTAAAAGATGGCCAAAGGCGGCTGTTGCTTCCTTCCTTGCATCAATCCCTCTTGGTATTGTAGCAGTAATAGCAGTTGGAGCGCTTGCATTAGTAGGAGGTCTCTAAATGACAGAACAAAAAATGATCCCTCCGAACACATTGATGGCTATTGGTGCAGTTGGTGGCCTTGTATGCGTATATCTCGCCTATTTCCTTGCCCCAGCGAACCCTATATTTGTATTCTTTGGGGCTCTGGGGGCAGTCTTCGCCGCTGTATGGGGTGCTGATGCAGTCCGACGTATTGCTAGCTACGGACTTGGTACGGGTGTTCCATCAATCGGTCTGCTCGCCCTTGGTATGGGGATTATTGCCGTCCTGTTCTCACTAGCCCTCGATATAAGTGCAGGAGCCCCTATTGTCGCATTCATTGTCTCATGCGCTATCGGAGCTATAATAGGTATTATTTCTGTAAAGATACTGGGTATGACTATCCCAATTATGGTAAGTGCAACAACTGAGATTGCAGGGGCAGGAGCTCTCCTGATTCTCGGACTTGGTATTGTAATTGCCGGATCCCTTGATTATGCAATATTTGTCAAAGAAGTGGTTACAACAGGCTTCATAATGCTGATTTACATCGCTGGCGGTATGGCAATGTTGCACCCACACAATTCAAACCTGGGACCTGACGAAACGCAGGACAGACTTCTTGCACTCTCCGCGGAAAAAGCAGGAATTGCAGTGATTCTCGCAGGCTTTGCATCCGTAGCAGGTATGGGAGCAATCATTGTAACAGTACTTATTGGACTCATCATTTGGTATTATTTCTTCAGCAAGTACTACGACTTTGTCAAAAGAGATGCATACAAGGTTGTCGATACCGGCCTACTTCCAACTGAGGAGGAAATGCAATGAGTATAGTTCGCATAACTCCAGAAATACATCTGGTAATGGAAACAGATACCGGTTTGATCGCACAGGAGCGAGAAGACGTCATCCAGTACAGCTTGACGCCTGTCTTTGAAAGACTGGACAAGCTGGATCTAGTAGCAGATGATCTGGTGAATTCCCTTGCTCCAAGCCGTCCGCTCCTTAACTCCTGGCCAGGCCGTGAAGACGCGTCCTATAAAGCTGGATTCTATACCAATGCTTGGTATGGAATTGTTGTGGGATTTTTCTTTTTCAGTGTGGTTGCCCTTTTAATGTATGTTATTAAAGCTGCAGCGACAGGAGGAGCTTAAAATGGCAAACAAGAAAGATGCCGCCTCAGGGTGGCCTATCCTGAAAGGTGAATACGAGGCTGGTGATTCTAAGAATCCAGTATGTGTAATTACCTGTGGATCACACCTTCCGGGAAAGCCTGTGCTTGATGCAGGTGCATCAATTACAGGATCGTGTAAAACCGAAAATCTCGGTATCGAGAAAGTCGTTGCCCACATTATTTCAAACCCTAATATCAGGTTCCTCCTTGTAACCGGTACTGAGGTTAAAGGGCACGTACTTGGACAGTCAATAATCGCTCTCCATGCAAACGGTGCAAAAGATAGCAGGATCGTAGGAGCCCAGGGCGCAATTCCTTATGTAGAAAACCTGACCGCAGACGCAATTACCCGTTTCCAGCAGCAGGTCGAAGTCATTAACATGCTTGACACTGAGGATATGGGTGCAATTACTGGCAAAGTAAGAGAACTCGTTTCAAAAGACCCTGGAGCCTTTGATGCTGAACCCATGGTCCTACAGATCTCCGAGGGAGGAGAAGAAGAAGAAGAGGGAGCTGGGGTCAGACCGCTTGGCGCCGAAATTGCAATGATCCGCAATAGGATGAAGGGAATTGAAAGCAGTCTGATCGATATCGGAAACCTCAATAAGTATCACGCAGGTGTAGGTGCAGGGAAGATTGAAGGGTTCATGATAGGATTAACCTTTACCATTGCTATTCTTGGAATGCTATTGTTTGGGAGGTAAAAGAATGGCAGAAAATGAATATGGGAAGGGAGTCCCGATGTCGACTACCCCGCAGATGGGCGCAATCGATACGACTCTCGAGAGTATAAGATACAGAGGCCAGTTAATCGCAAGAAACCAGAAGCTTGATTCAGGTGTAATGGCTACTGGAGTCTCAGGGTTTGCAGCGGGATTCCTATTTGCATTCCTGGTAGTTATTGTAATCCCTGTATTGGTCTGGAGTATAACGAGGTGAGTGTCATGAGTGATGGAAAAGCACCCGTAGTTATTGTAGATCAAAGCGAGTTTAACGCGGCCATGAAGCGGCTCGACAAGATTGAAGAAAAAGTCGAGTTCGTTGGCAGTGAAGTTGCACAGAGAATCGGAAAGAAGGTCGGAAGGGACATCGGAATTCTGTACGGCGGCGTTGTTGGCCTGCTGCTCTTCCTAGTCTATGCTACGATATCATCAATGTTCATGCATTAACAAATGAGGGATAAAAATGTTCAAATTTGATAAGAAACAGGAAGTTTTTGATATTGGTGGAGTCAAATTCGGTGGTCAGCCAGGCGAATACCCAACTGTATTAGTAAGTACCATGTTCTATGGAAAGCATAAGATCGTTTCAGACGAGGACAAGGGAATTTTTGACAAAGCAACTGCAGAATCGCTCTGGAATACACAGCAAACGATGAGCGACGCTACCGGGCTTCCATATGCGAACCAGATTGTAGGTGAAACTCCTGAAGCGATTTGTAATTACATAAAGTGGTTTGTTGACATCGATGATCACACTCCTTTCTTGATCGACTCCTCTGCCGGAAATGTAAGGGCTGCTGCTGCTAAATATTGTACCGAGATCGGTGTTGCACACAGGGCTGTGCACAACTCAATCAACGCAAGTATCGAACAGGCAGAAATCGATGCACTTACTGAAAGCGATGTGGAAGCATCTATTGTGCTTGCCTTTAACGCAGTCGATCCTACCGTAAAAGGAAAGCTAGACGTTCTTGAAGTCGGTGGTTCTGGACTAACAAAAGGAATGCTTGAGATCGCAAAGGATTGCGGAATCAAGTATCCCTTGATCGACGTCGCTGCAATGCCGCTTGGCGCAGGCTCTGGCCCTACTATCCGTTCGGTACCCACAATGAAAGCAAAATTCGGGTTGCCAGTCGGCGGAGGGTACCACAACATGGCATCTTCCTGGAGCTGGTTAAGGAAATTCAAGAAAACTATGCCTGATCCGAAAGCTGTCTACATGCCTTCAGACATTGGTACCAACCTGGTAGCACAGATTGCAGGCTCTGACTACCTCCTTTATGGGCCTATCGAGAACGTCAATGAAGTCTTCCCTGCCGTAGCAATGGTTGACATCATGCTTGGTGAAACCGCAAAAGACCTCGGTATTGAGATCGTGGACCTGGCAAATCACCCGGTTACCAAGCTGACGTAAATAGGAATAAGAATATTAAAAAGCATTACCAGAGGAAATTTATCCTCTGCTTTTTTTCTATTTTGTTCGTAACTTTTTTGGCAAATTTTTATTTGCATTATGCTGTTTTAGGGAAAATTTCTATTCCTTAATCTTTTAGTATCTGCTAGTTTTAGGGTAAAAATGAATTCAGAAATAGGCCAAATAGTGATACTAAAATATCATACATTTTAAAAAAGTTTTATCTTCTGTTTTTAGGAGATAAGTCCCTGGCTGGCTAAACAATTCCGTCTTAACCTGCCAGGTACTTTGAATCCACTCCCAAACTCGCTTTTTGGGACTGTTATTGCTTCTGAAGATCATAAGTTATCAGAGAAATTGTAATAATATGTGAGTTTTTATCCTGCGCACAAGCAAGAGTTGTACAATATCTACTCTCAAACCTACAGTTGTTAAAATGTCAATTGATGCCTTCAACCAATACCTTCGAGATTGAATTAAGATAGGCAATCAAGGATTAGACAACTGTAAGGATAGAGTGAAATCAATAACGTGATCTTCCAGGTTATAGCAGTCCAAGTTACATTCTAACTTTTTTAGGTTACATATTGTACACTGTCTTAACACATATATATAAAGAGTTGTGAACCGATGTTACTCGGCTCAGATCATTTATTAAGCTTTTTGTTTAATGTTACAATAGAGATCCAATTGGAAAAAGCAGGGAAATATTAAAAATAAACATACAAGCAAATTGGAGGGATTTGTAAACACCGAATATTCTATAATATTCCAAGACTAGCTTGGAAGTTCGATGAATATTTATTAACTCTAATCGTCAAGGAGTAGTATTAAATAGAAAGATTTAATATTCGGTAGTACTTACCAATATCATAAATAAAGTTCTAAGTAAAAACAATTAGTAGTTAAAAGATTTCTCATTATAAAAACATTTTTTAAACTTTTTACCGGAAACCATAGAAATCCTGATCTTACGGGCATCAAAACGGATCATAGCATAAAAAGCCAGGAAACCGGAGAGTATCGGGTGGGAAATATGCTGATCAGAAAGAACATATCCCTGGATGATAAATACCTTAAAAAATTACAGCCCCTTCTGGATGCCAATAACGGGAATTTAAGTGCTGCAGTCAGGGATACAATTGAAGTTGCAGATACAGCTCTTATAAATCATAAAAGTATTGACGAAGCAATCCAATTTTTAAAGGAAACTCCTGCAAAAGAAGAGTTAAACTATACAATCCAGAACGGAGAAAATATAGTTATAAACAAAACGATGCTTGAATGGTTATTCAAGTGTACCAGGGGCAGGCTTACTGATGAAGAGCTTGTTAATGAGCTTATTAATCCGTTTGAAATTCAGGATATGAGACAACTCGAAGATTACCTGAACAGGGTTTCCAAAAGTTATCAATGGACAATTCGAACTTCGATAAAGTGCGAGGATATTAACAATCCTGAGACTGCACTGGTAATTATTTCCAATGCTACGGTAAACAGCAGAGACTTTTTTGCCCAATTAGTAGTTCATTTCCTTTCCAGATGGAGACAACTTGATGTCGAGAATGTTTTCAGGAGATTAAATTCGACTCAGATATCATTCAGAAGAAATACGTCTACCTCTTCGAACGAGATTATGCCAGGAATCCGGAAACATTTTGGATACCTTGATTTCTTATGGAGAGAACTGGACGACAATGCCGAATTTTGGACTCAGCTTATGTATACCTATAATGCTGAGAGGTTCAATCTCGTGACTCTTCATCGAAGCCAGTTTGAAGTTTTCGCAACTGGAGAAGTCCCAAACCCGACAAAAATGCTTGAGCGCCTGTGCAAGCAGTCGGTAAGTGATATGCCCCTTCCTGATTTACTAATTCATTTCAGAAAAACATACCTTGCAACCCAACTTGTCAAAAATATAGAAATTTCCCTTAACCCTGGGAACGAGTCAGTAACTATTTTTCATGAATTCAAAGATGAAAGAGTTATTCGTAACCTCATAGAGTATTTTTCAAATATATTCAGGGATAATGGCACGCCTTTTGAAACATTTTCATATTCAAGCATGATTGAATTCCGATTCTCCCAGAGACAAAAACCTGACAGTTCAGAGTCATATCTAACGGACGAAATAGAAGGCCCCGACTAATCTCAAAGAAAACGCAAAATCTGCGTATAACTCTAAAGTCAAAAGGAAGGAATTTAAGACAAATATTAAAGATTAATATTAAAAAGATATTAAAGAAAAGTAAATTGGAGACAAATATTTAAAGGTAAATAAATTAAATTAACATTTAAAAAATTAAAGGTTAAGAGCTCCAACCTGCAAACTAAAGTTCTTTTGGACTTTGATAATTTATGCCTATCATTTGAAGGTTTGACCTGTCTTTCGTATCTGACTTAACCTTTTGTAACTCCTAAAGGAAGAACTCTTGCTACCTTACGGGCAATACCCAGCTCGTGCACGACATTTACTACTTCGCTGCTGGATTTGTATACTCCCGGGGCTTCTTCTGCAATTACAGAGGGATGTGTAGCTCTTACTGTGATACCATGAGCTTCAAGGTCTTCTTTTATGCTCTGTCCACGGAATTCCTTCTTTGCGTGTGCCCTGCTCATTATTCTTCCGGCCCCGTGGCAAGCACTGCCAAAAGAAACATTCATAGCTTCCTTTGACCCGCATAATATAAAAGAAGGAGTCCCCATGCTTCCAGGAATCAAAACTGGCTGCCCTACATCCCGGTACACGGCCGGAATTTCAGGATGCCCTGGAGGAAAGGCTCTTGTTGCTCCTTTTCTGTGCACATACACCTCTTTCTTCCTGCCATCCACGACGTGTTTTTCAAGTTTTGCTACGTTGTGAGCAACGTCATAAAGCAGGTCCATGCCCAGGTCATCAGCATCTCTACCAAATACCTTTTCAAATGATTCCCTTGTCCAGTGAGTAATTATCTGACGGTTTGCCCAAGCATAATTTGCAGCGCAGAGCATGGCTTTGAAATAGTTTTGAGCTTCTCTTGACTGGGCCGGGGCACACGCAAGCTGTTTGTCTGGAATTTCAATTTTATATTCCTTTACGGCCTGAGAGAGTTCCTTTAAGTGGTCAGTACATATCTGGTGCCCTGCACCCCTTGACCCGCAATGAATCATTACTGTTACCTGACCTTCTTCAAGCCCGAAAGTTGAAGCCATATCTTGATCATAAATCTTATCAACATACTGAACCTCAAGGAAGTGGTTTCCACTCCCGAGAGTCCCTAACTGGGGTTTTCCCCTGTTTCTGGCTTTTGTGCTTACCTGGGAAGGGTCAGCTCCCTCCATACACCCATTTGCTTCACAGTGTACAGTATCGGCTTCTACACCATACCCAGCATCTACAGCCCATCTTGCACCCTCAAGAAAAACACTATTTAGTTCCTGGTCTGAAGCTCTGATTCGGCTTTTGGAACCAACCCCTGCGGGAACATTATTAAATAGCTCGTCAGTTAACCTCTTAATATTCGGAACCACCTCTTCTTTCTGAAGGTTTGTACGAATGAGCCTTACTCCACAGTTGATATCAAAACCCACGCCTCCTGGGCTTATGATTCCTTCTTCCGCATCAAAAGCTGCAACACCTCCTATAGCAAAACCATAGCCAAGATGGGCATCGGGCATCGCCATAGAGTACTTCTGAATTCCAGGTAGGGTTGCCACATTTGCAATTTGGTCAATAGTCCCGGGTTCGATGCCTTCAAGTAAACTTTCGGATACAAACAAGCGACCTGGAACTCGCATGTTGGGGATATGCCCGACAGGAATTTCCCATTCATTTTCGGAAAGCTTCCTCACCATACTCTTTACATCCCCCTGTACATTTTCTGTGCTTAATTCCTCAATAGCTGTATCTTCACTTTTTACCATGATTGATTTTCCCTGCTCCTTTATGCTTTATGGATATAGATGTGGAACTACTAATTTACCTCTGTTTCCTGTAGTTTCTGCAATTAGCTTCGAAAACCCAACTAAGATACATCTTATCAAGCTGGATTAAAGTTCCAATGAATTTTGAAAACGCCTTACTAAGATTAGTTGATATAATAAAGTCGATCTAAATCTAACTGAATCAGTTCAGGATTCGATAATGCAACTTGAGATATTATATGCAGAATAGGATAATAATTCATATACATGAAGATATGCATGGCATAACACGGGCAAAGTAAAAGCAACCAGCACTTGAGAATAAGGAAAATATTCTGTTTCCTTAAATATCCACAACGATTTGCGCCTTCCAACCGTCGGCATTCTTCGTTATTTCTAACTGGTTATAAGTAACAGCCTTGATTTCAGTCTCAAAGGGGTGGCTTTCAGGATAGTACTTTTCACCCACTGCCTGAGCTGTTATTGAATATTCGCCTTCTTCTTCCCTGATGTTCTCAACCCGAAACTTCCTGAAAACAATTTCATCAACCTCAAAGATATAGAGAAGCTCGGAAAGCCAATCCACAAGCAGTGATTCCAAATCAGGTGATTTAAGAGAGATTTCCCTTTCGACTCCTCCCGAAACTTTATCGGTATCAATAATGACATTGAACATAGCAAGAGCCGAATTTTCAAAAATTTCTTCTAGAGTTTTTCCATAAGCTAGGAACTTAATATCTGCAGTGTGATCCAGATACTCATACTGTTTTGCTTGAGATGACATAGTCAGGTATTGAGTTTTGTGTTACATTAATTTATTCACTGCAGAAACCTGCGTTCAAGTCTAAGTGAACTTTTTCCTGAATTTCAATAAAAAATTTACAAATTATTAGAAAAAAGGGAGAATGGTTATTCCAACTTCTTCCATATATAATGAATTCTCTGGATTGCTGTTATATGGCTTGTTACAGCAATTAGGATGACAGCCCAACCCAGAATTGAAAAACCTGCAATTGGAATTGGAGAGACAAAATTACCGAAAGCTGCAAGAATTATAACTATAAGCCGATCAGCCCTGCCCATGACTCCTCCATAGTATCTCCCCAGATTAAGCGCCTGAGCCTGAGTCCCTAGATAGCTGGTAAGCAGCACACCTACAATTGCCGCAACCCCTACTTGCCAGGAGACATAATCTGCAAAAAATATGCTGCATATAATAAAGACATCCGAATAACGGTCGATGACGTGATCCAGAAAATCGCCCCTTGGGGTTACTCTATTTGATTTCCGTGCGATTATCCCATCAAGGGCATCAAAAATCGAGTTAAGTACTACTAGGATACCCGCCAGCAGAACAAGTTCCCTGGATGCAGGCGAGTAATAAAAACTGAGCCCTGCAAAGAATGCACAGATAAGGGAAGCTATGGAAACTGTATCAGGTGAGACCTCACATCTAATAAAAAATTCTGCAAGTGGTTCGATAACTTTTGAGGCAAAAGGTCTCAGGGTATTAAATGTCATGGTACTCGATATTCTTCCATTAAGTGATATCCATAAGAGAAAGCTTGCCCTAGAAAAAGGCACCTTATCTTGTTCAATATCTTGGTTTGGATCTGCTTAGTTATAATTTCGCTTCTGTGTTTACCTGGTTTTTATATTTATACTTAAGGCTATATGATTATCTGATCACTTGATAAGTAAGTTTACTTATCTTCCTTTCGTGTTGTTGCATAATTTAAGGAGAAACGCGGACTAAACGAACGAGCGTTTAGTTTACTTATTTTCCTTTCGTGCTGTTGCACGCTCGTATAAATACTTAACTTTGCAGGAATGCTCAATCTGCGTGGTCACTATATATGCTTCTCCAAGCGTTCTCCCGATTGCAAAAGTCCCGTGACTGTAAACTACAGAGCCTCTATGTCTTGAGAGTGCATTTGCAAGACTTCCTGCAAGCTCGCGGCTGCCTATTCCTCCTCCTACGACTGGAATTTCCCCAAGGAAGTATTGCCCTTCGCTGTCTACAGGGACAATTTTCCCTCCAGGTCCTGAAAGCAGGGACCCAACAACCGCATATGGAGAGTGAGCATGAAGGACTGCAAGTGCTGAAGTCTGCCTGTAAATCTCCCTGTGTACGACGGCTTCGGAAGATGCAATTATATCCAGGGAGGAGGTGTCTTGAATGTCAACTTCAACAACACTATTTTCTGTGATTTCATCAAGCGCAGCCCCTGTCCGGGTAATGAGCATCTTGTCTCCAGCCCTGATGCTAATATTTCCAAAGTTGGATTCAACAAGCCCATGTTCAACCAGCTTGCGCCCATATTTTGCAATTTCCTGCCACATCTTAAACAGTATATTATACCTTCGGTTAATAATATATATTGGTTAGAAGTTCGAGGTTATGCTTCTAAGAAAAGAGGTTTTAATAATCCTTCTTTTTCCCTTAACGTCTAAGAACTCTAAAGTTATGCCCCATTTTATCTATTTTAATTTTATGAAATTCCGCTAATTTCACTCACTCTATTATCCCTCAGGCAGGTAGTTCACAATACATTTATTTTCGTAAAATTACGGCGTTATTGCTATAATATGACTGAAATTTTGTTTCTTCTATCAAGATTATAAACAAAATGCAGTAGTTTACTACAAAACCTATGCATAAGTAAAAAAGATAAATTCTGTCTTTTGTAGTGAAGAAAAAGGATAAAGAATCGGGATATCATAATTAATATTTAAATATTGTTCTCTAAAAAAACATTTTATAAGGGAACATTATTTGTTCGGAACCAATTTTTCATATAATTAATTTTAAATAAATTTGGGGATTATTACAGATTGTACCCCCACATAATGTAAAAACTAGATAAGAGCTAACGGATCGGAGCGAATAGATTCGATTGCGGTAGACAAAAACGGCCGGATCAAAAAATGAGCAATGAAAAAGTGACCGGCAGGGTATTTGAGTAAAAAGTTGTTTGGAAGACATTCTAATCCAAATAATATATCTAGGGGATATTTTTTGGGTTCTTATATAGGGGGCTACAGTAAAATGAACACAAATTTTCAGGGCATTCTGTATTTTTTTCAAAGTAATTTCCTGAATATGCATTTAGGAGGCGAAAATAAAGCTTTATGAATTTTCATAAAGCTTTATATATAAAATAAATGACATGTAAATTAACTTGTAAATTCAACTTAATATTTACTGGTGAAAGCTAATTAATATTCAATTTTTGGATGTAGTTGAGAATGAATTTATTGATTAATTGCTGCAAATCAACAGTAATTACGGGGTGAATTAATTGACAGTTGAGGAAAATCTGCAATTGATGATAACACTAGATGATGCATGGAATTCACAGGATTGGGATACATTCAATAAACGTCACTCTGAAGATACAGCTGTTTATTGGCCAGGACAACCTGAGCCAACAAGAGGAAAAAAATCACACAAAGAAGAAGCTATAGAGTTTTTTAAGACATTTCCGGACAATCATGTTGAAAACAGACCATATAAAGTACTTTTTGGACAGGGAGACTGGACATGTTCAGTGGCCACATTTACAGGCACTATGAAAGGCCCTATGAAAGGAGCTGATGGAAAGGAAATTCCACCCACAAATAAGAAATTTAAAGTGGAGTTTTGTACAATTGCCCACTGGAAAAATGGTGAGATTATAGAAGAGAAGCTTTTTTACGATCTTGTTGGGTTGATGAGACAGATTGGTCTAATGTAATAATATTTAAAAATATCTAAGTTAAGAACACGTTTATGAGCCCGTCCCAAAACTCAAAATTACTTCTCCTGATCTAGTTGGAAGAGTGAAAATTACTTCCATTATTACAAAAAACTTGGCCGAAAAACTGGATTTGAAAAAGGGATATGATTGTTATATCCAGTAATTAAAGCCACAAGAGTAACGCTAGCTTCTGAATGACCTGCCTGAGTTTAGAACTGTAAAATAGAAATTTTTACTAAAACCGATTTTTACCAACTTAAAAAATGTTCTTTGAGTGGGAATATAAACAAATTTTCAATGAGAGTGAAAAAGTGGAAAAGAAAATATATCTAACTGTATTATCTCTGACCTTAATTGTATTAGCTTTCTCAGCTATTGCAGCAGGCCAGAACTGGACTATGGTTAACTATGATAATTCCATGTCTAGGCATAGTAATCAAACGGAGATAGGGAAAGATAATGTAAATCAGCTACAAGTAAAATGGATCCTCAATACAGGATCTGCAATTGAAAATTCGCCATTAATTATAGGAAAGACAGGGTACGTTCAGAATAACAAGTACCAGGTCATTGCTTTTGATATGAACACTGGCCTGAATAAATGGAAATATGACCCTAATGTAGCGTTTCCTTCGCCATCACATGGCATTACTTATGACAACGGAATAATTTATGCTCCAACTGGTCCAAACGGGACTGTAGTAGCTTTGAATGCCGATAATGGCAAAAAGATGTGGGAATCTCCTGCTTTGTTGCCTTTGGGAGGGTCATTTGTTCTTACTTCACCTCCACTTGTATGGAAGAATTACCTTATTCTTGGAGCCTCGTTTGGAGATGTGGTTCTTCAAGGTGCTCCTGCTACGAAGGGGAAAGTAACTGCTCTTGATAAG
>Ga0207800_1000214_pt1 | contig 19537 bp, 13 predicted proteins | sample LuqExpMetageno11_FD_187769 | JGI IMG/M metagenome (GOLD analysis project Ga0207800, IMG submission 187769) | Tropical forest soil microbial communities from Luquillo Experimental Forest, Puerto Rico - Sample 11 (SPAdes) | ecosystem: Environmental > Terrestrial > Soil > Tropical forest ... | reverse complement strand
AGTTTATTTACGATGAACGCAGAGGCCTTTTTAACTATGAAGCACTGCGCTCACGTCTTGCTGATAATCGTTTTGGTGTACAGGGTTTTGTAGATTATACGAGTCCTGTAATTAAGCTCAATCAACTCTCTGTCGAAGAGATTTACGTATTGTTACAACGGCTTTGTGAACTTCATGGTGCGCACTATTCTTACTCGTGCCCTTTTGGAGAAATAGAACTCACCACCTTTATTAATACTGTAGTTGCACGTTTGGGTGCAGATCAATTGTTGACCCCACGTGAGATTACTAGAGATTTTTTAGGCCTTTTAAATATTCTGCATCAAAATCCCGATCTAACTCTTGATATGCTGATAACAGAAAATGGATTCTCAGTAAAGAGTGCGGAACTAAACCCTGAAGAGGTATCCGAAAAAGAGAATGACCTCTTCACCGAGTTTGATATATGAGCCGGACTGCTTTTGAGCGCTATGCGCCTTTCATACAGGAATATATTTATCGAAAGCAGTGGACAGATTTGCGTGAGGTTCAAGTAGAGGCTTGTGAAGCAATTCTGGATACAGATGATCATGTTATCATCGCTTCGAGAACTGCGTCTGGCAAAACAGAAGCGGCCTTTTTTCCCATATTGACCTCCCTGTATCAAAATCATCCGGATACAATTGGCGTTATGTATATTGGACCGTTAAAAGCGCTAATTAACGACCAATTTGAAAGGCTTAGCGGATTACTTGAGGAAAGCTATATCCCTGTCTGGCCTTGGCACGGGGATGTATCCCAAGCGGCGAAAAAACGTGCGCTAAAAGAGGCACAGGGAATACTCCAAATTACACCTGAATCACTGGAAGCATTGCTGATGCTTCGTCCTGGTGACGCAATGCGTTTGTTCTCTGATCTACGATTTATAATTATCGATGAAATTCATGCGCTTATGGGAACAGATCGTGGTCTGCAAGTGCTTTGTCTCTTATCACGGTTAGAAAAAGTTGCAAAATGCAAACCTAGACGTATTGGACTTTCTGCAACACTGAATGACTATGAACCGGCCATGCAATTTTTAGCAGCAGGAAGCGACCGAAAAGTACAGGCAGTGGGTATCAAACATCACAAAAGGACGATTTCATTGTGCGTTGAAAGTTTTGTCCTACCCGATGACCCTGAAGAATACGGAAAAGTTGTGCAGGAATATAATGATTTTCTTTATGAAAACTGCCACAGTAAGAAGTGCCTGATTTTTACTAATAGTAGAGGTGATGCAGAAAAAACTATTGTCGATATGAAAGAAATTGCACTGAAGAAGAATGAGAGAGATGTATTTTTTGTCCATCACGGCAGTGTTTCAGCCGCCCTCCGGCATGAAGCAGAATCTGCTTTGAGGGATATTAATGGACCTACCGTTGCAGCTGCCACACTAACGTTGGAATTGGGCATCGATATTGGCGACCTGGATTCCACTATACAAATTGGTGCACCCTATTCCTGCGCAAGCTTTGTGCAGCGTCTTGGGCGCTCTGGAAGACGAAGTGGAAAATCGCAAATGATGTTTCTTGACATATATAAGCCATTAGACAGAAACCCTTTTGAGCAAATGCCATGGCAATTATTGCGTGCCATTGCAATCATTCAGCTTTATCTTGAGGAGCGCTGGGTAGAACCATTTGAGCTGAAGGCAAAACCGTTCAGCCTGTTGGCACATCAAACGCTCAGCACTTTAATGACATTTGGTGAACTCAGTCCCTCTGAACTGGCAAGAAATGTCTTGACGCTTCCCGCATTCTATAATACAGTCAGCCAAGAGGAATATCGCACACTACTGCGGCACATGTTAGCAAATGACTATTTGCAACGTATTGAGGAAGGAAACATCATCGTTGGCTTAAAGGGGGAAAGGATTACAAATCACTATTCTTTCTATGCGGTATTTCAAGATGAGCAGGCTTATCATGTGCACAATCAAGACGGTGAAATCGGTACATTGGATAGCTGTCCAATTGTAGGTGAAGTCTTCATTTTGGCTGGTCGAACATGGAAGGTACGCGATGTTGATGAGGAGCGTAAAATCATATATGTTGTCCCTGAAAAAAACAACCGCATACCAATTTGGAAAGGTTCTGGAGGACATATCCATACGAAAATTATCCAGAGAATTGGGCAAATTTTGAGGGAAGATATTCAATATAGTTATTTGCAACCAAAAGCATTGCAGGTCATTGATGATGCGCGCTTTATTGCCAGAGAAGCAGGGATTCTGCAGAAAAGTATTATTCCCTATGCTGAACGATCATTTTACTTGTGTCCATGGGTAGGAAGTAAAACATTACAGACAATTAAGAATCTGCTGGCGTGCAGTCTAAAAGATTCGCTTCAAATTTATTCTATTTCTGGGGGACGTCATTATTTGCAGATAACGAGTGACCTGTCTGTTGCTGAGTTTACCGATAAGCTGTCCAAGCTTCAAATCGACTTACATAACCCCGATATGGTACTACCCAAAAATCAAGTGCCAAGGGTTGATAAATATGATAAGATGGTTCCTGATGAATTGTTGCGAATGGCGTTTTTTTATAACGAGTTGGACGTGAAAGCGGCCGCTGAGGTACTGAAAGGACTATAATAATAGAGCGAGGTGCAAAATGAATTTCGCTCTATTTTTCCCCGTTCACTTGGCATAAGGTTGATTGTTTCTATCTTTCCTTATGTCTCTCCCCTTCTAACCCGGTCCTTTTATGCCAAACTCCTTTCAGTTCGTAAAGTAACCACTAACAAAGGAAAACGGACTCCTGGAATAGATGGCATTATCGGTTGTGCTGCAAAATTTATTCTCTCACTTTGAGGCTATAATTGTCCTCTTTATGTACCATTTTTCCGGGTGCTGATAATGATTAACTTTCCTAATTATGAAGATTTTCACTGATTTTGTAAAAAAGCAAGATTTTTTGCACCACAACCCAATTTGTCTATTCATAAAAGCTATTATTGGGTGAAGAGTATTAGTGCGACAAGTGCGATTCAAATCCACAAATACCTCTGTAAATGGATCTTAAGTCTTACTATCCTTTCGTTCGGTTACTTCTTGGTTTTATTTAGTCCTGCATGTTAGATCTTAAGTCCGCCTCCTTTGATTATGACATAAGTACTATTTTAATGATCCATTCTAAGACCTTCTATAACAAACTTTAAAGAAATTTAGGCTATATATATCCTTATCCAGAGCGATGGCTGTATAGTGGTTGTACATGATTTATAGGTATTAAACTATCTACGTTAGACGTGAAAAATAGCTGAGCCAGTTCCACTTTAGTTTCTTATATGCACCAGCTTCAATAATAAGTGGCTTCTGTGCCAGCTAAACTAGCTGAGCCGTTCTATTGGTCTCGAGTCATTTGGATTCGGTTAATGTTTAAAACGTCAAAAAGTGTTATTTAGGATAATAAATATCCACAATTTGAGTTGGAAAACCGTTATATGTGGCCTTCGAAGTTGTGTATAAAATTCGTTAATCAATGACAAATGAAAGGGATTCACATGATCAAAAAAGTACCTTTAACTGAACTGAAAAACCGCATGGAATGCTTCCAAAAATTAATGGATCTCTCAAATCCTGGATGGGAAATAGCCGTCATCTTCAGCAAAATTAATCTTTATTACTTCACTGGCACTATGCAGGACGGAATGCTAATCGTTCCGAAGAATGGAGAGGCAACATTCTGGGTGCGGCGCAGCTATGAAAGGGCTCTGGATGAATCATTATTTCCCAATATAGAGCTTATGAACAGTTTCCGTGATGCTGCAAAGAGCATAAGCGAGCTTCCGGACACGGTATATCTGGAAACCGAGGTTGTTCCTCTGGCTTTGTATCAGAGATTTCAAAAATACTTCCCTTTTAAGAACGTTAAATCCGTAGATCCCCAAATTTCCGCGGTCAGAGCCATAAAGAGCGAATATGAGCTTTCGCTGACAAGAGAAGCTGGCAGGATTCATCAGCATGTACTGGAAGAACTTGTACCTGAAATGCTGCAGGAAGGAATGAGTGAGGTAGACCTGTCAACTGAACTGTATTCAGTTATGGTTGAAGAAGGACATCACGGATTGTGCCGTTTTGGGATGTTCGATACTGAGATGGTCCTGGGAAATGTCTGCTTCGGTGAAAGCTCGATATATCCCTCTTACTTTAACGGGCCTGGTGGAATGTACGGAATGAGTCCTGCGGTTCCCCTGATCGGAAGCCGTGATAGAAAGCTGAAGAAAGGAGATCTGGTATTCATTGATATCGGATGCGGGATTGAAGGTTATAATACAGATAAAACGACCACATACATGTTTGGTTCATCACTTCCACAATATGCAATAGATGCCCATAATAAATGTGTAGAGATACAGAACGAAGCTGCTTCAATGTTAAAACCAGGTGCTATTCCCTCGGAGATATACAATACCATAATGAATAAGCTTGATTCGGAATTTCTGCAGAACTTCATGGGTTTTGGCAACCGCAAAGTGAGATTCTTGGGGCATGCGGTCGGACTGTTAATCGATGAACTGCCTGTAATTGCAGAAGGCTTTGATGAACCCCTTCAGGAAGGAATGGTGTTCGCCCTCGAACCCAAAAAAGGAATTGAAAACATCGGAATGGTAGGAATTGAAAATACATTTATAGTGACTGCTGAAGGTGGAGAATGTATTACAGGAGACAATCCGGGATTGATTTCTGTATTTTAAGTTGGAAAGATGAGTTTCTATATGTATTTGATTGTTGGTCGACGCTGTCTCCTAATGTTCAAAAACTACATTTATTTTCAAGAGTTACTTTTTTAATTCGGAAGATTTTTTAGTTGTAAAAACACGAATACTTTGCCAGGCAAGTTGGAGGTATTTCTAAAAAATTAATTAAAATTAAGGTATCTAAGGTTTATTCGATTATTTACAGAATGTAGTTGTAAAAACAAATGTCAAAAAGGCGTTTACTTGTTACCTAGGTTGATTTCAGGAGAGCTTCGACGATAGAAGTTGCAAAATTCTTGGAGTAGAGCATATGAGATTAAAAAGTCAAATAAGTTATTTACAACAGCAACAAATGCCCCTTGATTCATCACAGGAAAATCTTAAGATTTGGCACAGTCAGGAAGATTCTTTTGTTTCTTGCTCAACACTATGGATGACGAACTTCCCATGTATATTAGTGACAGAAATTTTTTTATTTATTCGCTTTTTGTTCCACTGGAAAAGTTGAAAAATGAATACATCGATGATCTTCTTAAATGGAATTTTTCAGTCAGTAGCGGTTACGGTTACGGATATTCCGTCTCAAAAGATGAATATGTTCCATGCCTTAGCAATCCAATGGAAGGTACATACTCAAAAATATTGGATGACAGCTTACCTTTATTCTTTTTAAGATATTTTCATGGTGGTTATAAGACCAATGAGGCCTACATTGAGATAAATCAGCTTATAAGTCACGTTCTTGACATTCATTGGGTTGAGGAGAAACACGCTTGGTGCAAACTGAACGAACTTGGAGAAATTATACCGGTTGCTAATTGGATTCAGCAAGATGATCTTATTTTATGTACTCTTCGTAAAGAAGAACTAGACTTTTACTTGTTTTTAACCAATGCCTGTTTAGTCAGAGTATTTGATGTGTCTCGATGTTTAGATTCGGGATTTATTTCACATGGCAATGAACAAGAAAAGAAGCGTATAGAGGAGGAATACGAAACTTATGCCTCCCATACAATAATAGGAAACTCTGATAAACCTTTGGCGAGCATCCTTCGTGGTTTTCAGATAATTCGCTGTAAGAAACCTCGTGAGGAGCTACTACTAAAACTGAGAGGGAAAGAACCTCGTGAATATGCCAGTTTTACTATATTGGACTGGAAGCATGGGATTGTACAAGAATGGACTTCCAACCCAAAACATATTGGAAATTATTTTGTAGATTCAGATTATCCGTTTGGAACGTCACCAGCTTTTTTCAGACCTGATGTTTTATCAAAATATCGTCAAGACCCTGCACGTTACAAAATACATGATCGTTGCATTGAGTGTAAAGGTACTTGGTCCTTAAGATATGATATCAATGAAGAAGGACAGGTTCATGTTTATATCTGCGATTTAAGCAGTCTACCATTTAGAGAACAACTATATTGGAAATCATTTAATGAGCCACCAAAAGCTGGAATATCCCAGCGTTCTTTTAAGACAGATTTTGAAGGACAATGGGATAAATCTTATGACCCCCTGCGGTTATTAAAAATAACTCTCAAACAATTCCCACAGTATGACGAACAGAAAAATCCATGCCCTATATGGGAAATGCCAAAAATTTCAGAAACACGGGACTTAACATCCTTAGGCTATGTGGTTACAGAGTCACGTAAAGAATGGGAAGATCAAATCCTATCACTTTCTCAGATTATTGTCGAAGGTTTAAATACTTCCTATATAAACAAACTTGCTGAAACAAAAGGTTGTCGTGATAAAGGACTTGCTTCAATCAAACAATTAGGAAAAATACTAGAAAATGTCCCAATTCCTCAAGAAGATATGAAAATAATAATTAATCCACTTAATGAACTTTGGCGACTTCGTTCCGCTATAGTTGCGCATCATGGTGGAAATCCACCAAAAGGAGATCTTCGTTTACACTTTAGGGAATTGCTTATTAACTGCGATTCTGCAATGCTAAAGTTGACTGAATTGGTCAAAACAGGTTGTTTGGTTAAAAAATGACTGAGATAAAAACAGAATTGACAAACAAATTGAAATGAAACTAAAGATGGAGCTTAAAACTCCACCTTTTAAAAATTAGTTGGTTAATTACTGAGTTTTTCTTTTAAGCTTTTTCTTAGCAAGTTTTTCAATTATCTCAGTATCGACTTCTCCACCTGTACTCAGTTTCTTGTTAACAACTGCACTTTCAAGAACGTGCTGTCCTACAAGAGTGCGGACAACAAGAGTCGTGTAGCCATCAGGGCTGCCAACAGAGCCAGCTGAAATGTCGGCTTTAAGGGCGGTAAAGTCCGTACAAACGCCACAGCCTGGGCGGACAGTGTCCTCAAGTTCGGTAAGGGGAATTACATACTGCATCCCATCATTGAGGGTGATTTCGAGCTTACCCTTAACGTCAATGCGGCAAACCTTCATGGGTTCGAGGGCATACTCGCTTTTTAGCTTGCCTGCAACAAGTTTTTCGTAGTCGAAACTTTCCGTGCAGAAAAGCCCCATGATGAAGCGAATGGACTTTTTGTATGGGCCCACAAGCTGGTGATCGGTTTCAAGCATCTTGCGAACTGCCTGGACAACACAGGGAACTCCGACGACTGCAATGTTCCTGTACTTCCTATTTACAACCGCTTCCTTAAGGGAAGAAACAAGAGGAACCCACCAGTTGTAACGGCTTCCTGCCTGACCAATAAGGGCTTCACTCTTGGTTATTACCATAGAGTGCGGCTTGAGGGTCCAGGGATCTTCCGTAACTGTAACGACAGCATCTACAAGACCTGTATCCAGGGCGTTTGCAAGAATTGCTGTTACTGCTCCTCCACTCTGTTTTCTCGGAACATCAAACTCGGCTTTTCCAGAAGTAATTTCAAGGTAGTCACCGAGAAGGCTTGAAGGCTGCTCATCAAGTCTCGGGCAAACCTCATAACAGGCTCCGCAAGGAACGCTGTCAACAGCGGCTTTACAGTAGCTGTTGCTTTTCGGATGTGTGGAATCGCCGCCGATTTCGAAGTACAGGGAATCAGCAGGGCAGACTGCAATGCAGGCCCCGCAGCCTGAGCAAAGGCCTTCATCCCAGACTTTTGACTTAAGGTCAAGGTAACTTTTGCTGATTGGTTTCTGTTCTGCCATTTCTGATCACTCCCATACATATTTGCTTGCGAAAGGCCGGCTGCTTGCAGGTCCGATCTTTGTGTAGTTGGTGTCCAGGAACTCTGCGGCGTCATACCCAAACTGCTCGCAGAAGCTCTTTATAATTGGGGCAATGCGCTCAAGATCACTTTCGGTAAACTTGAATTTCTTGGCTCCTGTTCCAAGCAGGTAATCATCTACTTCTCCACGGATGATAATTTCTCCACCGTGAATTCCGCTTCCGATACCCCTGTCTGTCATGGCTTTATCCTTGCCAATACCGAGCACGAGCACCAGACCACCTGCCATATACTCACCAAGGAAGGAGTGGGCTGTGCCGCCTACAACAAGGATAGGTCTAGCTTCCACTTCATATTGTTTCATGTGGATGCCGCCACGATAGCCAATATTATTCTTTATGAAGACTTTTCCTCCCCGCATACTATGGGCAACTGCATCTCCTGCGCTTCCGTGAATCACAAGCATTCCTTTATCCATTGTGTTTCCCGGAGCATGTTCGGCATTTCCATGTACAATACAGGTCGGCCCACTCATGAATATTCCCAGATCTCCTCCGGGAACCCCATTGACTGTTATGCGGACATTGCCTCTAAGCCCGTCACCTATAAAGCGCTGTCCGAGTATGTTGTCGAGTATGATTTCCTCTGCTCCATCTGCAACAGCAGCCCTGATTTTCTGGTTTAAGGGGGTGTAATGCATACCTTTGGCATCAATTTTTACCGTCTTCATTTCAATCAGGCCCCCGCTGGCAGTACATCAAGGATTTTAAGCATTTGTTCGTCCAGCATATACCCACGCAGGCGGTCTCTATTGCCACGCAGGCTTTCTATACTGTTGATTCCCGCTGCACCCATAAGTTCACTGAGTTCGTAAGTCCAACCCTTAATGAGATTTGAGACCTGAACTGCTCCGATCTCAGGATCAAGCCTGCTCACAAGATCTGGACGTTGGGTAGCAATACCCCAGGGGCAAAGGTTTCTATAACAATTGCCGCAGACCCTACAGCCCAGAGCGACAAGAGCAGCAGTCCCGATATTAACAGCATCTGCTCCGAGAGCAATTGACTTGGCAAGGTCTGCACTTGTCCTTATCCCACCACTTGCAATAATTGAGATCTCGTTTCTTACGCCCTGTTCTCTGAGTTTCTGATCAACGCTTGCAATTGCAACTTCAATAGGAATTCCCACATTATCCCTGAATACTTTGGGAGCTGCACCAGTCCCGCCGCGGAATCCATCAATCACTACCGCATCTGCAGAAGAGCGGGCAATACCAGCGGCAATTGGAGCTACATTATGCACAGCTGCAATCTTAACAAAGACAGGTTTCTTCCACTCGGTAGCTTCTTTCAGACTTCTAATTAGCTGAACAAGGTCTTCAATACTGTAAATATCATGATGAGGTGCTGGACTAATCGCATCACTGCCAATAGGGATCATGCGAGCCTTTGAGACTTCTTCGCTTACTTTCTCTCCAGGCAGATGTCCACCTATGCCTGGTTTTGCTCCCTGACCAATCTTGATCTCAATGGCAGCGCCTCTTTCAAGATAATCAATGTTTACACCGAAACGGCCTGAAGCGACCTGAACAATCATGTGATCTTGATAAGGATAGAGAGCTTCATGGAGCCCTCCCTCTCCTGTTCCCATATAGGTTCCTAGCTCTGTTACGGCCTTTGCCATACTGAGTTGAGAGTTGAGGCTGATAGCTCCGAAACTCATGTGGCCGATCATGATAGGAGTATTAAGTTTAAGATTTGGGGCAAGCTTTGTTTCGAGCTCTACGTCACCACTTTCGGTCTTTCTGAATTTGAGTTTGGATGGCTTCTTTCCAATGTAAGTCCTAAGTTCCATTGGTTCTCTCAGAGGATCAATGCTCGGGTTTGTAACTTGGCAGGCATCAAGGAGAAGGCGATCATAAACAACTGGCAAATCCCTAGCGTTTCCCATTCCTGAAAGGATGATTTTTCCACTGCGAGCCTGTTTAATAATATCTTCTCTGACCTCTCTAGTCCAGAGTGGATGGCTGCGGTAGTCTATAGGTTTCTCCGTAAGCGTGATTGCATCCCTAGGGCACATGGCAACACAGCGAAGGCAGCCTGTACATTTTCTGGATTCTATCAGAATTTTGTCGCCTTCTCTTCTGTACACACCGTAGGAACAGTTTTCAATACAGCGTCCACAGTCCATGCACTGGTCACGGTCAATACTGACCTTAAATTTTGGGGGCACACTTCCGAGCGTCATTCAATAAACCTCCCTATAATTGGTTCTCCTGCCCTGGGAGTGTATACGTTCTTAACTTCGGGGTCAAGGACTCTTATTGCAGATTCTTCACTGGAGATATAGAGCCGGTTCCCATTCTCACCAACTACGAGAGGACGCAGTTTAATCCTATCAGTAAAACCGACAATACCATTCTCTGTCCCGACTACGATTGCAAAGGGCCCATTCATGAGGGCAGATCCATAAGTAAGGCGAATTGCCTTGTTTAACTCTGCTTCTTTCGCAGGCATCCGGTCTATATCGTCCCAGAAAGGCGGAGCAAGAGCCTTGACAATCATTTCATGCGAAAGCTCATGCTGTCTTCCAAGCAGGTCAAACAGATAGGCTACAACCTCGGTATCAGTAAACAGGGAGCATTTGTATCCGTATCCTTCGACATAGCGCTGGTTTGTGCCATATGAGGTAATTTCTCCGTTATGTACTACTGACCAGTTAAGCAGGTTGAAAGGATGAGCGCCTCCCCACCAGCCTGGAGAATTTGTGGGATAACGGTTGTGGCCAAGCCAGATATATCCCTTGTAATCTTCAATTCTGTAAAAGTTTGCCACATCTTCAGGCCAGCCGGAAGCTTTGAAAACTCCCATATTTTTTCCGGAGGAACAGATTGTAGCCCCTTTTACGTTGGCATTTACTTCCATGACTATGTAAGTAACAACATCATTTTCAGAAGCCATCTTTCCTGCCATCAGGTCTTCTGAGGGCTTAAAGAAATATCTCCATGGGATATGTACTTTCTTTATACCTGGCTGTGGGGTCGTTGGGATTTCTTCCTGGTGAACAATTTCTCCCCATTGTTCGAGGAGTTCGTCTACCTTCTTTTTTGGTTCACCTAGATTGTCAAAGAAAACATGAAGAGCATAATAGTCTGCATACTCCGGATAAATTCCATATGCAGCATAGCCTGCCCCGTCTCCACTGCCTCTTTCATTCATGAGGCTAAGGGCGGCTTTTATGCTCGACCCGTCCATTCTGGACTTTGTTCGGTCTATAAAGCCTATTATTCCACACATTTTGATCACTCTAAAAATGGATAGGAATGAATGTAATATAATATATGCATCATAATTTCCTAGATTATTTCCGTGGCTCATTTTTGAGAATTAGTTCAAAAAACTTGCCAGCTGAGAAACTGGGTTTTAGGGGGAATTTTATATAAATTTCCATAATTTAAGAATCTTTAGTTAAATTTGTCTCATTTAAATTATCTAATTAATGTGAGTATATAGCAACACTTCCACATATGGTTCTACTTTATTTCATACATCGAGAGGGTCACCACTAAGGGAAGTAAGTAATTTAGTACCTATTTGACAATATATATATGTTTCTTTTTTTATGGTTAACAATTCTTGAGGTTAATCCTGCGAAGCACAATGTTTTAACCTTTTAATTTTTCATAATCCTTTTGCAATTTTATCTAATAATATCTTTTTAACAGATTATCCTGCTCTAGTCTTCGGGACCTCAGTGCTATTTCCCTGTAGCATCTATCCGATTTAAATTATTTGAGAAAAAAATAATAATGTTAAAGACCCAAGTTTCCATAAGGAAAGCATTTTTATATTAATATTTATATCAGGCCTTACTCTTAGAGAATATAAAGAAGCTTCATAGAATCTAAGTAATACCAATAGAAAGAGAAATTTTTACCTAATTCACTGAACTATTTTCCTAAAATTGAGAAACACTTCCCGGAAGGGAGTGTATCTTCTAAAACGAATTTTTTTAACTTTACCCAAGCCAATTTTTTTGGAATCTAGAATGATCTAGGTACTTCTGTTATACTTACAACATGTGTAAGTATTTATCAAGTTCCCATGGGTGGACGATTGCTTTGTATTCATTCCATTCCATCTCTTTAGCAGAGAGGTAGTGATTAAAGACGTGATCTCCGAGAACTTCCTTTACGAATGAGCTACCTTTCATTTCATCAATTGCTTCCTTGAGGTCCGCAGGCATGGAGCGAATACCTCTTTTCTCTCGTTCTTTTTCCGTAAGATGGAAAATGTTCACGTTAGTTGGTTCTCCCGGATCAATCTTGTTCTTTATCCCATCAAGTCCAGCTCTGAGCATCAGGGCGAAGGCCAGATAAGGATTACATGCCGGATCAGGACATCTTAGTTCTACTCTCGTCCCATTGCCACGGGTTGCAGGAATACGGATCAGTGAACTTCTGTTCTTTGCAGACCAGGTGATGTAAACCGGTGCTTCATATCCTGGTACAATTCTCTTATATGAGTTAACAACTGGATTTGTAATGGCTGCGAATTCTTTAATGTGCTTCAACAATCCACCAATGTAGTACATTGTTTCCTGAGAAAGCTGCATTGGCGCTTCCGGATCATAAAATGCACTCTTGTCTCCCTTGAAAAGAGACTGATTGGTATGCATGCCTGATCCATTTACTCCGAAGAGAGGTTTCGGCATAAATGTAGCATAATATCCTTTATGATATGCAATTGATTTTACTACATATTTAAAAGTTATAACATTGTCTGCGGTACTGAGTACATCACCGAACCTAAAGTCAATTTCATGCTGAGAAGGTGCCACCTCGTGATGAGAAGCTTCGATCTGGAAGCCCATACGTTCGAGAGTATAGTCAATATCTCTACGTACATCCTGTGCACGGTCAAGAGGTGAGAAATCGAAGTACCCTCCCTGGTCAGTAAGTTCTGTGGTTGGATTTCCATTTGCGTCAAGTTTGAAGAGGAAAAATTCCATTTCAGGGCCTACATTCATTGAATACCCCATTTTTTTTGCTTCTTCAATTGCGCTCTTAAGAACAAATCTGGGGTCTCCCTCAAATGGTCGACCGTCAGGAAGATACACATCTCCAAGGATCCTGGCTACTGCGCCGGTTGTAGGTCTCCAGGGGAGTATCCTGAAAGTAGACGGGTCAAGCACAAGTTTCATGTCAGATTCTTCGATCTTTGTAAAACCCTGGATTGAAGATCCGTCAAACATTACCCCGCTTTCGAAGGCTTCTTCCAACTGTTCAACAGGAATTGCCCAGCTTTTGATGATGCCAAGTGTATCCGTAAACTGGGTCCGGATAAACTTCACGTCTCTCTCAACTACAGCCTCTAGCACATCTTCTTTGGTTATACACTTTTTTTTCTGCACCATTTAACGTCCATCCTAACTAGGCATTAGGTATCCTTTTACCTAGCTAATATTATATATATGTTTCGCGTATATTTAGGAAATATGAAACTGTCAGCGTATTGATAAGGAAATGTTATCTTTGGAAACAATTTCAAAGTTTATCCCCAACTTCATTGAGTATATTTCTAATCTCATCTATATAAAGCTCATTAGACTAGATTCAAAAAGAGTAGATTTCTTCGTAAAATTTACCTTTTTTGGCAATGTATATTTGCAAAAATGGTGTAAAAGGTAGAGTGAAAATTTAAAGTTTTTCAGTACTAACATTAATACAGATTAGAAAATACAGATTCGAACACAGATAATTTTAGGTATAATATAGTGGAAAGAGTTAATATCTTTAAACTTTTGGTCTTTGTGTTGTTCTGCCAGTTTGTGGGGGCAATAGGCTCAATATTTACACATTATCTCTTGATAACTGGTATTTTTTGTTAGAAAAGCCAACCTTTACTCCTCAATATTGAGTCTTTTTTCCGGCCTGGACCATATTCTATACACTTATGGGGATCTCATTTTATCTCGTTTGGAAGAAAGGACTGCAAAAACAAGAGATAAAAATTGGGCTGTTTATTTTTGGCATTCAATTAGGCCTTAATTGTTCTATGGTCTTTTCTCTTCTTTGGGTTAAGATCCCCTTACTATGCCTTCATGGAGATTATGTTGCTCTGGGCTGCAATCTTGCAACAATATTACAATTCAGGAAAATTTCAAAAATAGCACCCTATATACTGTTTCCATATATCCTGTGGGTTAGCTTCGCTGCATTACTTAATTACTATCTCTGGATTTTGAATTCATGATTTAAAATTCGAAATTAATTACTGAATATCTGAGTTGTTCAAACATGCTTTAGTTAAAAAGTTTTGTTTAAAACTGGTTTATTCAAAGTTGATTGTTTAAAACTAGTCTATTAAAAAATGTTTTTATTATAGTCAACTTCTATTTTATTCTCTTTGAACTATTATCTTATAGTAGAATCTCTGAATAAATCCTTAATTGTTAAAAAAATTGTAAAGAAAGTTTGCCTATATACCCAAGGTAAACTTTTGTGATTTAAAGCGCCATTATTTTAGATATATGCATTACAGGGCCCCACAGCCGCAGCTTCTTCCCAAAAGAGTCGAAATTCGGTGTTTCAGATGATGAACATCGTCTTCAGACATACTTTGAAGCTCTTTTTTATGCTCCTTTTCTATATGATCGAACATAGCAGTTTCAACTTCTTCAATTTCATTACCAGCCGCCATAAAATTACACTTAAACCCTAGATCGCTGCATTTTACTATTTTCATAAGATCTCCTCTAAGGAAACAAATCTCAATAAAATGGTGTAATTAATTTAAATTTAAATATAATAAAGATTGATAGGATATAAAATTAAGTTTTTTAGAATAATTTACGATAAGCTATCTCCTTTCATTACCCTACTCAATCGGAACATACCTTGCACATGTAAAACACTCTTTGTAGGGAACTTTGATAGTAAGCATTCCTTTATTGTTAACTGCAATTGCTTTTTCGGGATCTACAGGACCGTCCAGAAAAAAAGACCCCAAATACTCTACGGTTTTACTGAACGCCTTCAAATAAAAGCTGTTTTCATGCATTATAAGTGTTATGTTCTCATTTTCTACATCGGGAAGTTCAATTTCCAAAGTAAGGTGTTGGCGTTTGTCATCATGATACATTGCTATTATCGGAGTTTTTAATATCCTTGGTATAGTACTCTCCATAGCATTTCTCCCCTTAAAAAAGATTACGTAAAATATATTTCCTTCCTAGATATTAACATTAATTGCCCATCAAAAGCTATTGATGTTATAGTATTACGTTAAATACGCCGCTTGAGTAACATATCGACTATTTGTAACATATCGACTATTTTTTTCTGGGTTTGCAAGACAGCAGACTGTGTAACTGCCTGCATACTCAACTCATTCCTTGGTAGCTTTTACGTAAAACCATCTTCAGTGATCTTAAAGCTAATTAAAGCTAATGTTTTTCTTTTCGACTTCAGGAAGAATTATTTTAATTTGCATGTTTTGAAATTCATCGTCAAGGTATGCACTGATGATCAGTGAGAGTCTCAAAATGCCTACTGCTATTTATCCCCAAAATAACATCATTGATTAATGTATTTATATATATCTGTACCTAGCGGTTAACATATCCGTTGGTAGAGATTAACTAATGAGTCTGTTTCAAAACTACCTCCCATCCTTCTAAATCAATATTTTGGAATAGAGAACCACAAGCAGTAGGACTAAATGAAATACCTGTTTGTGGTCAAAAACATGAATAGTCGGGATTTTGAAACCAGCTTAATTAAAATAAGCTGAAAAAAGTATGGAGTAGTATTTGTTCATAAGTATTATAATGAATTTATAATACTTATGAACAAAATTACTTTGGACGCTGTTTTAAGGATGTCAATCCAGCTTTTTTTATAGGCCTTTTCTGAACTTTATTTTTAACCTGAATAACAGGCTTTTGAACCTGGTCTGGATAGGAATGATGATCTTCTTTGCATCTTATACTGGCAATAAAACGTGCCGATATGAATGTAAAAACTCTTTTTGCCTATTATTTTAGCCATTGCCTTTTCAAACTTAACTGTTCTTTATATGTCAATAAATTCGTAATCAGTTTTGAGAATCTTCTTGATGAATGCTACCTGATCTCTATAGCAAGTATGTTGTTTGGAAGCACTCTTCGAGGAAATGTGGTAGGGATAGAGGACTTTTACAACAACATCAAGCGAAACGAAAATCGTTACCTTTATAGTCTATCTCTTAGTGCAAGTCTGTACGAGACTACTCTCCCATAATTACGAAAAAGCCTTAGAGCTGCAGTAAAACCCACCCTGGCAAACATCGCATCCATTGGTATTGTCTCCTTGCCTGGGATGATGACAAGACAAATTCTTGGAGGGGTAAGTCCTCTGGTCGCAATTAAGTATCAGATTATCATCATGATAGCAATTACGTCTCAACTCTTCTAAGTGCAACTAGCATTTTTACAAGCTTCAGGACAGCCTTTGATGAGTACGGACTAGTAAATAAGGAGCTATACAGAAAAAAATACTTGAAGAATTAATCCCAAAACTCAAAATTACTTTTCGAATATCGTATTCCAAATAATCAATGAGTTCTTGAATATGGAAAATAATTCTGAAAATTTAGAGATTTGGGAATAAAATTAGTTCTTGGATGAGCTCTCCAAAATTCAAGTATAAATTGAGCTTGAGATGGAAAACTTTGTCCCAATTAGCTTGTTTCAAAATTACCTTATCCTTCATGTGAATGGTCGGAATATTGAAACATTTAAAGAAACTGTACATATTGTTTACTGCATTAGGTTTTCACTTCATGATTTGCTTTTTTGGATCGCGTTTACTCTGAATATATGTAATAATACCTGGAAGTAGTGAAACAAAAATTATCCCAAGTATTACAAAGCTGAAGTTATCTTTTACAACTGGCAAATTTCCAAAAAAGTATCCTCCAAAAAGGAATAACATTACCCATGCAACTCCCCCAACGACATTGTAGCTAATGAATGTCGAATAGGGCATTGTTCCAATTCCTGCTACAAACGGTGCAAAGGTACGGATGATAGGAACAAAGCGGGCTATAATTATTGTTTTTGCCCCATACTTTTCAAAGAATTCATGTGTACGGTCAAGATGTTCCTGTTTAATAAACCTTATATTTTCACGGCTTGCTACTCTATTTCTTAATAAATGACCTATTTGGTAATTGACAGTATCTCCTGCAACGGCTGCAAGACATAGAACAACAAATATAGTAAATAAGCTGAACGAACCACTGGCAGCCAGAGCTCCAGTTGCAAAGACAAGAGAATCACCCGGCAAGAAAGGAGTAATTACCAGACCTGTCTCACAAAAGATAATAGCAAACAACAGTAAATACGTTAATAAGCCATATTCATTTGTTATTGCACTTAAATGCGTATCAAGATGCATAAACAAGTCTACAAAATAGTTTAAATTTTCCATATAGACACTTCTACAATATAGTTATTATTACGCCACTTATCCAATTTCATTTGATTTGATCCAGTACTTATCTCCAATTTCTCCAATTGTACGAATAAGTGAAGTCTTGAGAAAGCTTGCTGAACATATTTTTTAGCTGAATTTAAAATCGCAGGGATCAAATTATTCACATATTCTGCATTTAAATGCTTTAGATTGCTTTTATAATAATGATTCTGGTACAATATTCAAACATTAATACAGTAAATCATTTTATTTACAAGTTTTATCTCTATCTGGACCCTGCAAAGTAGAGTACGCGTATCATAAATCCTCGTTCCGTATTTTTTAGGCTCAGGATAAAAAGAAGCTGAAAATCTCTTAAAAACTTCATAGGATTTCAGTAAAGATGCTCTTCGTAATGAATATCTGAATCATTAAACCCAAAATATCCTTTTTTAACTGTGGAAAATAATCAAATTTAGACTGAAAATCGAGGATATTTTTGTCTTAAATTGGTAGAATATATGTAAGAAAATTCCATAACCAGTAACTAAAGAAGTTTTCACTGCGCTTCAGTTATGCACTTTAGTCTCGCATAACTTGAACCTTGATTGTCGCTATTGATATTTTTTAAAAAATACAAATAAACTCGGATGAAATCTATATTCTCTATATTATCTGATAATTCGAATACTGTACCCATATTCAAATAATATATCCGAATATTTAATCTCAAGCAAAGTTCTGATACAAGAATAATAACTATCGATTGGAGTACTTGAATACTTAGAGCATATTTCAAAAATTGACTTTTGATTTTAGGACTTACGTAGTTGAACGGAGAAATCAATAATTGGACTTACGTGGTTGAATGGAGAAATCAATAGCATTAAACCTTCTACTACATAGAAAATGAATTTGACCACAACATCTATTGCGCTTGATTTTGTACTTCAAGTGCGTAAGTCCTAAATTTGATAGAATATGAGGGAGGCAACTTGAGTCCATGTTCATTGAAACCGATGAAATAATTCAACTAATGTCGAGTTTATTAGCGTTATTCCTTTTTGTCATTTCCTTTCTTGCATATCTGAGGGAGCGGAGAAAGAAGCTTTTTCTTTTATCTGCAGCTTTTTTTGTTTATTCGATAATGGCATTTTTGGATGCAGGTGAGATTGTTTTTCCTAGTGCAGGCGACTACCTTGAAATCTGGGGAAGTTTACTCAATTTTGTCGTCCTTGCGTTGTTTTTCCTTTCTATGATAACAAAAGAGTCAGATGAAAATGGAATTTGAACTCGAAACCAGAAAAAGAATTTACGAGCAAATAAAAAAATCTCCTGGAATCCACTTCAGGGAGCTTGAGCGGAGGCTTCAAGTGGTAGTGGGAAACCTTCAGTACCACCTTCAATACTTGGAAAAAAAGAACCTGATAACGGCTTCTAATGATGAAGATTATGTCCGTTATTTCTTAACAGATAGAAGCTTAAACGAAAACGAGAGAAAAATAATATCTTTTTTAAGAAGGTCTGGCTGCAGGCATATCCTTATTCAGCTCCTCAGTAATCCAAAGTTGAATAACAAAGAACTGGCACAAGCTGTTGGCCTCTCTCCCTCAACTATTTCTTGGAATCTGAACAAACTTGTAGAAGCAGGAATAATCGAAAGGGAAAAAACTGGCAGAATAAGCAGATTTACAATCGTTGATCCTCCCACAGTTGCAGAACTTCTGATATGCTATAAAGAAAGCTTTCTAGATACTCTTGTTGATGGTTTTATCGAAATGTGGGAATTCAAGAACTCTAAATAATTTGGTCGTCCACGTTTGATTGATATTATTTCAATGATCGAAATACAGCTTTTAGCTATTCTTTTCCTGTAAACTTAGCACTTTTTTAAGAAACCCTCAATATGACATTTAAACTGAATCACAAGTCATGTTATAGGTAACTTAAGGAAAATATCAATCGAATATTGCTGGGCGATCAAAGTTTTGGGTTAGTCTCGTTCTCTAAGTCATACTTCACTGGTTTTAAACTCTATTGAGACATCTTGGTTAGTTAATGTGGATGCTCTATACACCAAATTCAAAATACGCTTGCAAGAGAATGTTAAATTGCAAGATAAAATTCCATTAAGAGAAAAGTTGAAATTATTTATTGTGGCGGGAAACATGGAAGAAACTTGGTAAAACCCGCCACATTCTCA
>Ga0207800_1000212_pt1 | contig 19649 bp, 12 predicted proteins | sample LuqExpMetageno11_FD_187769 | JGI IMG/M metagenome (GOLD analysis project Ga0207800, IMG submission 187769) | Tropical forest soil microbial communities from Luquillo Experimental Forest, Puerto Rico - Sample 11 (SPAdes) | ecosystem: Environmental > Terrestrial > Soil > Tropical forest ... | reverse complement strand
TCCGCCGACAAAGCTGCGGCAGTTTCTGATGTTGAAGAACTCATGCTTCATATAATGGAATATTTTATTCCAGCCAAGTACCTGTATAAAGTAAATGATGTTAATAAAATGCTTTGCAAACATCGCAAAGAAGGATGGCATACTGAAGAAACGGCCGGGCAGTCCAACATGGCAGACACCGTAACGGCCGCCGATGCAGACCATAACGCCGTGGAATTTGGGCTTATATTCCTCCATCTTACCATTGCCTGTAATTGCACACGCGATGTTATGAGCTGCCGTATGGGAGCTCTGCTCGCAGTTTTCAACCATCTGGGGAACGGGACGTTCTTCGCCGGCAGGAACATAATACATATTATCACCAATTACATAGACATTCTCGTTCTTGGAGGATCGAAGATATTCATCAACCTGAACGCGTCCTCCGCGGGTAACCTCTAAACTTCCGCTTGTCTTCTGTGTGACATCGGCGCTCTGGATACCTGCTGCCCAGATAATCGTACCTGCTGAATAATGAGTAACTTTATCCCCCTGTTTTAAATCAATAAAGTCAGCTCCAATTCCTGATACGAAGGAATTCAGAATTAATTGAACGCCGATTTTATTAAGACGTCTTTCAACCTTTGCTGAAAGCTTCTCCGTTAAGTTAGGGATAACCCTGCTTAACCCGTCAACATTATATAAAGATACCTCGCTTCGGCTAATTCCGTATTTATCACAGAGAATGGGAACATACTCCGCTAACTCACCAATCATCTCCACTCCGGTAAAGCCTGCTCCAACTACCCAGAAGTTTAAAAGCTTCTTTCTTTCTTCCTCACTCGGCTCACACATTGCCTTGCGAAAAGCAGCCTGGATATGATCTCTTAAAACAACAGCATCCTCATAGGACCATAATTTAAAGGTAAACTCTTCCGCTCCAGGAACACCATAAAAGGTTGGCTTAGATCCTGCAGCCAGTACCAAATAATCATATGGATATGTTTCATTGCTGCCGATTACCGACTTTTTCTCGAAATCAATTGAGGTAACCGTGTCCATCTTCACATTAACGTTTCTGCCCGCAAATACTTTACTGAGGCTGATTTTTATACTATCCTCATCAACACGATTAGCTGCTACTTCGTGAAGCTCAGTAAGCATTGTATGAAATGGATTTTTATCAATTATGGTTATACTGATATCCTTTTGCTTTTTAAACTTCTTGGCTAATTTCTTTGCTGTCAGAATACCGGCATAACCGGCACCGACGATAACGATTCGTTTTCCCATAGCTGCACCTTGCTTTCTACGTTTCATTATTAAGTTTTTTGTATCAAAAAGTTAAAATTGTTAAGTAAATAACAAATTCAACTTAGAATTATTAGGAATCCATCTTCCATTGATTCCCCATATAATCTTAGTATACCACTATGAATTAATTTTGAAACTATTTTCATTTGATAACATAATTTATTGTGACTATTTTCGCTATATTTTCGTAATCCTATCAAAATAATAGGATTACATCAAAAATTATAACAAAAGCTCCTATAAAATATAGTGTATTTCTTAAGGGTTAATGTTATAATATGAATTAATTGGAAATTAACAGACAATCAGAAATTAGAGTATCCTCTTCTGAGATATACTAAGCTTGTTGAATACTACGACTAATCATATCCGGAATATAACAAAATCAAAGCAGCCATCCGTCTTACCAGAATCTATGGAGTATTTACCTTCTGGTGACAGATCGCTGCCTCTTATTCCTACCTAAAGTATATTGTTTTATCTGCCATGATCAGCCAAGATCCGGTTCATTCTTTAAGTAAATTTCTTCTCCGACTATACCGTCGGTTTCAAATACTATAATCTTGTTTATGCCGGTTTTCAATAATGGTCCCGGTATATATAATCGTTTCTGAGGCCCTTTATTCCAAAAACGCCCTATATGAAAGCCATTTACAAAGACGCAGCCTTTTCCCCAACCGTCCAGCTCCAGGAAGGTATCGCCGAGCTCCTCTGCAGGAAACTCAAATTCATAAAATGCAGGAGCGCCCTCCTTATATTCTTTATTAAAATCAAGCTTGTCAAGATTGTCTAATGGAAGTGTATAATGCGTCCAGTTAGAGTGAATTGCACCATTAAAGGAAACTCCCTTCTTGATACCCTTACTCTGATCTTCCAGCCTTATTCCATAATTAACCCTGCCCATATTCTCCATCAGAATATCCAAAGTAACTTCATCTTCCTGTGCCTCGAAATCAAATTCCTGGCTAAGCTCCAGATTAAATCTTACCGCAGCCTGTCTTTCATTTGTAAATAAGATAGCACGGTCACCTGCATCTAATATCCTGCATTTTTCAATCTGCTTACCTTTATTAAGCTTCGTCCGATACAGTACATATCCATAGCTTTGACCTAATTGCTCCATGGATAAGGTACTGGGACCAAATACTGCTTCACTGATATCCTCCAATACAGAAAATAAACTTACTTTCCGCACCGCTGATAGAGCTCCGTATTCTTTTCTTTGAATCTTTGTACTAAAGTGAACCTCAGGAATCTCAGCATATTTCGCAATGATCTTCTGAAATTCATAATACTTCTTGCTAAGCTGTCCGTCCTCCGTTAATACCGCATCATAATCATAGGAGGTTACATCCGGTTCCAAAAAGTCATAGAAATTGGAGCCATTCATGAATCCAAAATTTGTACCACCATGGAACATATATATATTTACATGACCTAGACGAAGCATATCGTCTAAATTTTTCATATTTTCTTCAACATCAGTCGTTGTATGTTTTTCGGATCCCCAGGCATCGAACCAGCCAATCCAGTATTCCATACACATTAAAGGTTTATTTCCGATAAAATCCTTTAAGATTTGAAATTTCTCTTCTGTTTTTGAGCCGAAATTTGCAGTGGCTAAAGCTTCCGGCAAGCTTCCATCCTTTAATGTCTGGTGAGTCGGTCCATCTGAAGTTACGAAAGGAACAACCACTCCATTTTCTATCATTAAATCTTTTAAAGCACATAAATAATTAAGATCATCACCATAATAACCATATTCATTTTCGATCTGCATCATAATGATGGGACCGCCGTAATTCACCTGTAACGGAGTTAATATTTTAAATAATTCTTTATAGTACTTACTTACACATTCCATAAATGGATTCGTATTCGTTCGAAGCCTCATATTCTGCTTCGGTAAAAGCCAGGAAGGCAAACCGCCAAATTCCCATTCTGCACATATAAACGGAGAAGGTCTGACGATTACCCAAAGGCCTAATTCCTGTGCCAACTGAATGAATTTCTTAACATCTGCCATGCCGCTGAAGTTAAATTCGCCTTCTACCGGCTCATGAATATTCCAGGCGACATAGGTTTCCACTGTATTGCAGCCCATGGATTTCAATTTTTCTAGCCTGTCTCTCCAATATTCTGGTACTACACGGAAATAGTGAATGCCTCCGGAAATAATTTTAATTTTTTTACTGTCTAAATTAAAGTCGTCATTTATTTCAAATTTATGGCTAGCCATTTCTTCCTCCACCATTCCAATATTAAAAATTGTTTTTTATCTCATAAGACGAGCTTTCTTATGAGATAAAAAACTGTTGCAAAATATTGCTTAAAAATATTTTGCAACAGTTTTACATGAATCGTTACTCTGTTATTTTCATAACCAAACCTATGTTAGTTCATCTCTGGTTATTATTTAGAAGCATTCAGCTGATTCTGTACTTCCTTTAATACATCATCATAGCCAGCATCTTTTAATGCCTGTCTGAATTCAGCTACCATAGCCTTAGGATCATCTACTTTACCAAATGCGATTCTAGGAATGTAATTTGCACAAACATCAGCCATAGCTGCAATCTGTGTAGATACATTGGAATTATCAAATACGAACTTGCCATAAGGATAATTAATTGCATAAGTATCGTAGTTAGCGTAAATGTCATCTTTTCCTGCATACCAGGTGGAATCTGTTAATTCTAAGTTATCGTTACGTCCACACCAGAAGTTTGTGCCAAGACCATCTGTAGAGGAATCCCAACCCTCAGGTCTTGCTAACTTACCATCAGAAGTTACAACGTAATCTGTGTTTTCGATACCATAATTATATAATTTGTAGCAGGTTGCATCATTACGAAGTAAATCGTATACCATTAAAGCACGCTCAGGATGCTTTGAATTTGCTCCAATTGCGCAAGCGCCATGAGTGATACTTGTTTTTACTAAGTTCTTACTGGGTTCAGAGAAGGAGAACATCTGTGCTTCTGAGCCTGGCTGCTTTGTATCCATGTTAGGACGAATCTGGGAAACAAAAGTCTGTGTATGATGTTGATCAGCACCGCTGGTACCAGCATAGAATTCTTCTCTAGAATCGCCATCATAGTTAAGAACATCTTCTCTCCAGTATCCTGCATCTGCCCAAGATTTCATCATAACTGCAAAATCTTCAAAGGTAGTTCCATCCATATAAGGAGATACTACAGTGTACGGATCAGAAGCGGATGCGCCGTAGAATAATGTTGATAATCCAATCGGAACACCTTCAATTACGATATTGCTTGTCTTGGACTCAATGTAACCACCTGCTAAAGCATTACCATTTGCTGCTGTACCGGATACATCCCAAGGAATAACTCCCGTTTTATTATCAACAACACCCTGGAAGTACTTACCTAAATCTTCAAAGCTGCTAATGGTTGTTAAGCCAAATTCTTTAGCCCAGTCACCTCTATAGAACATACCATGGTTTGTATACTGGGTGTAGTTATCCTCAGGGATGAAATAGATAGAACCGTCATATTTACAAGCATCCCAGTTTGCTGCAGGAACCTGTGCATAGGTCTGAGGAGCATAAGTTTTTAACATATCTTCTGTCAAAGGCAGGAAAGAACCTTTCTTAACATTAGGCCATGCATCTAACCAGTCTGTAGCTGTTGTGATTAAGTCAATGGTATCATCACCACTTGCTAAAAGTAAGTTGTACTGTGTCTGCCAATCTGCCCATTCAACATATTGTAACTCTAATTCTGCATTAACTTTCTCAGTTAAAATAGGATTTAACTGTTCTAACATTGCCTCTAATCTTCCGTTTGTCGGACGATCACCAAGAACTACAAACTTAACTTTTACATGCTCAGAAGTATCAATTGCTCCAGCTGCTCCCTGAGTTACAGTTGCATCTGATTTAGAACCTGAATTGTCAGTGTTGGTAGAATCGGCACTTTTTCCACCGCAAGCTGCTAAGCTGATTGCCATTGTACCAGCTAAGATTACTGAGAATACTTTTTTAAATAATTTTCTCATACTTTTCCTCCCTAAATTTTTTATATGTGAATTCCATCATGGAATTATCACCCTTTTACTGCTCCGACTGTAATACCGGATATAAAGTATTTCTGAACAAACGGATATAAGAAAATAATAGGTCCTGTTGCTAATACTGCCGTTGCTAACTTTAAGGTCAATGTCGGAAGTGAACCGACGGTAACATTGGCACCCGCCATGGTGTTCTTCAAGGCCGCAGCCTGATTAATGATTCTGTACAAATGGTACTGTAACGGATAATAATGGATTTCTGAGGAAGATGATAGATAAAGCATGGAGTTATACCATTCATTCCAATATCCAAGTGCCAGGAAAAGTCCAATCGTTGCTAACGCAGGCTTTAACATCGGTAAAATTAATGAGGTAAATATCTTGAAATCACCGGCGCCATCAATCTTTCCGGATTCCGTTATTTCATAAGGAACTGACTTGGCAAAGTTTTTCATAAGTACGATCAGCCAGGGCGTCATCAGAAGCTGTAAGAATACTGCCAAGTAACTGCCTTTTAAGCCAAGGTATTTGGTAATCCACAGATAAGTGGGTGCAAGTCCGGCTGAGAACAAGGTTGTAAAGTAGATAAAGAACGAAATATAATTTCTGAAGGGAAAATCCTTTCTCTGTAATGCATACCCTGTCATTGCTATAATGAAAAGGCCTACAATCGTTCCCGCAAATGTCATAATAATAGTTACGGCATAAGCACCGATCAGCTGTTTTGCTGATTTGAAGATCAGGTTATATGCAGCTAAGGAAAATCCTTTTGGCAATAATCCGAGGCCTGTTGTATTAATCAAGGTTTCATTACTGAAGGAACCCGAGATCATAAGGACGAATGGTACTAAGCAGGCTAATGCAAATAATCCAATAAATAAATATGAAACTGTATGTACAACAATGGTTAATCTATCCTTTTTAATCCTCATAACTTTCCCTCCTAGAATAATGCATAGTCCTTATCTGCTTTTCTCACTAACCAGTTACTTACCATTACAACAACAAATCCAAATATGGACTGATATAAACCAACCGCAGAAGCATACGGGAAGTTAAAGTTATTCATCAATGTACGGTAGACAAAGGTTTCAACGATATCTGTATATGGCCAGAGTGTTGCATTTGATGATCCGACCAGGTTATAGAACAATCCAAAGTTACCTTTCATAATACCGCCAATCGCAAACAGGAATAAGATAATAGCTGTCGGCTTAAGACTTGGAAGAATAATGTATCGGATTTTCTGAATGATGTTGGCTCCATCCACCTGTGAGGCTTCTACCATCTCCGCATCAATTCCGCAGATCGCTGCAAAGTATACAATGGAACCATATCCGGTCTGCTGCCATAATTGTGCTATGACGATGATAACCGGCCACATCTTTGCAGTCTGGTAAACCTTTAATGGTGCTCCGCCGAATTGCTTTATTACTGTATTCAAAAAGCCATAATCATAATTGAGAATATTAAAAGCCAATAAACCAACTAATACCGCAGAAATAAAATAAGGCAGGAACATAATCGTCTGTGATACTTTTTTAAAAAACTTATTCCTTACTTCATTAAGCAAGATCGCAATGATTATTTGCAGTATATTGCCGAATATGATAAAAGCCAGATTATATAAAATCGTATTTCTTGTTAACATCCATAGTTTCCCAGAATTTATTAGGAATTTAAAATTATCAAATCCAACAAATTCACTGCCAAAGATTCCTTTTTTATAATTAAAATTTGTAAAAGCTAAGTATGCACCAGGCATCGGCATATAAAAGAAAACAATAAAGAATATAATTGCCGGCAGACACATCAAAAGAAGTATTTTATTGTCTGCAACCTTCTTCCATAACGGTTTCCTGCCCACCTTAACTTTCTGCGATTTTGTGACGTTTTGTTTTTTCATATCCAGCTTCACCTTACCACTCCTTATATTTTTGAAATCGGTTTCATGTTATAACAAAAAAAAATTGCAATATTCACGCTTGCTATTTTTTCTTTCATTATATGTTCATAAATATTAACACTATAGGTTTATGAATTATGCTATGTTATAGGATTACTTAATGCATTAATATATACTTAATGCACATTTTTCAAAGCTTTACTAATACGAAACCCGTTTCATAAAGTTATTATAGCTATATAGCAAGTGGTTGTCAAGGCTTTTTTAGTAACTATTTTATTACTTCATAGTAATTTAATATTTAACTACCTACAAAAATTAAAATAATTTGTTACTTATCACTAAAAAACAGAGAAGACAGACCTTCGCGCTCTGTCTTCTCTGCTATTAACAATCATAGCTATATTAATTTATTTTCTTACAGGATTCCCTAATTACCAATTCAGATTTTATTAATTGTATTTTGGCTACCTCCTGCTTTTGAATCATACTGATCGCAGTATTGACCAATGATTTTCCAAATTGCTGATAATCATATCCCACGCTCGTTAATCTAGGAAGACTGGACTCCGCAATGTATGTATTATCAAAACTTGCCAAAGAGATATCCTCCGGTATGGACATTCCATGTTCCTTAATTGCCTGCATAATGCCTACTGCAGTAAAGTCATTAATAGCAATGATAGCTGTCGGCAGTGGTAAATCTGCCTGAAGGAATTTATTCATCGCTTCATAGCCACCTTCAATATTATAAAGACTATCCACGATATAATCTTCATAAAACGGCATTCCATGACGTCTTAACAGCTGTTTATATCGTAATCTTTTATCATATGTTGATTTAACATCTTTTCGCCCGCCAATCAGCGCAATATTCTGATGACCGTTATTCACGAGGTATTCCATCAGGATTTCCATGGACTGACCTTCATCAATATTAATCTGGCAGCAATCCGCTCCGTCTAATTTACCTGTAATCAGAATCGGTATGGAATCTGCAATACGATTTAAATAATCTACATATTCTTCATCAGATAATACGCCATCTACTTTACCACCGATTTGAATAATAGCATCCACTCTCTGTTCAAACATTCTTTTCAGATCCTTAATTTCGTTCTCCCGAAATGTATTACAGAGCAGTAACATATAATCCTGTTCATAAGCAGTTTTCTCACATTCAACCGCCATAGTAGCATAAAATGGATTGCGGATATCTGCGACCAGCAGACCGATAATTCTTGATTTTGTATTACTTAAGCCTCTTGCAAGAGCGTTCGGTTGAAAATCATATTTATCGATTATTTCCTGCACTTTCTTCTTCTTTTCGTCGCTAACCTTTGCATTATTCGTAACAACCCTGGAAACTGTGGCCGGCGAAACACCTGCTTCCTTTGCAATCGTATAGATACTAATGTTTTCTTTTGCCAATATGTCACCTCAAATCATTAAACCATGTTAATTAATTAGAATCTATATGACTATTCAGTTACAGTGTTTCTTACGAACCTGCGCATTGTACTTTATGCGCATTAGCACCGCAAAATATGCTAAGAATCGCATATTATAACGCTGGCTGACTTGAAATCCTTCTAAGTGTGCTTTTTACACCTTTTTCTCGGAGGCAACTGAATAGTTAAATATTTATTTTTATTGTTATATAGTAAACTGCACTACTTCATGCTCAAGATTCTTTGCATTTTCATCGAGTTTTTCAGATAGCAGATGAAGAGCTTCCACTGCTTCCAGCTGATTAGCTACCGTATTATTCACAATCTCCGAGGAAGCTGCTGTTTCCTGTGAAACTGCTGAAATAGTAGAAATAGCTGATAACGTACTTAGTCTGGCTTCATCAATATTGCTGATATGACTTAAAATAACTCCAATGTTGGAAATCAGAGTCTCCACATGCTGACTTATGGTGCCAAAATCGTCTTGCGTATCCTTAACAGCTGTCTCCTGCTCCAATACTACTTTCTCAGCTCTGTTAACGATAGTTACGACGTCCTTTGTCTGTTTCTGAATATTTTTGATAAGAAGCTCTATCTCCTGCGCTGCTCCTTTGGATTGATCTGCCAGCTTCCGGACTTCTGAAGCGACTACCTGAAAGCCTTTTCCGGCTTCGCCGGCTCTGGCTGCTTCAATGGAAGCATTCAGAGAGAGAAGATTCGTCTGTTCTGCTATTTCATTAATCGTACTTACAATATTACTGATTGATAAAGCCCGTCGTTCCAATGTTTCAATATTTTCGATAATCTCTACCGTAATATCGGAGGTCGATTTTGCTTTATCATTCAAGGTTCCTAAAGTATTCAGTCCCTGCGAGATACTACCCTGGGTATCCTTCGCAATTTGACTGATCTCTGTGGTTTTTCCGTAGATTACCTCTATTTTAGAAGATAAGTTTTCCATTTCACTCAAGCAGTTCGATGATTCATCAGCCTGTTCGCTGACACCCTTCTGGATCTCCTGAATGGAATACGTGATCTCTTTTGTTGCCTCAGTAAAGACCTGGCTGGCATCCATGACCTGTAATGAGGACTCCGTAACAGAGGTGCTTCCTTGCTTTATATTATAAATGATTAACCTCATTTTATCAATCATATTATTAATACCCTGTCCAAGAACCAGGAACTCATCCTTACGTTTCATTTTCAAATGAATGGTAAGATCTCCTTCTGCCACCTTTTCCAGTTCTTTGTTAATATAAGCAATGACCTTCTGTATATTCATAGTAATAAAGATACCTATGGCTGCAGCTATAATACAGGAAAAAGCAATCAGTATTATCGTTAAATTTTTAATGCCGCTTACCTGCTTCACTATGGTATCGGAAGGTACCAAAGCACATATGGTTACTCCCGAATCCGCACACTTGGCGCTGAAGTACATATAATTTTTGTTTTGGAATTTCACTTCTTTGCTTATGCCAGCCTTGGAATCCAGGGAGGATTTATAATATCCCTTATCCGTAAATGTAGGTGCAGAGGTATCATAATTCTTCACCCCGGTAGAAATCAATTCCCTGCCATCTGCCGTAACAAAGCCTACGATACTTCCCTCACCCAGATCAAGCCCCTGCAATATATCATAAACAGTTGACTTTGTGATATCGATTATGATGCAGGTGGGTGAATCAGCGAAACCACGAACCAAACGCAGGATATAGTCACTTTGTCTCGTTGTATATGCCTTATCGATGATATCATCGCTGCTGATCCAATAGGAGGCTTTGTTGTTCTCGGCTAACTTCGCACCATTCGGACTTTCCAGAAAGCTTTCATATAGATTATCCGAGTAGCGTCCGGCTGTAGAGATATTACCCTCCTTCTTGGACAAAATATGTATATTCGATATGAAATCGTCTGAAATATTCTGTGTATTGATTACATTGCTAATGGTATTCGTCGCATTATTCATTTCTTTGTAATCGGTTTCATAAACTCCCATAAAATATTTCTGCATCGTTGAATCAAGAACATACCGTTTGGCAACATTATCTACGGTCTTCAGTCCAAACTGAACATAATCGCTTGTCATCTTAATTGATTGCAGACTGGACTTCTCATAGTTGTCTAAAATTGATTTTGAAGCCTTTTCATAGGATGCTATACCAATAATGATTACAAAACATACCGGAACAAGAAAAGAAAGTACTAATTTCGTACCTATGCTGTTTATGAAATGCTTTCGTTTACTACTTTCTCTTCTTTTACGTATTTCCATTCCTTCCCTGGGCAGTTCATTTCTTTTTGGTAAACTAATTCGCATCATCAGTATCCCCCTTAATCGGTAGTAAATGGCATTATGAAACCCGTTTCACAATGCCATTGTAACTACATTATTAAGTTTTGTCAATACTAACAACTGAAATGAATTTTTGGCTCTTTTTAAGTAAAAGTGCACAAAACAAATACCTATGACAATTCCTATGAGTCCTTTTCCCTATACGGCAATTCCGGCAGGATACTTTCTCATTCATAATATTATGATTTGGAGTCAAAAGTCTGATTAGGTTATAGCGATGAATATGTATTTATAACTGATACTTATCCAGCAAGGCTTCATACTCCTTCCGGGTCAGCTTCAGTACTGAGCCGTGCCTTTTCTTTGTAGCCCCCATATGATAACTGTCAGCAGCCAGAACTTTATAGTCACCGCTGGCTAATTCCTTAGTAATCAGCGGCAGATAACCACCATCTGTTGCGAACTGATCTACCAGCACGCACCAATCCGTGCTGTCATTAAACTGAAAGGCAATTGGACCTTCTACTCCCATAATCTGCTCTAAGATTGGAGACTCTACCGATGTGAAGGGTCCTTCCAGCAGATCCTGGCCTCGGTCAATTCGAATATTTTTTGTTGTCTCATCCTTAGAGATACGGTAATAAAATTCCTTTTCCTTCACTATGGTGGTATCGATTACATGATTTTCCCTCTCTATGTATTTCATGGTCTTCGTAAAATGGTGGAAATCCTTCGTCTTCGCACAGTAAATGCGCTGTTTGCGTTCGTCTTCACCAGCCTCTTGGACATTCGATGCCCAAAACATCATGTAATCCCCATTCTTCTCATCATAAATCGCTTCCGGAGCCCAGACACATCCCGCCTCAGGGATTCCGACTTCGATCCGGTCTTCCTTACTCCAGTTCACTAGATCGGTGCTTTCCCAAACAATAACGCAGCGACTTCCCTGGGTAGTTGCATGGCCCCATCCTTTTCCACTAGCAATTCTTAAATCAGTGGCAATGATGTAATACTTTCCGCTCACTTCATCCCTAAGGATATACGGATCTCTTACACCCTCATCTCCAACAGAAGATATCAATACGGGAGCTCCAGCGTTCAAATCCGTCCAATGCAATCCATCCTCGCTAATTGCAAAATAAACCTGCTCTCCCAGTTCACTCTCACCGATAAAATGTACAAATAAATAACCTTGATATTCTTTCACTCATGTCTCCGATCCGCTGCACTTTGTCAGCTATATTAATAGAATAGGCAAATTCATATTCTCATGTAACCGTTTTCAATCACATATTACCTACATACTATGAAACCGTATTCATTCCCATGAAACTAGTATAGCAAGCCAATCCATATTGTCAATACGTGGGAAGAAACTAATCAATTAAAAAGTAGCTAATTTGCAAAAAGCACTTATATCACCCATTGTTTTTTTATACCGGCTAACTATACTAAATGTAAAACTCAATATAAATTGCAGTAGATTTTTAACATAAAGATTTGGAGGTATTATTATGAATTCTTTTCTTCTTAATCATTGGAAATTTCATTACAAAGATGTTCCTGAGGCCTGGTTTAAAGGCTTTCAGGACGACAACTGGGAAGAGGTAACAGTTCCACATGACTGGTCCGTACATATGCCTTTCTCAAAAGAATATTCCAGCGGTACCGGATATCTGGCCGGGGGAACCGGTTGGTACCGTTCCAGTTTTCTACTTCCCGAAGAGCTTCGCGGTAAGCGTATCTTCATTACTTTTGATGGCATCTATAAGAATAGCCAGATCTGGTGCAATAGCTATTACCTCGGTAAACGTCCCTACGGTTACTCAACCTTCTGTTATGATATTACGGAACAGGCATGCTTCGGTAGCTCCCCTAATCTCATCGCCGTGCGTGTGGATCATCCGGATATTGCCGATTCGCGCTGGTTTACCGGCTCAGGATTAACACGAAAGGTCACGATTACTGTGGAAGAACAGATCCATCCGCAGTTCCAGGGTATCTTTTTTAAGACACCTTCCGTTACCAGTGAGAAGGCGGAAATTGAGATTGATAATACTATAGTTAACGAATTATCTGAAGAGGTTACTGTTACTGTTACGAGTCTTTTAACCTTACACGAACAGGAGGTTCTTCATATAGCTAATACAGATGTCATACCTGCAGGAGGTAAAGCGATCATACCTACAAAGGGTACCCTGGAGCATCCAAAGCTCTGGTCACCTGAGCTGCCGCAGCTTTATCAGCTTACTACGGTTACCAGTGCCAAAACTTCAGGCGGTAGCTTAGTGACCAGCATGGAATCAAAGCAGACTGTAGGGATCCGTAGTATTCATTTTGATCCGAATAACGGCTTCTTTCTAAATAATATTAATTATAAATTAAAGGGCGTCTGTGTTCATCATGATGCCGGTTGCCTGGGTGCTGCAGTTCTGCCTGAGGTGTGGATGAGAAGACTTTGTACTTTGAAGGATATGGGCTGTAATGCCATCCGTATGAGCCATAACCCGCACATGCCGGAGCTGTACGATCTTTGTGACAGCTTAGGATTCTTTGTTATGGATGAAGCCTTTGATGAGTGGGAAGGGGCCAAGAACAAATGGTCAATCGGACATAATGTATATCCGCCAAAGCATCAGGGATATTTTGAAGATTTCCACGAATGGCATGAAAAAGATCTATCCGATCTGATTAAACGGGATCGTAACCACCCCAGTATTATTGCCTGGAGTATCGGTAATGAAATTGATTACCCGAATGATCCCTATTGTCATCCGCTATTTGAGCATATGACAGGTAATAACGATAATAACAAGCCAATGGCGGAACGGATGTATCGCAGTGACCGCCCAAATGCAGAGCGGTTAGCTGTGTTAGCGGATAAGCTGATTGCAATTGTAAAGCAGCATGATACTACAAGACCGGTTACGGCAGCGGTAGCATTTCCGGAGTTATCCTCAAAGGTTGGATATTTCGACCACTTTGATATCGTCGGCTATAATTATAAAGAGCAATTTTATCAGGAGGATCACCTCCGTTATCCTGATAAACCTTTCCTCGGGAGTGAGAATAGTCACTCTTATGAGGCCTGGAAGGCAGTTCGGGAGAACGATTATATCTCCGGTCAGTTTTTATGGACCGGCATCGACTATCTCGGAGAAGCACATGGCTGGCCGATTCATGGCTCAGGCGCAGGAATTCTGACTTTAGCAGGCTACCCAAAGACCTCTTGCTATCGAAGAAAAAGCTTCTGGAGTGAAATTCCGATGTTATATCTGGTCACAGCTAGAGCAGAAGCGGACAATTCACATCGGGAATGGAAGCCGATGTACCGCAGCTGGAACTATCTGAAGGGTGAGCCGGTTGAGGTTCGCTGTTATACCAACCTGCCCTGCGTTAAACTACTCTGCAATGAGAAAGACCATGGTATGAAGCTATTCGATGATCAGCTGGGATATATCAGCTGGACTATCCCTTATGAACCGGGTGAACTCTCAGCCATAGGATACTTAAGTCTTTCGGATGAGCAAAACTGTATCCAGGATTCCATAACGGACACAGGAGCATCCTGTAATATTGAATTGAAACTCTGGCATCCGTCTGAGAAGATGGAAGAACTCTGTTCTGCCCTGGAAGCATACTCCTGTCCTGAGACCTTCGATCATACCCGTCCTTGCATGAAACAAATAGAGGTAACCATAACGGATAATAAAGGCCGCAGGGTTACCAATGACAGTACCATGCTACAGGTTAACGTAACGGGCTCAGGTAAGCTGGCAGGTCTGGAAAATGGTGATCTATCCGATTGTACGGAGTATAATACCACCTACCGCAGAGCTTTCGAGGGGCGGTTACTTGTCTACATTCTGGATGAAACCGTATCTGGGCAAACAACCGTTACTGTGCAGGGTGCAGGATTAAAAAAAGCTACAATCATATGCTAGTCAGTACAAGGATGGCCGGAATCTCAATTATTTTAGCACTCCCTTCGCAAATACGGAGGGAGAGATTCCGGTTGCCTTCTTGAATACCTTACTGAAATAATAAAGATCACTGAAACCCACCATTTGTCCGATTTCCGACAATTTCATATTCGTTGTGGAAATCAGTTCTTTCGCATGGTTAATCCGTACCATATTTAAATAGCTGAAGATAGTCTTATTTGTAAGCTGTTTAAAAATGCGGTTAATATAATCAAAATTACTTTCTGTCATCACTTCAATGTCCACACTGGTTATCTTATCTGCATAATTGGTATTCAGGTGACTTAACAGCTGCTGAACTTTACGATAGGACTTCGGTAAGCCGGAAGCCATATTCTGTGTGGTAAATAGTACATAACTGCGGTAGGTTTCAATCATGGCCTCCAGGATTTTGCAGGAACATAATACTTTGTAATTCTCCAAAGGATTTGCATTATGGGCAGCAGCTTCATCCAGGATGCAGCAAACCTTAATAAAATCACTGTAATTTGTGAAATGATAATGCTTGGGCAACGCGATCTGATTATTTTCATAGGTGGTATAGGAGAAGGGATTACTTTTTAATGAATCGTTACGCCTTGTAATAATTGACATGATTCTCTCCTGATCCGAAGCGTACTCAATTTTAGTTATCTCATCATGACGAAAATGAATGTAGTAGTATTCACAGTAAGATGCCTGATATCCTTCATGAGTGAATTCGGGGTCTAGTATAAAAAAATCACCGGGTTTCAGTGTATATTTTATATGATTTTCCAGAAGGAACATCTTTCCTTTCTTAACTACATAGATAATGTACTCATCGGCTTTCCTACGGTTATGGATATATGGAGGCTGTATTGTTGCGGAATTCATCAGACGAATTTTCAACAAATAATCTGCATTAAATTGGAAAAGCATCGTTATTCCTCCCTTCAAAGTATATACGACTTTCCGGTATCAGCTTATTATATTATATCTTAATCAATGTACACGTAAATGTAAATACGAAAGGATGACATCTATGGCATTTCGACTACTTGACAAGAATATTAACCGACTAGAGACTTCAGAAGGTGTTCTAACCATGAAATCTCTGTTCTTTCCATATTTTATTGAAATGGTACTGATCAATATGATTGGTACTGTGAATACCATCTTCCTAAGCCACTCCTCCGATCAGGCAGTTGCCGCCGTCGGAGCAGCTTCCCAGCTCATTGGTATGGTGCTGACCTTTTACGGCGTTGTAAGCTCCGGTGCCTCCATTATTATCAGTCAGAATCTCGGTGCAGGTAAAAAAGATAAAGCATCCCATGCGGCGGTTATATCCATTATATTCAGCGCTGTCCTGAGCTTGTTTATCGGTACTACTCTGGCTGTTTTTGCAGAATCAATCTTAACCAGGATGCATCTGAAGGCTGATGTTCTTATACAATCTGCTTCTTATTTTCGAATCTGCATCTTCTTTTCCTTTATTCAGGCAATCACCTCGGCTCTTTCCGGAATTCTAAGAAGCTATGGCCGTCCAAAGACAGCAGTAAAGGTATCTATCTTTGTGAATATCATAAATGCCCTCTTCTGCTATCTCGTGGTTTTTCGCCCGTTTGAAACACCGCTTCACGGGGTACAGGGAATTGCAGCCGGCAGCGTGATAAGCCAACTCTGTGGTATGATTTTAATGATAATTCTCTTTATCCGGGCTTCCCTCGGAATACATTTCCACAAGGGCATTCTAAGTCAGCTAAATATTATTGCTACCATACTTCGGGTTGGTATTCCCGGGGGAATCACTTCACTTTCCTATTCCTTATCCCAGGTTGTGTCTACTTCCATCATCGCAACCCTTGGGACAACTGCAATTACAACCAAGATCTATCTGGAAAATATCTTTTATTACGTCTATGTACTGGGGCTGGCTCTGGGTCTTTCAACCTCCATCATGGTCGGGCGCCTTGTCGGTGCCCGCAAATATGACCAGGCATATGAATTGAATAAGCAAAACCTTAAGATTACCATCTTCTGCAACTTTCTGTTTTCCTTAGCTATCTATCTTCTCGGCGGCTACATAATAAGGCTGTTTACCGATAATCCCGAAATCATTCATATGGCAAGGATCATTATGCTGATTGATTTACTGGTGGAAATCGGCAGAGGTTTTAATCATATTGAAGGTAATTCCCTGCGCGGGGCAGGCGATGTTGTATTTCCCATGACCGTCTCCATTGCTTCCTGTTGGGTCGTAAGTATTCTATTCTCTTATATTCTTGGAATTAAGCTGGGTCTTGGATTGTTCGGCTGCTGGATGGCCTTTGCCATGGATGAATTATTCCGCGGTACGCTTTTCTTCCTTCGCTGGAATTCCAGGCGGTGGACAACTAAGGGGCTGGTATAGCTATTCGTAAAATAATTCAAAGGTGCTGCTACAATAACTATATGGCTGGTACTCAGTTTACTTTGTTTAATTTACTTTGTTTAATTTACTTTGTTTAATTTACTTTGTTTTAATTTACTTTGTTTTAATTTACTTTGTTTTAGTTTACTTTGTTTTAGTTTACTTTGTTTTAGTTTACTTTGTTCTAGTTTACTTTGTTCTAGTTTACTTTGTTCTATTTCACTTTGTTCTAATTTACTTTGTTCTAATTTACTTTGGTTTATTTTGCTAAATAAGAAGATGCATGAATCAGAAACACCTGTATGTCGCTTCATTTCCCAGACATCCGGTCCCAAATCCTTATCAGATAAGACATTAGTAACAATATCTATCCGATTCGGATTCTGAGACCAGCTGTCTGCTAAACGAAAACATTTCCAGGTACACCTTACTCATGCATCTCTCGTTATTTTAAGCTAGAGCCATGCCAAAGATAATAATATTAAGTCCGCAACAGCTCCTCCTTTTCCTTGCTATAAAGTTGTTGATAATTGAGCGCTACAAATCCAAGCATTTTTCATTTATCAGCTGCTGATAATTAAACGCTACAGATCCCAAGCATTTTTCATTTATCAGCTTCTGATAATCAAACGCTAAGAATCTGTAGCATTTTTCATTTCTATTAATACTTCAGCGGTTTTTATAAATTAGCTTTGAAGAATTCCTCAAGTGCTTTGATTGCAGCTTCTTCATCACTGCCCTCGGTTTTGACGGTAACCGTTGCACCCTTCATTACACCAAGGCCCATGAGAGCCATTAATTTCTTGGCATCGACTGTCGCACCCTGTTTGGTGATAGTAATGCTGCTTTCATAATTCTTCGAAATTTTTACTAATAAACCCGCAGGTCTTGCATGAATGCCTAAGGCATCCTGTATCGTATATTCAAATGATTTCATGTGATCACTATCCTTTTTTATATAATTATCTTTATATAATTAATCTTTATAATTATCTTAATAATTCAGATCCGATTACAGCAGGGTAATTAACTCCTGACCGTATTCTGCCTTCTTACCTGTTTCAAAGATAATATCCGCATAATCCTCCGGATTGGTAATGACAACCGGTGTCACGATGGAATATCCAGCATTCTTGATCGCAGCAAGGTCAAATTCAATTAAGGTCTGACCCTTCTTCACCTTATCTCCAAGCTTTACCTTCTGTGTAAAATATTTACCTTCCAGCTTCACGGTGTCCATACCAATATGGATTAAAATTTCAGCACCGAAGTCTGTCTTCATACCAACGGCATGACCTGTCGGGAATAAGGAGGTAATCTCACCGTCAGCCGGCGCTGCAAGCCTGCCTTCCACCGGAAGAATTGCTACTCCTTTTCCTAATACTTCTGTTGCAAATGCTTCATCTTCCACCTGGCTAAGTTCAATTACTTCGCCCTCTAAAGGACTTGCAATAACGCCATTGCCTTTGCCTGCTGTCTTTTTTGCTGTAACATTCTCTGCTGCCTTTGTTTCATCGTCCTTGTAAGTTACCATAGTAGCAACGAAGGCAACTGCCATTGCTGCACCAACTGCGATTAACGCCCAAATCATACTAGTAATATCATTATTTGCAGTGTTGATAAAGGTAGGAATACCAAATACACCAAGTCCGCCAAAGGTATAGATTTTAGCACCTGCACCACCGATGATGGCGCCGCCGACAGCTGCTGCGATACATGAAATAACGAAAGGCTTCTTTTTCGGTAAGCTGATACCGTAGATAGCCGGTTCCGTAACACCGAAGGCACCGGAGATAGCTGCAGGAACACACAAGGATTTCAATTTTTTATCCCTGGTTCTGATAAGGATCGCTATGATAACTGCGGTCTGTGCAAAGGAAGCTGCAAAGTAAGGAGAAATGATAAAGTCGTAACCATAGTTAGTTAAGTTCATTACCATGAGCGGAACAAGACCCCAATGGAGACCGAAGATAACAAATACCTGCCAGAAAGCACCAACCAGCATTCCTGCTACCAAAGGACTGAAGGCAAATAATTTTGCAGTTGTAAAACCAATTAAGGATGTTAACAAGGAAGCAATTGGTCCAACTACCAGGAAAGTTAATGGAGTGCAAATCATTAAGGTTAACATTGGAACGAGGAAGGTCTTTACTACATCCGGAATTACTTTTTTCCAGAAAGCCTCAACCTTACTAGCTAACCATACAGCTAATACAATAGGTACTACTGAGGACGCATATCCTGCAGCGGGGATCATTACCGGGATGTGAAGGAATGTGGTATATACATTGGTTGCGAAGCCCGTTCCTGCAAATAT
>Ga0207800_1000211_pt1 | contig 19708 bp, 23 predicted proteins | sample LuqExpMetageno11_FD_187769 | JGI IMG/M metagenome (GOLD analysis project Ga0207800, IMG submission 187769) | Tropical forest soil microbial communities from Luquillo Experimental Forest, Puerto Rico - Sample 11 (SPAdes) | ecosystem: Environmental > Terrestrial > Soil > Tropical forest ... | reverse complement strand
TGCCGTTGCTCGCTGGACGCGTGGCTGAGTTTTATGAGTCCAAATTGCAGCGCAGCCTCGATCGCGCCGTCGGACTTGTCGGTCCCCTGGCGGTCATTGGCATCAGCACGATTGTCGGCGGCCTTATCGTATCAGTAATGACCGCGCTGCTATCTGTTAGCCAATCGATCGGATGAACGATGGAGGGCCTTGATCATGGTTAACCAGTTGTTAACCCGAAACCGGAGAAGCTCCTTCCGGCGTACCCTGGAAAGGGGATTTACGCTGGTTGAGATGCTCGTGGTCATTTCGATCATCGCGCTCATCATGGCTTTGGTTGGCCCGCGTGTTCTCAACTTTCTTGGCGAATCCAAAGTGAAGGCCGCAAAGATTCAAATCGCAAGCTTAGAGAGCGCCCTCGATCTCTACGCCCTCGACACAGGACAGTATCCATCGAGTTCAGACGGTCTCGACGCACTGATGCATCGCCCCGGCGGCGTGACAAGTTGGAGTGGCCCTTATTTGAAGGGGAACGAGGTGCCGAATGACCCCTGGGGAAAGCCGTACATCTACCGCTCGCCCGGAGAGCATGGACCCTATGACATCGTGTCTTATGGCCCCAAGGGACAAGAAGGGGGCACAGCTGAAATCAACAGCTGGTCGCGGTGACGGCCTCGACAGGGAGGATGGATTTACGCTCCTCGAGGTCGTTTGTGTCATCGCCATCCTGGCGATCCTTGCTGCATTCGCCATACCCCTGCTGCCGCACGGTACGTCCAGGGCCCGACTTGAGTCCTATGCCTTAGCAACAGCGGCGTTGCTTAAGGCCGATCATCAAGCAGCCTTGCGCCGCCAGGCGAATATCACCACCGACGTTGACGCAAGATCCCGATTAGTTCGCTCCGGCGCCACCGGTGACATCATACGCGTGCCGGATGATGTCGCATTCGATGCCCTGTTGCCCGCCCGCTGTGGACATTACCCAGCCGGCTCCACGATCCGCTTCTTTTCCTCCGGAATGTCGTGTGGTGGCGTCATTTCACTAACGCACCTGGGAGTTGGTTATCAGGTACGCGTCAATTGGCTGACAGGAGGGGTCGAGATTGTCCCGTTCAATCCTACCTGACGACGCCGTCGCCGGCTTCACGCTGATCGAAGCGCTTGTTGCACTGTCGATTGTCGCCATCGTAATGGCGGCGATCGGCAGCTTGATTGCCAGCACTGCGCGCGGCGCCCGTTCAATCGACGTACATTTGACCCGATTGCAAACTGCACGTGCGGTCATCACCGCACTTCCGGACCGTGATCAGCTGGCGCGGGGTGCCTTCTCGGGAACGATTGCCAATCATCCCTGGCGCGTCGCGGTATTACCATTCGCTACCGATAGCGTCGCTCAAGAACCTTCCGCGCGCTGGGTGCCACAAGCCGTCGTTGTGAACGTTGGGTCGCCTAGCGGGGCTGCGATGCGGATCAGCACGATCCGCCTACAGCGGAGCGCAGCCCAATGACTGTGCAGCAACCATGCGATAAGGACGCAAGAGCCGGCTTTACCTTGCTTGAAGCCCTAGTCGCGACCGCGCTCATGGGTCTGATCCTGGCCGCGCTCGCCACGATCACCGCTCAGTGGTTGCCGAACTGGAATCGTGGCGTTGTCGGCGTTCAGCGCGATGAGCAAATCGCGCTCGGGCTCGACCGGCTTTCCGCCGATCTCGCCGCCGCACAATTTATCCCAATGAACGGCCCCACCCAGACACCGTTCTTTGATGGCACAAATCGTTCCGTCACATTTGTGCGTACGGCCATTGGCCCAAATCAGTCGCCCGGCCTGCACTTTGTCCGCATCGCCGAGGTCGACAGTAAAGAGGGTCCGATTCTGGTTAGAACGCAAGCGCGGTTTGTGCCGGACGATCGTATTAAACCGGCCTTCACCGACCCCGTCGTGCTGCTGCGGGCACCCTACCGGCTTTCCTTTTCCTATGCGGCCGCTGATCGGGTTTGGCAACCGGAGTGGCGGCAGCACATTCAATTACCCCAATCCATCAAGATGACCGTGCGTGACGCTAATACACAACAAACACTTCCGATATCGACTGCCACCCTCATTCACGCCAGCGTACCTGTTGCGTGTATCTCGGCGAATTCCTACGCCGAATGTCTGCGGGCCGAACAGTCGGCCGCAGCGCCAGCGCAGTGACAACGATGAACGCATCGAAATTCATTCTTAAGCTGCAGCGGACCGACGCAGATGGCTTCATTCTGATCGCCGTCTTGTGGATTCTCGGTGCACTGAGTGTGTTGGCCTCGATATACGCCGTTTACGTCATCAACACTGCGTCAGCTTTTGCTGCCTATGATAATCACTTGAAGACAGAGGCGCTGGTGTCAGCCGCGCTCGAGCTTACGGCCTATCGGCAGCAGACGGCGGGCTCACAAGCACGCCCGCCACATGGGCAGTTTGAGTTTCGCTTGGGAGAAGCAAATGTTGCGGTCGAATTCCGGTCGGAGGCCGCTCGGATTGATCTCAATAAAGCACCAAAGGAGCTATTAGCCGGGCTTTTTGTCAGTCTCGGGGCCTCTCCGGATGAGGCTAACCTCTATGGCGACCGGATCGTCGGGTGGCGAACTCCCCCATCTAAAGGTGTGGATTCAGAAACTTCGTCATACCAATTCGCTAACCTTGGCTACCAGCCACGAGGAGCCGCATTTCCTCACGCCAATGAACTGTCTTTGGTCCGTGATCTGCCGGCGCCCCTCGTCGAACGCGCTTTGCCGTTCGTCACGGTATACAGCGGTCGCCCACAAGTGAACGTGCTCGACGCCAGGCCGGAAGTAATTGCGGCTTTGCCGGGAATGACCGCGGACCTTTTGAATACATTCTTGGCACAGCGGCAAGCCGCGCCAGAAAATGCAGACGCCCTATTGCCACTGCTGAAGGACGCACAGCAATACGTGACCGCGGAGGCTGGTAAGACGTTTCGCGTCGCGGTTCGCGTCGCCTTTGACAACGGCCACTCAGAAAACGCCGAAGTCGTTGTCCTGCTCTTTGATGACGGCGATCAACCATACGCCGTCTTGGCTTGGCGTGATGGATTCGACCAGACAATTGCGGATAACGGCCTATGAACAAAACCGTGACGATGACCCTCATTGCGATCAGGGACGCGTGTTCCCGCTGGATTGATTCTGTCGCTAACTTTGTCTCGGATATGGTCGGCCGGTTTGCCTTGCAACGTACAATTCGTCTGGTCGAAAATGAAAATGGCGAGTTCGTACCACAAGTAAATCAGCAATCGAGCGACTTACAGGTGACCCGCGACCAAATTCGAGTTGTTGACGGCCGATTTGATAATTCAGAATTGGGAACACTGGCAGAGACTTTCTCAAACAGCCAAATCGAATTGGTACTGCGCTCCGACCGATTTATCTTCCGGCCGCTCGAGCTTCCCAATCGTGCCAGTGAATTTATGCCGGGCATCGTGCGCTCTCAGATCGATCGGTTAACGCCTTGGGATGCTGACAATGCCGCATTCGGCTGGAGCCAACCAATCGAAACCGACGCAGAAAAGATGGCCGTCACCATCGCGGCAACAGCGCTCAGTTTGATCAAGCCTTACGTGCGGGCAATTGTCGACTTCGGCGCGCAGTCGATCGCCGTTTTTACGACTGCGCCAGAGGATTATCCCAACGCGGAATTAATTAAAGTTTGGGAGGAAAGAGGCCGCGGAGCAAAGAATGTTAGCCAAATTCGCAAGACACTTGTCGCTATTCTTGCTGGCGCGGGCATCATCGCCGGCGTTGCGCTCGGCGCCGATACAATCCTAACTACGAGCCTTTCGGGACAACAAGAAGTACTTGCACGCCAGATTTCTGAGGTCCGCGCTGCTGCGGGTCTCGCACGCACAAGTGGATCGCCGTCACCTGCAACGGTTAAGCGGGAGCTTGAGCGGCGCAAGCACGAGGCGCCCTTGACCGTGCTTGCCGTGGAAACCCTCTCAAAAATTCTTCCCGACGATACGTACGTGACCGAGGTGCACGTGGAAGGCAACAAGCTGCGTCTGACAGGGATTACTCGGAATGCCGCCGCGCTCGTTGGGCTAATCGAGCAATCGGGTCGCTTCACACGCGCAAGTTTCTTCGCGCCAACAACACGATCGCCGAACTCGGATGACGAGCACTTCAACATCGAAGCGATTGTGCAACCCTTTGGACCATTGTCATGATTTCCGCTCATTCTGTAGAGCGTTACTTCACACGCTCCCCCAGTCTTTCCGCGCTGATCTATCTCGTGCTCGTCCTCGTCTTGTGTCTGACCAGCATTTTTATGGTGACGGACATTGTGGAGCAGTATCGAATCCGAAATACCGCTCTTGAAATGCTTGCGCGATTCGATGGCCGTAACCGCGCTTCGTCTGGAGATCATGGCGCGCTGACAGCACCCTGGCCCGCAGGATCGCCAGTTTTGGACGGCAAAACTGCAACGGTTGCAAGCGCAACACTATTGCAGGGAATTACCGACGTAGTCACGCGTGCTGGCGGCACAGTGATCTCGTCCGAAATCGAGCGGCAGGGGGCACCATCCAAGGACGGCTATGTGACCGTGATGGCCACTTGTGAGCTTGAGCAGGCCGTGCTGCAGCGGGTCCTTTATGATATCGAGGCGGGGATGCCGTTTTTGTTTATCGACAGGTTGGATGCGCAGGCGCCGGCAGAACCGGGAGATAATGCACGCATGCATGTAGTGCTGACGGTGTCCGGACTATGGGGGGCTACGAAGTGATATCTTTACGCGCACCATTACAGGCTAAATCAGCCGTTGTCCTTGGGCTGACGACCGTTGTTGGGCTTGTCATCGCCGTCTCGCAACATTTGACTGATGGCGGATTAATGACAAACCTGATTAATACGTCGTCCCATCGTAGCGTTGCGAAATCTGCTGACGATCCCGCATCGGCAGCGGCAAGTACTGTCGCCAATCCGTTGTGGGCTATTCCGTTGACCTCATTAACCGCCACCAGGGAACGGCCAATTTTTTCTCCTTCGCGGCACCCACTGCCTGCTACCGAGCCACTGCCGATGCAGTCAAATTCTTTGCCCTTCTCAAATCGGCCACCCCTCACCTTGATTGGAATTATCGCTGGAAACGATGATGGGGTCGCTATTTTATTAGATGGACCGACAAAGGACGCCGTTCGTTTGAAAGTAGGCGAGAGCCATTTGGGCTGGATGCTTAAATCGCTGAAAGGGCGAGAAGCTACACTGCAGAAAGAGCAAACAACCGCGATTCTTGAGCTTCCACTGCCGCCAGCGAATTAACAGACCTGGCTAGATTGGTGATGGGCCCCGGCGGCTCGAATATTTAGGTCCAGCGCTCACGGGCACGGATAGGGATTCCCATCACGGCCGATATAGGTGCCCGAGGCTGGATCAAAAGACCGAAAGCGCTGCATGCAGTTGGCAACAGCACTATTATACGCAGGCACTTCGAATCCGTAATCGTCGCCGAACCCAACATCATAATAGGAATAAGCTGGCGCCGTAGCCAAAAGACCTGCAGCGACACCCCAGCCCCAATTGGGCGAATAGCTTTCGCGCCAATTACCGTGGTAGTGCCCATAGTATCGGCCTGGCCAAACACCGCCGCGATAGACGCCGCCCCAGGCCGGTCGAACCCGACGATAGACTCCGCCATAGTAACGAGCACCCCAGGGCGCAGCACCAAAACGAGCGTCACCAAAAAAAGCTCCGTGTGAACCTCCGTTCCAAGCACCCCCAAAAAAAGCTCCGTGTGAACCCCCGTGCCAAGCGCCACCGAAATGGCCGCCGCGTGCCTGCGCCGAAACGGGATAGACTGCCACCAAAATCAATAGCGCAACGACCGTACACAGAATTTTCGACATCACATTTCTCCAGCGCCGTTCTGTATTCGCGACTGATCCCTTAGAAGACCGAATCGACTTCGACTTTATTGCAACGAAAGCAATCGAGCCCACGCCCTCATATGGAAGTTGTGTGCGCGGCAATGTTATTTTCTTTGACACAGAACCGTACGGAATTCATGAAGTAAGCTAAAGCGTCAAGCTTAATAGGAGCGCGGGGGCACATCCTTGCGGCCGGACTTGGCAGTCGTGGTGTGACCAATCTATTGCGCCAACTTGCTGGGAGATCCGGAGGATGCAACTAGGCAACTGCAGTTACTCCGCAGCTGAGCAGACAGGAACCATTCAACTCTCGAGCTTCCGAGCCGCTAGCGAAATAACTCCGCAAGCCCTGGTTCACGAATAAGGTCTTCAAAATGGGCTATTGTCTTGATCAGACCCTCCTTCAGAGGGATCGCAGGCCTCCAATCCAACAGTTCTTGCGCCTTTTCGATGTTTGGTTGCCGCTGTCGTGGATCGTCCTGCGGCAATGGTCGATGAATAATCTTCGAGCGCGATCCTGTTAGGTCCAAAATCGTTTTTGCAAGCTGCAGCATCGAAAACTCAACCGGGTTTCCCATATTGATAGGACCGACGACCGAATCGGGCGACGCCATAAGGCGGACCAATCCGTCAATAAGATCATCAACGTAACAGAATGAGCGCGTCTGAGAACCGTCACCGTAAATCGTGATATCGCGTCCCTGTAATGCCTGGACGATAAAGTTTGACACAACCCGCCCATCGTTTGGGTGCATACGCGGACCGTAAGTATTGAAGATACGGGCCACCTTGATTCGCAATTTGTGTTGGCGCCAATAATCGAAGAACAGGGTTTCAGCACAACGCTTTCCTTCATCGTAGCACGAACGCGGCCCGATCGGATTGACATGTCCCCAATAATCCTCGGATTGGGGATGTACATTGGGATCACCATAAACTTCCGACGTAGACGCCTGGAGGATTTTTGCCTTCACCCGCTTGGCCAGTCCGAGCATATTGATTGCGCCATGCACGCTGGTTTTCGTCGTCTGAACCGGGTCGCGCTGATAGTGAATTGGAGATGCTGGGCACGCCAAGTTATAAATTTGGTCAATTTCGATATAGATTGGGAAGGTTACGTCGTGCCGAATGATCTCGAACCGTTTGTGGCCGATCAGGTGTTCTATATTGCGCCGCGCTCCAGTGAAAAAATTATCGAGACAAATTGCTTCCGCTCCCTCGGCCAAGAGACGCTCACAGAGGTGTGAGCCGAGGAAACCAGAACCGCCGGTCACCAATATTCGCTGCTGCAGATGCATTGTTTTACTTCAATCCTTATCTCGCCGTCATTGTTTCTGAGAATCCCAGCAGGCATAGCCTAGGACCGGATAGTGGTGCCACAGGAACATGCTCATTAACCATAAGCATTAACCATACCATGCTCGATAGCGTGCCTATCGGCTTACCTCGTGTGTGAAAGAACGTAAGGGAATTCAACCTCATCCAAAATTTGTCCGGTGTTGCATGGCTGTCACAGACAGTTAAGCAGTGAGAATCTATGATTTCATATCCGCCGGCACTTACAGCATGCAACCTGAAGATAACACCGACAGTTCTCTCGTTGCCGAATTGGCCAAGGCAGACGGCCAAGTGCGGGAAATGGTTGCCTGTGTCGACCGTCAACGGCAGCTTATTTGGGATTTAGCAGAAGCAGGGTCGGACGTCTCCTCCGCGCAAATTGTGCTTGATAGCTTGCTCATTAGTGTTTTTTTGTGGGTGAAAGAACGGCAACGACTTCATGGCTTGCTGCATGCAAGAATCATCAAGGCTACGGCTGCCGCATGAGCTGCAGATAGTTGTTTTGAGTTCCGTTTGTGTTGCCGAAAATGTCGCCTGCCGGTTTGGTCTTCGGGCTGAAGCGAATTCTTTAAGCAGGCCCGGACCCATCACCTTAGAGAGGTAGCTGGACAATGCCCCCATGCATTTGGTGCGAGTCTCGACTATTATGGTCTTTGTTGATGTGTCTACGAGTATGCTGTTCCATCATAATTGGCATTTTCTGAGTAGACTTTATAATTAGGCATTGTTACCAGGACACATTGGCAAATCGACCTTAATGTCCGAGGTGGACCACAACATGGGGTTAAACTATGCGCGGTATCGAATTAGTTGTTATCACAGCTATAGTTTCGACCATCGGGATTAGCCAAGTTGCGCCGACCCGAGCACAAACAACACCCCAGACGTGGGCACAGGTTGGTGGCCTCTCTTGCAAGGTCAATCCCAGCGTTGGGTTTGTGATAGCCGGTCGCCAGTCCTTGGAGTGTGTCTTCACACCAAGCGATCGGACACCACTCCAGTCTTACGACGGCGCCATCAACACTGTGGGTCTAGACATCGGCGTCAGCGCTGGTGGTGCGTTAGGCTGGGCCGTGTTTGCACCAACCACCGGCGTGCCGGCCGGAGCACTTGCAGGCGATTATGTCGGAGTATCTGGGGACGTTGGTCTGGGCATTGGAGCTGGTGCTAACATTCTGCTCGGCGGCTCGGGACGTACCTTTGCTTTGCAGCCGATTTCAGTCCAAGGTTCGGTCGCAGTTAACGCCGTACTCGGACTATCCTCGCTCACGTTGCGTTGGCACTAAAAGACTAGGCGACCGGAAAGAGTTGAAGCCGGATTGTTGGCGGTCGCACCAGAAATTTAGGCAGTGTTCGTATCGAAGCAATAACGAAAATATCGCAACGGCACCACCTTTATCATCGTTCTCGTTTGCTTGAGCCGCTCTCAAGCCATTCAACTTTCCGGACTTTGTAGATCTTGGCGCCACCCGGAGCCTCAACCTCCACGGTGGCGTCCTCGGTCTTGCCGATCAATGCGCGCGCGATTGGGGAAGTTACCGAAATCTTTCCCTTGCTAGCGTTGGCTTCTGGTTCACCGACTATCTGCCAAACCTTCTTCTCATCACTAGTCTCATCGACCAATGTCACCGTAGCTCCGAACTTGATGGTATCACCGGAAAGCTTTGACACGTCGATCACTTCGGCGCGCGCGAGCTTGTCTTCGAGTTCGGCAATGCGCCCCTCGTTGATCTCCTGGTCTGCCTTTGCTGCTTGGTATTCCGAATTCTCAGCCAGGTTGGAGTCGTCAGCAATTGCTTCCTGAATACGCTGAATGAGGCGAGGACGCTCGGTCCCGATGCGATGCTTCAGTTCATCCTCAAGAGCCGAGTGACCCACGGTTGTCATGGGGAGCTTGTTTATCAATTTTTCCACCGTTCGTTGTGAAAACCCTGGCCGGATCGATTTGCGGTCCAGAAATGGGTCGCCAAAACCCGCGGCATCAACCGCAGTCCTCAGCAAGTCTTTACTGCGTGGCTACTGTTTTGGCGAGGTCCGAGTCGCTATGCTTGGCTTGCTCACCTTTACTACGCTTTCCGAGCTGCCTTCCCGGGGGGTAGTTATCGCCAGAACCTCAGGCCAATCAATCATCTTTCGGAGCTCGCCGACTGTCTTTGCTGACAGTTTAATGTGTCGATCGACCTCGACCCGGGTCCTGTCAGGCAAGTCGCCAAGGATCACTTTGAGCGCAGCGATATTCCTCACCTTATAACGCATGTAACACTCTCCTTCTGACCTGACCGCTAAACAGCATACAACCGAACCACACTGGCCACTATGGAGCGCAAAGGCAAGCCGCTACCGAACCGATCGCGGCCCAAAAAGGGTAGTGCGGGTGAACCATTTAATATACTGTCCCGAAGTACAGTCTGTGACATGTCAACTAAGAATGAAAATCAGCTGCGTCGGCTAATGCGTGATTTCCCGTCGAAATATTCGCGATGGGCTGCAAGGAGCTAATGCATGCGACATCATCCCGAGGTAGACGTATCGCTCCCCTGAGCCAGTCCTCCGCCGGCTACGAAGCTAATATCCCCCTATTGCCAAGCCGCGTACGCTTCTTGATTACCTTGGCCATTGCTGTCCTATTGGGCTCTGTCAGTATCTAGGGGTCACAAGCGCGCATGCGTCCCTTCCGGGGCTCAAGAGCGGGCGTGCGCTCCAATTTGGTTCTTGTGTGTCAAAAATAAGCCAATTTTAAAAAAGAGTACGGTCGCGACGCTGTTCGTACTACGCTTATTGAAAATTGGCTGACGATATTTTTCAACAGTATCCTCAACAGGGTTGGCCCGAAATGGACAATGGCTGCGACCTATGCGACTTAGACGACTTCATATCGAATTCGCTTGCTGAAGAATTTTGTGCCATGTTTCAGGCAAAGCGATCGCAATTACAATCAAGGAAGTAAGGAGGCTCAATTGCTTCTGGCACGTCAACTTACTGCCATCGTGACAGCATTGTTGCTGATCACCGGCGCATTTTGTTACCCAGCTGTGGGAGCGCAGGCGGAAAGTCGTTCCAGTATCTGTGAGGGCGAGGTTGGGCTTGCGGTTCTGGCATCGCCGCTTGCGCCATGGAAAGGTGCACCTTTACGAGTAATCGTCGCCGCGGAGAAGCCATTTGAAGGCGAACTCTCGTTGATCGCGCCTGATGGCAGCATCGTCGCCAGGTCGCGCGAACGGCACGGCGGGCCGCCATATTTCTGGTTCGCCGAGGTTGCGTCACCGGCGGCGGGCATGTGGCAAGCAACACTGGCGCGCTACAACGCTCCACTCGAGTGCAGCAAGATCACGCACGAGATCGCCGTGCACGACGCCAGGCAGCAACCGCCGAGCGCCACACCAGGGAATCTCTGGCCTCTCCGCAATTCATGGAATCGCGCAACCGAAAACCTGTTTTCTGCATGGATCGAAAAACTGTTCGACGCTCCACTCGATACAGAGCCATCGTGGCCGGCGCTGTATAATGTGCTGCGTGATCGATCGCGCAATACCCTGTTCAACTATTTGGGCCTTGGCGAAGATGAAGTGCCAATGAGCCTTCGCCCCGACTGCACCGATATGGTGTACTTTTTGCGGGCCTATTTCGCATTTAAGATGGGCCTGCCATTTGGCTATTCAACGTGCTCGCGCGGTGGCGACGGCAAGCCGCCGCGGTGCTACCAATGGTTCAGCACCGCCAATTCCACAGTGATGAAGCAATCGGGACTTGCGACGTCGTTTGCCCATTACTTGCCAGTCGTCGCCGACGCCGTTCAATCCGGTGCAGTGCGCACACTGGCAAGTGACGACAATACTGATTTTTATACCGTGCCGCTTACGCAACAGACGTTGCGTCCGGGAACCATTTACGCCGATCCGTATGGACACGTTTTGATGCTGGTGAGGCGCGTTTCGCAGACTAGCAGCGCGGCGGGCGTCTTCCTCGCCGTCGATGCGGAACCTGACGGGTCGGTCACGCGCAAGCGCTTTTGGCGCGGTAATTTCTTGTTCGCGCACGAACCCTCTCTCGGTAGCCCTGGATTTAAGCGCTTCCGACCGATCGTAAGCGATGACAACGGTAACTTGCGACGGCTGAGCAACTCCGAGATCGCTAAAAATTCACAGTACGGCGATTATTCGCTCGATCAGTCGAAGCTCGGCATCGAAGACTTTTACGATCGAATGGATGAAGTGATGTCGCCCGCGCCTCTCGATCCTTTGCGGGCGATGAGGGAGGCGATCACGGCCCTGGAAGAGCAAGTCAAAACGCGCGTCACGGCGGTCGAAAACGGTCGAAAGTTCCAGAATAGCGGGCACGGCGCCGCGGATATGCCAGATGGCCCTGCCATCTTCGCAACAAGCGGTCCGTGGGAGGACTTCTCTACCCCAGCGCGCGATTTCCGTCTTTTAATCGCAATCGATGTGGTACGCGGGTATCCGGATCGCGTGGTGCGACGACCCGAACGCTACGCCATGCCGAGGAACACGAGTGTTGCAGACGTGAAGGCCGAATTGGAGAGGACTCTCGCATCGGAGCTTTCAGCACGCAGATTTTCATATACGCGCAGCGACAACTCCATGTGGACGCTTTCGCTAAAGGACGTTGTCGACCGGGCGGTTGATCTCGAGATGGCGTACAATCCAAATGATTGTGTCGAACTGCGGTGGGCGGCGCCGGATAAGAGTGACGAAGTATCGACGTGCAAGCGATATGCGCCGGCGGCGCAGCGCGCTAAGATGGCGAAGTACCGCTCGTGGTTCCGCGAACGGCACTGGCCGGCGCGCGTTTAGTATTTGCATCGTCGGGGAGCTTGGCCTTGTCGTCGGGCTCGTGATGCTCACAAGCGGTACGCTTCTGGTTGCGCAAACTGATAAGGTTCGTTTGGCGCTCGACAAGCTGGTCGTTGCTTATCCAGATCTACTCACTGGCCATGACGCCGAAGCATTGCATTGGCGCGATGGAACGGTAATGCCGGTCTCCGACGGCACCAGCAGTAAGACGTTATTAGAGCTCCTCCGGCACGCTTCCGTCGTCGATCAGTTTCGTATCCCATATCCGCACGGCCCACTTGAAAAGCCTCCAATCGCGGGAGCCGATCCAGGCCGATTCCGCAACACTGCTTTCTTCACAAAGATGTACGGCCATTGCCAAAAGGGTGAAGTTTTGCCGCGACTCGTTTCCTTCGCCTGGCTTCCCAAGACTTGGGGTAAACCAATTCGTATCACTTCCGTAAACCACGTCGATGAACATTTGCGCGCCGTGTCGGCGGAGATTGACGCGCTGCCTGAAAAAATCAAACACGCCGCATACCCAGTCGCCGGCACTTATAATTGCCGAGCTGTTGTGGACACTGGCCAGCCCAGCCCACACAGCTACGGGATCGCTATCGATCTAAATACTGCCTACGCGGATTACTGGTACTGGCAACCGCATGCCGGCCCTATCACTTATCGTAACCGCATGCCCCAAGAGATCGTCGCGATCTTCGAAAAACATGGCTTCATTTGGGGTGGGAAATGGTATCACTACGATACGATGCACTTCGAATTCCGACCTGAACTCCTTGTTGAGTAGTGATTCGATATTCCCTTTCCTGGTACCTGCATTAGATCTTTTTTGATTTACCATTGCGTCTGTTTCCGCTTGCACCTTGGTTTGATACCGAGAATAGCCCACCTTCGAATTTATCAGCATCAAGCATAGTTTCGTTTAGCCGACACCGGTGCAAAGCTATCCGTTGCCGGCTCAGGCCATGGAAGGCTTTAGTCCCCGCCTGGATCGCCAAGCACTACCGCGACCAAAATGGATGAAAGGCTAAATGCCGTCTCGGGAGTTTCATAAGGGCCATATTCCGCGATAAGCGAGCAAAAATCTATTCGGAACGTGTCTAATGACGGTTCATCCAGCGTTTAACACCTTAAATTCCACCACGATTCGACCATTGAATGCCGCGTTGCATGGCGTCTATATGTAAAAGTGTGGAATCTCGGCATGCGCCCATGAGTGATCCGTTTTCTCGGATTGTCACTTGGTTTGCCTATGGTCTGACCCAACTGCCACGCATGGGCTGGTACCTTGGCCATGGCTTTGCCATGCGCGAATTGTCCCAAGCGGCGAGACGGCATGCGGGTCCAAGTGCGCGGCGAACTGCCCACACAAAATCGACTATACCGTCTCGGAGTCGCTTGTACGCCGACATGGCCAGGCTCTTCTTTCAGGATCTCGCAAACATCGAAGCCGGTCTCTACCCTCTACCTGCGGATCATGATGGGTCTCTGCCTACGCTGTTTCGTAGATCGCGGCTGTTTTTCGAGGACCTACCAGCTATTCATCAACGGCGCGAGCGACATGACCATACCGAGGTCTTAACCGACGAAACGCGGGGCAAACGGCCTCGGTACTATCTGCAGAATTTCCATTTCCAGTCGGGTGGCTGGATGACGGCCGATTCTGCCGAGCGGTATGACACACAAGTGGAAGTCCTGTTTAACGGAACGGCTAACGCCATCCGACGTCAAGCATTGCCCCAACTCCGCGAAACTTTTGCGGGTCGTGATCAGCGCAAATTGAGCCTCCTTGATATCGGGTGCGGTACCGGCCGATTCCTCGATTTCGTGAAACAAACTTGGCCGCGCCTTTCAGTACTTGGGCTGGATATGTCAGAGGCTTATGCCCGACATGCCAAACTTCATCTAAAAAGGCGGTCCCAGACCAGGCTCATCGTCGGCAAGGCGGAGGCGATTCCCGTTCCGGATAAAAGCGTGGACGCCGTAACGAGCACTTTCTTGTTCCATGAATTACCGCCAAGAATACGACGAGCCGCCTTTTGCGAATGCGCCAGAGTGCTGAAACCAGGCGGGCGTCTGATCCTCGTCGATTCACTGCAACGCGGCGACAGAACAGATTACGAAGGACTCTTGGATCTTTTCCCGCAGAATTATCACGAGCCCTATTATGCGAGTTACACAACCGAAAATTTTCCCAAGCTCGCGATCGATTGTGGGCTGACGCACGTCCGAAACGTCACGGCCTTTGTAGCGAAGGTCATGGTTTTCGATAAAGCGAGCGCGCCCTGACGGCATTGAAGAGGGTGGCCACGGTTTTGCAAAGAGACAAATCTGTCAGTTCAATGCGGTTGGGCGGCTTCTGATCTTCTCCGATATTTGCTGCTGCTAAACCGATCCCGCTGAGCTGCATCGAACTGGGAAGCACTCGCCCTAGGAGGAAGCTGGTTCACCCTGACCACTTACTCGAAATAATTTCTGGAAAAAAAGATTATTCGGAACCTGGAGAACGCTTCCGCCGTCCTCCTGCAGCGCCGTGAACATCAAGTTTCGTTCTATTACACGGCCTTTTAAGTTTTCCGGGAGGATTTCCACAGTCTGGCCAAGTTGAAATGGTCGCCACAGCGTCAAGAAGACGCTCGCCGTAAAATTGCTAATCAACGCCCAGGTGGCAAGAAACCCAACCCCAATGATCGTTGCTATACTGGCCAGCAGGGCCCATAGACCACCGACGCTCACACCCCAAAAATTGAGAATAAGGATTGCAGTAACTAACCACAGGCCGCTGGTAATCAACCGGGTAACGGTTACAGTAGTATCATAGCTAAAATGCAAACGTGCTTGCAGGTATGTGAGCCATTGCCGAACGAGGCGGCTGAGCACAAGAATGCAGATGGATGCCAGGATTAAAATTCCGAGAGTCGCACCTACCGTCAGGAAGTTGACGTTATGTTGATTGAGCCAAGTAACGACGTCGGTCACAGTTGCCTCAGGTAAGAAGGGGAAGCTTAGATAAATGTTTCTATCGAACTCGAATTCCGTGCAACCGGTCTACACACGCTGCGGCACGCTTCAGGCGGCCGCTGGCTTAGTTCGCAAATAGACGTGACCGGGGCCGGCAGTTCCTGGCCTTGGACTGTTTCGTATCCAATTACCCGGATCAGCCCGATCGCGGGACAAATCTCGACCGCGAGTCTGGTCTGCGAATTGAGCACCGGCGGCGATACCCACCCGAATTCTCCCACAAAGGAACGCGGCAAGGCAGCAAGATAGTCGCGTCTCATGCGACTGTTCTCCGCAGCTTCGTCGAAGGTGCGCGTAAGAAGGACCTCTGGGGCCACTCGTGCTTCCCAAGGTGGGCGGTTTTGAAACCAATCATTCGCGGCTGCAGTATCGTGGTCACGGCTAGCAAACCCATCATGGGTGCGCTCGATGACGCACCGTTCGTCCTGATGGCAGCCGACCAATATGTAGATTACGGGACGCGCGACGGGCGTCGTCTCCAGGCGATCCCTCGCTTCACCAAAGGTCTTGCATGTCTCAAACACATCGCGGAGCAAATGATCCGGAGGGATGGCGCGTATCCCCCACGTCTGCCATGCATTCAAGGCAACGTCAGAAGGTCGTAGCCATGGCCACCTAGTGCGCCGCCACATCGGAGCCTGGTTGATGCATGCGGCAAAACGCCCCGCTGCCGACGCTGTCAACACTCCCACATACCCCGGCCATGTCACGTTGTAGAAATCGCCGGCAACGCCCTCCATTCGCGTCACCTCCACATGACGGCCAAGTCCTGGAAATGGCCAATCGAGCGTCCGCGCAAGCCACTGCGCACCGCTTTGCTCGCAGGCGAGCGCGGTGCAACCCCACTGATAGCAGCCGTTGAGGAACCAGATTCCAGGAAAGCCGAGCTCGGCCGCAATGGCTCGGATTTCCGCCGCATAAGGCGAAGTTGATCGCAACAGCCAGCGACGAGTCAGCGCGTCAATGGCCGGCAGCAGGCCAGTCGCGATCCGCGGCAACCATTGAAGGCATTCATCGCGTAGCGCTCTTGCACGCGCGCGGCTCTCGGTGGCGTGGCGCAAGGGCCCGCCGTTCCGAAGATCGACGACCGGGATAGAATGAAGTCTTGCGAACGACGGCACCGTCATGTGAGGTTTCTCAGCAGAACTTAGGGCGTAACAGTACGCCGAACTGACCTTTGAGCCAACTTGGCCCGCAAATCGACGTCTGTGATTATGTCTCGCCGCGCCTATCCGAGCTCCTTGATCAACGGTTTCGTTGAATTTCCAGACAAAAAATATATGTTTCTTCTGTCTCGGATATCAGTCGCTGCATAATTTGTGACACGGACTATATTTCCTTGATGCCTTCCGCGTAACAGCTGCCCGAGCGCATACGCGAATGTGTCCATCATGAATCTGCCACCCTTGCGCATATCGCGAGACAGGGGAGAAGCGAGAAACTAGGGCGAACCAGTATGCGGGGTCAGACCAATGGGGAGAGACCATGCGATCTTAACCTGGGCCAGTAACCCATCTGCATTCTGATCTATTAACTGCAGCTGAGAGCGATCTAGGCGGCGGATTGTGCGCTGTTTTGGGCTTTTGCCGACTCCGGCCCTCTCAACTTTTGGATAAGATCCAAAATCGCGCTACCCCCCTGGCAAAGGAGGTCACGCCTTTTGCAAGTGGCTGCAATTGCCAGGCCAATAGACTTCAGGCGTTCGTTGCGAAGGCAATAGACGGCAAGCATTGCGCGGGTCTCTGGCGGCACCGACTTGACCAGCACCGCCAACCCCTCGGGACTGGCTCTGAACAGTCGGGCGAGAAGACTATTGGATATAGGGGACGGTTGTTTCGCCTTATGGCTTGCCATCGCGCCTCTCCGTCTTTTCTGCCACGTTTGCTTGCCAGCCAATGGTTAATTTTTGGTGGAGCTTTGCCGGAACCTGTTCTTAATTTTCAGTTACCACGCTCTAGAAGCTGTTTTTAATGAAAAGCAGGGATCTTCTATGCGGTTCTTTGTTCCAACAAATGCTGCTAGGCACCGGCCCATCTCGTTCTGAACGCGCATGTCATACTAGTCATAACGAAGATAGGGATTGTATACTTGCCCTCTAATGAGATTCGACCATGGCAGATAAATCCGGTCTAGAGAAATATCCTCCACCGAACCGGCGTCCACCGGAAAAATTTACTGATGTTGATCAGGTGGCTGCGAACAATGTCGAAGATGAGATTCGTCAGGTCGTTCGACGCGACATGCCGTTTCTGCAGCGACAACGCAGCGAGGGCAACGCAGACAGTTCAGCCATCGAAAGTCTTAATGCGTTGGTCGGGCGTCTCGCTATTGATTCAATGGAGGATATCGATCGTGTCATTAGGGACCTGGAGAGCATACGCGACATGTTGCAGAAGGAGGGCCAACGCGTCATCCGCGAGATTGCCGGCTATACTAGCCTAAGCGATGCAGCAAGGGCGGCAATGCGCGTTATTGCTGATAGCATAAAGCAATGGAAAAACGTATCTGATAAACCTGATCCAAGTCCTGATTGACTTTAAACCCGCGCACATATGCGGTCGCTAAATATTTGTAAAATGTGCATGATCGTGGAGATCATGCACCCGAACACCCGAATGAACGCATCGAAGGATTATTAAATCAATCAGTAGCTACCAGTATATAAACGCACAAATATAGGAAGCAGGATAACCACAAACAGGACCGGAAAGATGCAAATCATCATCGGCAATGATAATTTCACTGGCAGCGCGTAGGCCTTTTCTTCGGCGAGAGAGAGGCGTTTGTGGCGCATGTCGTCACTATAGACCCTGAGCGCATCGGTAATGCTGGAGCCAAGATCAATCGATTGGTTGATTAGAACGGCGAAGGCACGCGCTTCCTCAATCGCCAACCGGTCGGCGAAACGCTCAAGGGCGTCCTTCAGCGAACGACCGGCCCGTATTTCCAGATTAGTCATATGGATGTTGGCAGTTAGCGACGGATAGCTGTCGCCCATCTCGCGCCCTATTCGCTCAAACGCCGCTTCCATTGACAAACCTGCATCGGCACATACGACCAGCAAATCCATGAAATCCGGAAATCCGGCGCGATGTTCGAGTTTGCGTCCAGAAATACGCCGATCGATATACACGCTGGGACTAACATAGCCAGCAATGGCAGCGACGATCACCAGCAGCCAAAAGGCCGTAGTGCTCTGCAACCCGATCAACGGGTGGGCCAAAAACACTGCGACGGCCAAGCCGACGGCAAGTGTTAAGCGCACAAAAAAGAAGTAACCCACCGCACGCGGATCGTAGATCCCGGCCTGTATCAAGCGCTTGCGCAGCACTTTCATCTTCTCGTCATTGGTCGACGAGTAATGCTTGGTGGTGTATTCAATGAGCTGAGTCACTGCCTTAAGGCTTGAATAACGAAGCGATCGCTTCGAGTTCTGCACCCGCTCACGCTCATCGAGGACGATGCGCGCAGCACGTTCTTTGACCGCGGTGCGCGCCTGTACGAGACCGAGAATCAAAAATGAAATTGCCCCGATAACGAAAAATATCGATAGTTCCAGCAAAATGCTGGAGTTAGCGGGATTCAAGTCATTGAAGAAATCGATTAATGCGTCCATTGGTCAGATCCTGAAATTGACCATACGGAACATGATCAAGTTTCCGATGCCCATCCAGCAACCAGCCAGCGCCAAAGCAATTTTAGTCAAGCTCTCACTCCACACGCTGGCGTAAAAATCCGGCACCAGGAAATTGATTATTGCAAGCAAAGCAATCGGCAGCGTTGACAAAATCAACGCTGAGGCACGGCCTTCTGCCGCCAGCGCGCGGATCTTGCGGCGCATTTTGAACCGCTGCCGGATCACTGCCGAAAGATTGTTCAAAATTTCGCCGAGATTGCCGCCAGTCGAACCCTGAATAGCAACCGCTGTGACAAACAGCGGCAAGTCATCGGTGCCGACACGGAAATAGAGATTGCGCATCGCTGATTCTAGATCGGCGCCGTAAGTGATTTCATCGGTAACGAGACCGAACTCGCTGCCCACTGGATCAGGCTGCTCGCGGGCCACCATACTGATTGCGACTGGCACCGGATGTCCCGCTCGCAAGGAACGGACAATGATATCGATGGCATCCGGGAATTGAGCGCCGAATTTCTTCTGCCGTCGTGCACGCAAGAGGCGCAGAACGAGGTAAGGCAATAGAAGCCCTGCAACCGCCGCTGCCAGCACTGCATGCCACAACGACTGATCGTAAGCGATAATGACAGCAAACGCGGCAATAGCGCCGACAACCATAAACGCGACTAGACGCCCGAGGCCAATGGTAACGCCCGATTGCAAGATGAGCTGATTTAGGTTGATCAGTGGCAGCCGATAATCGCCACCACCGGTCAAGCCGCGCTCGCGCCGCAGCTGTATCAGCACGCTCTCGCGGTCGGTTTTGTCATCCATCACCTTAAGGCGGCGGTTGATATTCTTGCGGTACGAGGCCTGATTGTAGAGTAGGAGATAGGCACCTTCCGCAAACATAGCCGCCGAAATGCCGATCAGCAGGTAGAGGAGATAGCTCTGGTCAAAGTCAAACATGGGCGATCAGAGTGGCTGTGAAGGATCAAAAAAATTTCCAGGCAGTTTGATGCCCTGAT
>Ga0207800_1000210_pt1 | contig 19887 bp, 20 predicted proteins | sample LuqExpMetageno11_FD_187769 | JGI IMG/M metagenome (GOLD analysis project Ga0207800, IMG submission 187769) | Tropical forest soil microbial communities from Luquillo Experimental Forest, Puerto Rico - Sample 11 (SPAdes) | ecosystem: Environmental > Terrestrial > Soil > Tropical forest ... | reverse complement strand
AAGCCACACAAGAGGATTGAACCAGTGCAAGGACAATATTAAGAAAGCCAATATCTTGATGATATGGTCCTTTCTATGGATATGGGTCTGCTCATGCAGCAAAATATAACTTCTTTCTTCGGCTCTGAGTCCGGCCGGCAGATATATCCTTGGTCTTACAAAACCAATCACAAACGGTGTTTTTAAATTGTCGGCTTCGTAGATATTCTGCTCTATCAGACTCGCATTTTTTAGCCTTCTTTTTATGAGCAAAACAGATATGAGACTATAAACCAGCAATACTATCATGCCTGAAATCCAGATGCATACCCCTATTGCAATATAAATCTGCAGTGGATTTACACTGGCCGCCACAGTCGGCGCAGGAAGTGACTCGCTTACAAATGAATCGACTATCTCTATCCCGCTATTAATCTGCGGACTTTGCTGATATATTATATCATGCGGGATCGGAGCGGTATTCGTATTCCGTGGAAACAGACTAAACATACTTTCAAAGGAGAATGGAATTATAAGACGAAATGCCACCACACCCCATAAGGCATAGGAGACGAACTTCGGTGCTTTCTTAAGCAATAGTCTGACAAGTATCACAAAAAGGATTACATAGCCAGCTGTAATACTCATGTTTAATATAGTAAGAAACAGTTGACTCACTACTATACCTCCTTGTGCTCATCAATCAACCTTTTCAGCTCTTCAGCCTGGTGCTTGCTTAATCTTCCCCCTCCGATAAAGGCTGTTAAAAATTTTGGCAAGGATCCTCCAAAAGTATCTTCAACGAAACGTATGCTTTGTTTTGCGTAGTATTCATCCTTATTTATCAAAGATGAAACAATAGCATTTTCATTTTTGAAAATACCTTTATCACATAATTTTTTCAGCACTGTATATGTTGTGGACTTTTTCCAATTCATTTCTTCTTCAGACAGCTTCACAAGATCACCGGAACCAATCGGCCCGTTCTGCCAGATTAACTCTGCAAACTTTTCTTCACTCTCTGTAAGTTTGTATGCATTCATAGTTATCCCTCCTCGGTCTATTAAGTATAGACCCGACGGTTTTAGTCTATATCATATAGACCCAGGTGTCAAGAAATATTCCTCTCATTTCGGACGACGGCGCTGTGAAAAACTCTGGATAAAAAGGTCTAGATCATAATAATTAGTGGTTTCCATTATTCATTATATTCATACAAATGTACGCTTTCGATGTGGTTCGTAAATCGTCTCAATTTCTTTTGCCCGTTTCAGAGCAATTCGGACTTTCTTATTCATACGCGATTCTTCCTTTATTACTATCTTCTCATTTCAATGACCGAGGATCTCTTTTATTTGCGGAACGGTCTTGCCTTCAGCCCGCAAGCTCTTGATATAGTCAATACGCTGAATGCTGTCTAAACGCTTGTATCTCCTGGTTAGATTCTCCTCCGCCTGTTCGAAAGGCAACATGCCTTCCTCGGTATAGAATTTGAGCGTGCTGTACCTGACGCCCGTCAGCCTGACAAGTTCGCCGATTGTGACATATTGCGAGTTTTCGATTGCTTCCATGCTTCTCTGTCGCGACACTGTGTAGCCTCCTTAATGTGCTGATAAAGTAGAAACTATTATAGCTGCAATGATCGCTTCGATACTATCCACCATTTTTCTAATCATTTGGTTTGCAGGAGCCTCTTTTACTTCCTCTAAACGAGCCTTCAGCTGATTTGCTTCATAGGCGGAAAAATACCGCTTGATCCGATGGCTTTTCCCCAGCAAACTTACCAGCGCAACGGTTTCTTCCGATATGCTCCCGCTTTCCAGCAGCTCCGCTCTTATTTTTTGTATTACTTTATCAACTTCTTCGGAATCGGGTACAAAAAGGGGCAGGGCTGCAAGCAACCCGCCTTTTTTGACGGTGACACATCCTCTGTCGGCCAACGAGTTACCAATATCCATAATCAATGTGTTAAGCTTCCTGGTGGTAAGGCCAATGCAATATTCCCGTGCAATCTTATCCAATTTCACGGTCCCCGATTTCCTAAGCCAGGACAAAAGGGATGTGAGATAGGGTTGTTCAGGCTTTAACTCGTCCGTGACGCTGATCGTACTTTTTCCATCCATTCTGATATGCCCGCTCATCATCAGTTCTATTAGTCCGCTCGCCAGGATACAGGCCGGAACCTCCCTGGCAATCGAGGGGACCTTGCCCTTTTCGCTTACAATGCACAGTAGATATTCCTGAGCTATTGATAATTCTTTCATGCTTAACCTCCGTTATAACTTACTACTTACTACTTACTACTTACGATTTAAGTATAACAGAAAAAGTATTCTTGTCAATAAAAAAATTAAAAAGGCGGGATATTTTCGTTAGAAAATATACCCGCTCATTAAATGAGGAACTATTTTTTGCATAAGGACCTCCTTCATGAATCCTAAAGCTGTTATTTTAACTGTGAACTCATATGTTCGGCTGCTTTTTTAAATTCCTCAACACATTCCGGTCTTAACAACATTATCATCTTTGGCGCTGTTTCAGCCATATATTCCTTAGTAAACGTGCCTTCCAGCTGCCTTTTAAAGTTTTCGTCCAATATGGCTTTGACTTCTTCCTCTTTTCCTTCTTTGACTCTGGCCATTATAAAATCATAAAATCTTTGCTGCCCCTCGTTCATCTTATTCCCTCCGTTTAATTAGATATTTTTCTTTGTCATGGGCATTGCTCACCTTAATATTCTCCTTTGATTACAAAAAACGAGCCCCGAATTGTTCCAGCCAGTTTAGACTTCTGCCTGGCAAACTTAAACTTACCTTCTAACTCCTTCGGTACCTCCATTCCTTCAGAAAGCTTAAAACCAACGGCCCGTTTCTTAGGGTCATCAACCGTATACATGACGTTTACTTCAAGACCATCCTCATATAAGACATAGGCCATTTTGATATTTTCCACCTGAAAGCGCGATGTTTCTAAAGGCTTGGCCGCAAACTCAATACCACGTTCTGCTTTCAAAATTCGGTTCACATAATCAAGGGTCTCCTGGCTTTCGCTAGCTGGTACAACCGTAAATTCATGCTTGTATTTGTTCATAAAGTAGCGGGCTTCATTGGCACGTAAACCAGCAAGCGCATCTGCTACAGGTGAAGACTCTAAACCAACCGCAGACACATTTTCAAAATCTACAATGTAGGACATTTTCATCTCTCCGCTCATCACTTGATAGACATATTATAGCCTTAAATCATGATTTTTTTCTTATACTCCTCCAAATTATAAGTATATCGTTTCCCGGTAGCCCTAAAATATATCTCACCGAGAATGGAGATGCCTGTGACAACAATGATAAAGAGCCCTGAGATTATAAGCCATAGTTTCGCCCAATTGGTGTGAAATGCGAAAAACGTCAAAAAGCACACCGATAGTACGATGACAAGAGCCACTACGAAAATAATAAGCCTCAAGTAAAAACGCATCTTTTTGATAATGGCATCGCTTAATAAAGTAAACCACAAAACAGAAATCACAATTGCCAAAACCGCACCTTGCAAAACAAAAATGAAGGGGATAGAGTATTCAAACGGCACATTCTTAACGATAGAATACAGCCATCCAGCAGCTATATAAGCCAGTATCAGTCCTGTAAAAATCATTGCAGCCAGCGACTTTATCTGAATAAGAACACCAAGAAATTTTTTCATTTAAGTCCCAACCTTTCTTTAAGCAACTTTGTGTACTGTCTTGAAACAATCAGTCTTTCGCCATTTGACATTGTAACCTCCATCCTGCCACCGAAGTCGGGGCAGAGTGACTTGATTTTTGCGATATTAATAACCACTGACTTGGAACATCTGATGAATCCTATGCATGATAACTGCTCCTCAATCTCGTATAATCTAAGAGATGTATCAAAGATATCGTCTTCGGTATATATGAAATTATGCTTGTCAACTGTATCAAAAAAAAGCACATCCCGGCTATCTACAAGAAACGTCTGCCCTTTTTTCACACCGGGCAGCTTTTTATCAAGGCTTTGGAGCAATGTTACCATATTCAAAACGTCATCAGACGCCTTAGGACAGTTTATGGTAACCTCGGTGTCAGGGAACCCTTCATTAACAATTATCTTCAACATACCACCTCATTTCCGTAGCTACGAGTAAATTATATGAAATTGTTTAACTGTAATCAAGGCAACTTGGATGGCTAAAATTGCAACCTGGTAATGATATAATCGATTTTTCAGCGGCAAAAAGGAGGAAAAGCAAATGGAAGCCATCCATAGACCGGTGTTGCAAAGATAATTTAGCAACCGGTTGAAAAGTTACCAATTTTATGGTATTTATTATCTAGCATAACCGTCGCTAGACTTACGAAAGTAAAACGAACTATTTCTTGAGGGCTGACTGCTATTCTGTTGGAGGAAAGTAACATGAATCGTATTGTCACATTTTTTCTAACTTTTGCCATGCTGATTCCATGCGTCTCATGTAGCGCGCCCTCGACGGCGGATTCAGCGGCGGGGTCAACGGCGCTCACTGACGACGTGAAGCCTGTTGTCGATGACTCAGAACAGGTGAATGCGATCCTGCTTGCCGCTCAAAGCAAAAAGCAAGAAATTTTATCCTCAGCAACATCAATCGTCAAAGCGATTCTTATATCCAACGAGAAACCTATACGGGTAAAGCCTACTATGTATCAAATAATGGAAACGACGAAAATGACGGCCTGACACCGGAGACCGCCTGGGCTACGCTAGAGCGCCTGAAAAATGTTAAGCTGAAATTCGGAGACGCTGTGTTTTTTGAGCGCGGAAGCATTTGGCGCAGTGCACAGATGCCGAATAACGTTAAAGGCACGCAGGGCATTACCTTCTCTTACTATGGAGCGGGCAATAAACCCATTTTTACCGGTTCACCGGAAAACGGCAGCGGTAGTGAGAAATGGAAGCTTCATTACAGCGGCGATAACGGCATGAAGATTTGGGAATATTATAAAGAATTTTCGGAGTGCAGCGCCATCGTGCTTAACCATAAAACTCCTGTGCCGCGGGATACCGCGTATTGGGACGGAAAAGAATACTATTGCATGAACGAGCGGAACGAGCCTCAGAAAAAGCCTTATGTCATTACAGAAGATCTAAAGGATATGCGATGCTTCCCCATGTTGCTTTATCCGGCATTGAGCCTCAATGAACGCGCGTTTGTCAAAGGATGGAATGAAAATGGCCCGGATCTGGTGACGGGCAAGTTGTATTTCCGCTGCGATGCCGGCAATCCCGGCGAATTATACGACGACATCGAATTTATCGCACCTTACCCCTTCTTCGACGGCATGAGCGATAATCAGACTTTTACATCCAGATCTCTCCTCCCGAATTTATTACCTATATTTTTCAGCTATTCTACTTTATATTTTATAACATATTTGCTTTTATTTAACAATACTAAAGATACAAAAAAAGATGCCGTTTGAAGTTGGTAACCTCCCCCAATCGGCATGATGCAATCTCCCTTGCTGTAATTTTATCCAACGCAATAAACAGCGCAAAACACTCACGCTTTCTATATATTTACATTTGATGTAACCACGTTCTAACAGATTATTCTGTATGGCAGTTTATGTTATTATTACTATTGCAGTCATTACTGCGCCCATCACCGCGAAGCTAATACCCACAACCTTCCGTAATGTCTTTTCATTTACCTTATTGGCATAACGAGAACCTAGAATTCCTCCAACGACCGCCCCCGCAGCTAATAAACTACCTAAAAGAATGTCTATATTACCTCTGGCAGCATATCCGACAGTAGAAGAAAGAGCTGTTATAGCCATTATTAGAGTAGAAGTACCAATAGCCTTATGAAGTGGAAATGACATTAATACTACTAAAGCTAAAAGGATCATAACTCCACCGCCGGCCCCAAATATTCCGCTTAATATTCCTATACCTAATCCTATAATTAAAGCCGCCAATATTTTTTGCCATTCTTTTTTTAAATGAACAAATTTATTTAACGCACCTGATGAATTACTTATCTTATCATTGCCATCGATACCGGTATCCTCACTCATGTCTGTATACTTTTTGCTTTGTGCATCTGATGAACTGTTTTTTTCTTTATAACTCTTGCGTACCATTAATAAACCAATAATAATTAACACAATTCCAAAACTTGAGGATAGGCTGCCTTCTCCCATTTTACTCGCAAATAATGCACCAAATTGAGCTCCGATAATAGAAGTTAACGCTATCCAAATACCTGATTTAAGCTCTATATTGCCATTTTTGTAGTAAGAATAAGATACAGTCGAGGAAGCTATAACATCCACAAAAAGACTTGTACCTATTGCTGTGTGGATACTAACATTAAAGAGCATAGTTAGAACAGGAACTACAACCATAACTCCGCTCGCACCTATAAGGCTTGTTATACCGCCGGTGGCAACACCAATAACTATTGCCAGTAGATAAAATAATAAACTCATAAAACATGGCTCCTTCGTTGTTCTATTTTATTGATAAACTCATAAATTCAACCAAAAAATCTAAGTTGTCTTCTTTCTCACTTGGATGAAATTCTAACATTACTAGCATGGATGATAATAAAGCTTCTGTTAATCTGGTATCAATTCCGGAACATTTATCAAGAGTCTCTACCTTATTATGACATTTAAAGAGATTTTCCACTCTTAAAATTAAACTATTTTTTAAATCATTAATCTCTTTATCATCTTTAAGCTCACCTGCTGAAGTATTTACCAAGGCTTTCCCCAAACCATTTCTTGCTTCAATGTCTTCATAAAGTGTGATTATAAATTTTCTAAGTTTTTCTTCTGAAGGAATAGTAAGTTCACTCATAGCATCAAGCTTTTTAAATGTATTTTGCCAGCTCTCTTTGAGTATACTTAGATAGAGTTGTTTCTTATTTTCATAATAATTATATATAGTTCCAACAGCTACCCCGGATTTTTTAGATATCATTCTCATATCAACATTAGTATAATTAAGCTCTACAAACAATTTAACAGCACAATTTCTAATAGTCTTCTCAACATCGTTTATGATCTTTGGCAAGCCGTCACCCCTTATTATGAACAATTGTTCATTTAAATATAATTTATTATATACCCTTCTTTCTTATTTTTAAAGGGGACAGCACTGTAAACTCACGGCAAAATCATGAAAATCATGACCGATTTTATTCATGTGAGGATTTGTGTCCGATTCTTCCATGTTAAATTAGTAGACAATAGAGATAACAATTGCTGAATGATAATGGAAAGAAGCAGAAAGGATTTCCACAGAAACCGTCCTGCTTCTTTGCAAACAGTCCTAAAACAGCACTTATATTCAGATTACTTTATATACTCATTGCTTACTAAAATATCCGATATGACGTCGGTTGGGATAACGAATTCCACAATTCCCATATATCCCGGAGCAACCTCATATTTATTAAAGGAGATTACCAGCTTGCCTTCCGCATTGATATAAAAGTTCTGTTCCCCCGAAATTTTTTCAAACAGCTCGCTCATTCCGTCCTGTTCGATTCCTTCAACCCAGTAGAACTTTTGGTTATCGGCTTTATTCTGTTCAACCATCTGCTGTTTAATATTTTCACTGATAATGTCAACATAGTTATCGTCTTTAAATAAGCTTGGCAAGGTAATCAGGATTTCATTTTTCTTATCTATGGTATCATACTTCATTTCTGTTGAGGATGAGCCGACGGTGTTGACTGTATAACGACCTATGGAAAGTATTCTGTCGTTGTCGGTCTTTACTTCATATCCGCTGTTGATGCCTAAATGTCCTCCGCCCGTTTCCTTCCCTTTTTTCATGTCTGCCTGGAAATCTTCATACAATTTTTTGCCTTCTTGAAGGTATTTTTCATTTAAGCTGTTTTCCAGTGTTTTATTTTCCAGGCCATGTATTGCGGGTACTTTTATATTCGAATTGAAAGTGTCTTCATTTATGTTATATTCTTTGAAAGTCAGCACTTTTACTATGTTACCGACAATTGGTATTTTTGATATTGTTTCTGCAAACACCGGGCTGGTATTAACCCCTACAGTAAGTACGACAAATACAGCTGCTATTGAAGCTGCCGCTATACTTATTCTTTTAATAATACTCTTCTTGCTCATAATATTCAGCCCGCTCTTTTTTAAAGCTTTCCTTACAACATAATCCAATTCCTCAGGAATAGATAGATCCATATATTCCTTTTTCAATTTCTCCAATTTTTCATCCATCATATAAAGCCTCCTTACCATTAATCATTCATTTGAATACGTAACATTCTAAGTGATTTGTATAAACGTGTTTTTATTGTATTAACATTCTCATCCAGGATTACCGCAATTTCCTCTATTTTTAGATCCTCAAAAAACCTTAATACTATTACGCTGTGATATTGGATCGGTAAATTATCCAACGCTTTTTGAAGATCTATATCCTCGTAATGATCCACTGTACCCGAATCATAGCGGGCTATAGTTTCATCATCCATTACAACGATCTTCTTATATTTACGAAGCAGATCTATTGCGGTATTGATAACAATTCTATAAAACCAGGTTTGTAAATACTCAGGAGTTTTTAAAGTATTCATCGTTGAGATTGCTTTATATATCGATTCCTGCACCACTTCCAAAGCATCGTCGCTGTTTTTAACATAGCTGAAAGCAAGCCTGTAATGGCTCTCCTTATTTTTAATTATGTAATCTGTTATTTGCTTTGCTAAGCTGCCCTCCCCCATTCGCGCGAATAGCTCCTTTCTTTTGTTCTGATACGTATCATATATGTTTTTCACTCTATTGACGCAGGTGATATGTAAAAAGTTTTAGCGCAGGTTCATAAAATAGTAAAAGAACCGACCTTTTTGCGGCAAAAACGTGGTTTTACTTAAGTATATTGCTATTATTCACTACCGATGTGCTGTAAAGAAACAAGCAATCCTGATTACTAAAGTCCACTAATTCCCCTAACATTTCAGAACTTACATACCTTAAATCTATAAGCGTTATTTTACTGTATTCTGAAAGCAATAATGGCGCTAAACTGCTTGCAAAAGAATCTCTGAAAATAATAAGCTCTTTTCCGGAACTGTTTTTGGGGTTTTCAACTTCAATAAAGGGGGTTGCTCCCGATAAAAAGACATCGTATGCATCAATGCCCACAAGCTTGTCAGTGTCATATACTTTTTGTGAACTCTTATCATCTCCCGTATATTCGCAATTGTCAACTATTGCGTTCTCAATAGCGTCATTTGTAAGATAGGCAAGTACATCAGGCTTGGCAGGTAATGCAGCCTGGCCGTAGTACGAGCCATAAAAGTGAGAAAATACTTTTTTTTCGAATACATTATCATTAAAATCATTTGAAAAATGCATTTTTTTACCTATGACGCCGACCACTTTCCCTAGATTTTCCTGGTTCCAATGTATATCTGTTTTGTAATAATCGCCAAGAGATAAACAGTTAAAAATATCGATATATTCCATATTCTTTATCTCGTTATTGAGAATGGAAATCATATCATCATAATCAATAAAAAGATGTTTATCATGGTCTTTTATAAAATAGTTTTTATCTGGAATGATTGAGTAGTATACATTCATACCACGTAAATAGGTATCATATATCTCATTCATTTTTTTACTCATATCGTATACATAATTCTGATTATAGGGGTATTCCATTTTAAATACATAGCCATTCTTTATGAAAATATTATTGTTATCATATTTATTAAAAACCGAATACTCAGCAATTGCTTTAACTGTTCTAAACTTATCCCTGAAAATCATATGATCCAATTCATATTTTTCAAGTTTATTGAAAAACTCTCCGCCAAACAGTGTTTCAGAGGTCAAAAGGGGGAATTCTTCCAATTTGCGCCTTTCACTTGCAGATATGCTTTTCTCCGGTGCTATTATATTTAATGCGGGAATTAGAAATAGAAATAATAAAAATGTAATAGTGATAATTTTATTCTTCATTACTACAAACCTTTCTCTTCGCTAAAATCTAAAATAAATAAACGGATTAAATGACGAATCAATTAGAAATCCGGTTACTGCAATCAGTAAAACTATATATATAATTGCTTCCAAATTATTGACTGCTGATAATATTTTGTTCTTTTGACATGCTTTTTTGATTATATTTGATGGAATCGGGGTGGCACACAGTACAGCCGCAATTAATAAAACCTTGTAACTGCCAAGATAATATAAGGCTTCTTTTGAGAACATCGGTATATTGAGCAATCCAAGCATACCTTTCATATATTGCACGGCATCAGAAATATTTGAACTGTTAAAAAGAACAAAGCTGAAGATCACAATGAGCAATGCGTACAGATGCGAAAAAAACGATGGTGTTTTTTCCAGCAGCTTCAATAAAAACAATTTTTCAGCCGCTAAGATTATACCAAATACAATGCCCCATATAATAAAATTCCAGTTCGCGCCATGCCAGAATCCTGTACAAAACCACACAATAAGAATATTGCGAAGCCATATCAGCTTAGTAGTCCTATTTCCTCCAAGAGGGATATAAAGATAATCCCTAAACCATGTCCCAAGGGAAATATGCCATCTGCGCCAAAACTCCGTTATACTTTTTGAGATATAGGGATAATTGAAGTTCTCCAAGAAGTGGAACCCAAAAATTCTGCCCAGACCAATTGCCATATCGCTGTAAGCAGAAAAATCAAAATATATTTGCAATGTAAATCCGATCGCCCCCAACCAATAAAAAAGCACGGATGGCGTTTCTGTATATATCGCAAGCTTCCAAAGCTCACCCAATGAATTAGCTATCAATACCTTCTTCGCAAGACCAGTAACAAAACGCTTAACTCCATACGCAAAATCGTCAAAGGAATGATTTCTATGGACTAATTCATCATTTATTGTTTTGTATCTCACAATTGGTCCGGCAATTAATTGAGGAAAAAGAGATATATAAAGGGCTAAATTAAATATGTTCTTTTGCGCCTTTACCTCTCCTCTATATAAATCAATTACATAGCTCATAGCTTGAAAGGTATAAAAACTAATTCCAATTGGCAATGCTATTTCAACAAATTTTATGTCAATATTGAAAATATTGCTGATATTGCTTATTAGAAAATTTGAATATTTAAATATTCCTAGCAGCAGCAGATTAAAAATTATTGAAGATACAAGAACATATTTAGCGATTTTGGTACCACGATGTTTTTCTATCAAAATTCCATGAAAATAATTAACTGCGATTGAAGCAATAAACAAAAATGTATACTTTGGTTCCCCGCAGAAATAGAAAAACAAACTTGCCAGAAGCAAAATGTAATTTCTGTATTTATCGGGAGAAATAAAATATAATATCAAAACAATCGGCAGAAAAAAATAGATAAAAGTAATACTGGAAAAAACCATGGTTTTTATCCTCCGTAAAAAAACAAGAGCTTTATATAAAGCTCTTGTTCAAAAAACAATTTTATTTTGCTAGAGATAAGAACGCTTTATGTAATTCTTCGGACTGATTATCCATTATCAGGATTATAAGGTTGTCTATATTGTCTACAATAACTTTTTCCGGATCAACACCTACGCATATCCATTTTCTCGGGTCAACATTTTCTTTTATATCAGTTTTGATTTTATTTATATCGGCGCCATCCTTTACTCTAAGCAGAACCAGAGAGTGGGCAGTGGAACTCATAAGCGGTTCCGAAGCCAGCGCCTCAACATATTCTATATTGTCCGTACCAAGAAAATATTTTGAATTTTCCGCTGTTACCTCTGTTAAACGTGTTTTAGGAAGCTTTACTTCTGATATTGAATATATTTTCTCAATTATATCTTTAAGCTCACCATTAAGAATATTATCTTCCGGTTTTGTTTCAGGCTTTGTATCCGGTTTGGTTACCGGCTTGGTTTCAGGTTTTGCCTTAGGCTTAGTTGCCGGCTTGGTTTCAGGCTTTGCCTCAGGTTTTGTCTCAGGCGTTGCTTCAGGCGTTGTCTCAGGCGTTGCTTCAGGTGTTGCTTCAGGTGTTGTCTCTGGCATTGTCTCTGGCGTTGTCTCAGGCTTTACCTCAGGCTTATTTTCAGTGTCATCATTAGACACAACAGTTTGGGGTTCATTTGTGCCAGTGTCATTTCCTTTTGGTAGATCTGATTTTGAACATGCTGTATTAAGTGTGATAACAGCACAAGCAAGTAGTAGTAATAGTGTCGTCTTCATTGATGCGCGCTCCTCGGAATGTTTGCTCGTCCATGTTTTAATGAACTGTTTACTGTTTGGACGAATATGATGCGTATAAGTTCCTTGTTTTTCAGGCAGGCGGTAACCTATTCGTTATTTACACCTTCAGTTCCCTGATACCCAAAGTTTTCTCTGATACCATCTCTAACCTTCACCAATTCAGGGTAAGAGTAGAAAAATTGTATTTTCTGTTCTGCAACGCTGTTCCCCGCCGGACGGTTTGACAGTACAAAAAGCATGAAGCTTTCGGCAATATCCTCATCCACATCTTGCGATGAATACTGGTCGACAAATAAATCGGGTTTCTCAAAATACAAGCTTGCACCGATTACAGTATTCAGGTTTTTCCAGAATTTATTGTAAAACGCTGAAATATAGGAGCCTTTTCGGTAACTTTCCGGTGTAGAGTAAAATTTATCAGGGTCATGTTTTGAAAAATCAATTTGTGAATTATTAAGCGTTATAACATGCCCGAACTCATGAACAAAGGTTAAAAATGTTTTGTCCGGGTTCCTGAAATTACCTTCCTTATCGAATACATCGGCAATATCAATTCTAAGTGTGAACTTATCATTGCTTTTGGGATTTGTAGGATATTCCGCACCAAGCTGATAGGATAGTCCATCGCTCCAGACCTCAAGCGTATCAATATATGCAGGGTAATTTGCAGTCAGCATTTTCGTGAACTCTAAAAGCTTGTATTCCAAAGGGTCTGCGCCCTTATACTTTTCTATTCCTTCTGTTAAGTCATATTTGTTTATAGTTTCACCTGCACCGTAATAAGCACTGTAAACATTTATTATCCATTTATTATCCTTTTTAGTAAGAATATACTGTTTCTGATGAGGACTGTCAATCCAGACATAATCTATCGTTTCACTTTTTTTATTTGTATATTCCGGATTGCCGAATTTACCTTTTAGTATGTCAAATGCCTCCTGTTGGGAATATCCTGCTTCTTCTATATTGATATTGATGTTCAGAAGATATCTGTTCGAATTTAACACTCTATATTCAAAAACGGTTGGCAGCGGTTTCTCCATTTCAAACCACTTTGCATTGTAATAGTAATATTCCAGATCCCAATCAAGAGTATCGTCGTGCCGTTGCATTACAAGTTTGCCCGGGCCGCCTGCTCTGCCGTCATTAAGCTGCTTTTTTTCGTTGAAAAAGAAGATTGTTTCATCACTGAAAATATATGCAGGATTTTTCATATCGCTGATTTCATAAGCTTTTTTTGAAAGAGCTGTAGTCCTATCACTCGCCACATCCTTTATAGTCTGCAGAAGGACGTCTGAAATTGCCTTTAATTTGCTGTAATCTACAATCGAAGTATTGTCCGATACCTTATGGTTTTCTACACCGAGATTGTTTTGCACTACAATAACTGCCGGAATTCCTCCACTAACAAAGGCCATATGGTCGCTTGCAGATTCAGTTTTTTCGAAAAGCTTACTTCCCATAATCGATTTTGCGCTATCGTTGATCATATTGCCGATAAGCGTAGGTGCTCCGTTGGGAGTACTAATCTGCGTATTTTTACTCATATAATGCCCGAGCGTATCAATTTGAATGTCGCCGATAATGCGAGCTTTTTCCTGCTCCGGTAAATTATTTACATAATATGTAGAACCGAGAAGTCCTTCCTCTTCTCCGCTAAAAGCAATAAAACGGATTTCCGTATCAGTTTTTAGGTTTTCCACTGCTTTGGCAAGCTCCAAAAGAACGGTTGTACCGCTTGCATCGTCATTGGCGCCGATGGTTCCCGAAACTGTATCGTAGTGGGCGCTTATAATTAAAATATCAGGATCTTGAATGGACGCTTTCTTTGTGGCAATGATATTTGTGCCCATATTTGATATTTGCTCTTTACTTATTGCTTTCTTATCGGCAAATTCAAATTTTTGGCTGGCAGCAGTATATCCATAGTCCTCAAGTGTATCGGATATATACCGGGCGGCTCTTTGTTCGCCTTGTGTACCGACTTTTCTCGGGCTAGCAGTAATTTTATTCAAAGTATCTTCAAGTGATAACTGTGTTATCGCCTGAGGTGCGCAAAGTTTTTGCAAACGCAATAATATAAGCTTTGCTTGTTCGGTTGTCAATTTACCTGATGGCTCGAAATTACCCTGGGGTGTTCCGTCGATGATTACATGCTTATTCATTATGTTAACACTTTCCAATGCCCAGCCGGAAATCTGCTTAATATCCTTAAAATCAGCAGTATAAGGGGCGTTGTCTTCGTTTTTAGTCATCAAATTGTAAATATGATTCGTTATTACAGCAGCCTCTTCACGGGTAAGCAGTCCATCAGGGTCAAATGTGTTTGGGGATTTGCCTTGGATAATTTTATGTGCATAAAGACTTGCTACCGCACTGTCATCAGTATCCTGAAATGGCTCGCTGTTTGAAACGTCTTTACTAAGTGTGCCGGTATCAATGAGCATTTGCTGTGCAATTTGGCAGACCTCCAAACGTGTGATTCCGTGAAATTTATCCTGCGCATTCACTCTGGTAACTGATAATGAAAATATTATACAAAGTGTTAGCATAGCGGAAACAGTTTTTTTCATAATAGGATCTCCCCGTTTTATTATTTTATCCATGGTAAAAGAATTGCTTTATAAACATTTCTGCTTATATAGATAAGACGATTTAGTGCAGATAAAAGTTTTTCGAAATAAACTTTTTATTTTGCACATGTCAATGATTTTCTTCTGAAAAAATATATAACCAATAAAATTAATGGGATGACGGACTCAATAACAAATGCTAATTTGGGGAAAAACTTGTATGATAACATATTGTTAATTACAACTGACTTTGAAAGCTTTGTAAAAAGCGCTATAACTAATAAAACGGCTGATATGGGAATAATAAAATACTTGTTGGATTTTACTTTTAAAATGCTTGCTAAACCTATTGTTGCAAAATATATATAAATACAATATTTCACAAATGTTCCTGCAACCCACGCAATTACATTGATGGATTCAATGCGCTGTATAAAATCGAACAGGTTAATCTGCCGCGTAAATGTGAAAAAAGGGTAATTAGCATGTTCCGCCTGCTTTACCCCCAGCACAGCGTACACTGATACTGTTATTGCGCAAAATAGCAGAGTAATAACGATTACGGAGATAAAAAAGATTTTATTCAGCTCACCCTTATTCTTAAGGTTTGGAACAGCCATGCAGAGTATCAGTATATCATAAAATCTAGACGCAGTACTTAAAGCAGCATAATTAATCATAGAAAGATCTGAATCCGCAAGTATTGGAAGGAAGACTTTAAAGTCCATATCCTTTACAGATAGCAAAATAAAAAATATAATGGTGAAGATAATAAATGGTACGAAAATCTCTCCAATCCTTCCTATAACATCTATTCCTTTATAAATTGTATAAATACACGCAGCCAGCATAAAAAGCATCGTTGCATATGCCGGTGTTTCCGGCATTATCGTGGAGCCTAAAAACTCGGACATACTCAGCAAATCAAACAAGCCTACAAACGATAGAAAAGATATGAAAATCAGTCCCACAATTTTTCCCAAAAGCTTTCCCAATATTTTTTCAGAATACTCTACAGGCGTCATATCAGGAAATCTTCGGCTTAAAAATAATATGGGGATACATATGATAATTGTATAAATTCCCGACAATAGTTCTGATATCCACATATCCTGATTGGCCGGCGGAGTGTTGGTGATGGGCATAAATGCATAGACTGTAATAAGTCTGCCGGAGACAATCAAAAGTATTATCTGCAATGAAGACAGTTTTTTCACTTCTTCCATTCCTTAATCCTCCCTTTTGTTCACCGGATCATTCGTGAGGCCCGTCCTTGTAATTTTGGTTTCGACCTCTACATTTACTTCCGCACGGGAAAATATATCGTTCCAGTCTTTCTGAATCTTCTTCCACTCGCCGGGATATTTTCTGTGTACTACCTCTCCGAACCCGAAAATGTCGCTTTTATATTCCTGCTGTACCTTCCCGATAACACCTTCTATCTCATTTTTTACCTCCTGGGAATTGGCCTTTTCTATTTTTTCTATTACCTCGGGGTCCTTGGTACCTATCTTTGCCAACTCTTCTTCCAACATCCCTGTAATATTTATCTTGACCTTCAATTTGGCTTCTTTACCTTTAATCTCAACATCATTTTTACTTCCTGATGTCAATATTTCAACCGAGTTGATACCCTCGCCGTCAGGTGAAGGAGACACAATAATACCGCTGTACATTTTACCCATTATGAAATTAAGTCCCCTGGTTTCCATTCCATTCAAAAACCCTACAAGCTTTTCCTCAAAAAATACTGCTGCTCCTTCAACAGATAACTCATATTCGGTTTTACCTTTTTCCCCACCGGCCTCTTTTATCGCCTTCTCTTTTTTCTGTATTATACCTATAACCGGCTGCTTTCCTCTTTCATAATAGTATTTTAGAAAGTCAAGAAGCCTTATTGATAATGATTTTGAATTGAATTTCTGGCCCTCGATCAAGCGCTCTATATAATTTGAAGGTATATCCTCAATACCTCCTGTAGCATTCAGCATTTCTGCAGCAGATGAGCCCTTTGCAATCAATATATATGTTGTCCTTCTTGTTTCATGGTCTCTCTGTAAAAAGTCTATGTAGTTCAGCAGGCCTTTTCTCGCAACTTCTTCGCTAAATATGTAAGCTTTTGCGTGAGGCATAAAAATTTTCCGATCAAAGCTCAATGTCGCATTTCTTAATGCATCCAAGAGAGAGTCTCCTGTACTTTGTATAAATTTCACAGGTTCATCCTTTTCTCCGCCTCCTTTCTTACTGCCGGCTGCCGGCTTGGGTTTTATAATTTCAAATGTAAGTTTATATTTTTCCCCTTCCATATCCACGGCAAGAGCGCCAAGTATACCAAGCGTATTTAATTCATGACGGTTCCAGCAGCCTGAGGCAGCCGGGGCAAAAGAAATTATTAAAATAAGTGAAATCACCCTCTTCACTGCAGTTTTGTTCATGCAGGCAATCACTCCCTTCCTTTATTACCCCCGCCTTTTTTTATTTTCCTTTGCTATAGAACCAGGCCTTTTTATCATTGACCATAGCGGAAATCGCAATCCATAATCCTTCATACCTTCCAAATTGAGAGGAGACATGGGTGATGTGTATGGGACTCCGAAGGAGTGGAGTGAAGCAGCCTGGGTCACCATCACAAATACACCACAGGTAATGCCGTAGAGCCCCAACATTCCCCCCAGAAACAATAAAATAAATCTGTAAAACGTCATCACCTCTGTCAATGCGGGAACAATAAAGCTTGCAACGGCAGTAACAGCTACAACAATTACCATTGGAGCGCTTACCAGGCCTGCATTTACAGCAGCTTCTCCTACAACCAGAGCACCTACTATGCTGATAGCGGAGCCTACAGGCCTTGGAAGCCTGGTACCCGACTCTCTAAGCAGTTCAAACATTAATATCATAAGAAATGCTTCCGCAAGCGCAGGAAGCGGTATGCCTTCCCTGGCGCCTGCCATTGTTACAAGCAGCACAGACGGGATCATCTCCTGGTGGTAGGTCGAAAGAGCAACATACAATGCCGGAACAAGAACACTTATTAAAAAGGATACAAGCCTGATTATCCTTAATATAGAAGCAATATACGGCCTTACGTAATAATCCTCGGCGCTCTGTATGTTTTCTATGAACAAATTAGGTACGGTAAGAACATGGGGAGTCCCGTCACAAAATATGGCAACCCTCCCCTCCAGTATCTTTGCAGCTACAATATCAGGTTTCTGAGTATTCCCAACAGTAGCTAAGGGTGAGAAATGATTATCTTCAATATATTGCTCGATATACCCGCTTTCCAATATGGAATCCGTATCAATCGCATTTATCCTCTTTCTTACCTCACCCAGTACCTCCCGGTTGACTATACCATCTATATAAGCAATAGCAACATCTGTTTTAGTTTGCCTCCCAAGCTTCAAGCTTTCAAAGACAAGGTTGACATTCTTTATTTTCCTGCGGAGCAGGGCGGTATTAACCCTGATGCTTTCGACATAACCTTCCCTTGGCCCCCTTACGACCGCCTCGGTATCCGGCTCGGCAACCGCTCGTTTCTCCCAGCCTTTTGAATCAATGATAAAAGCGGTATTTGTACCTTCAAAAAACATTGCGGTATCTCCGCATAGAATTGCATCAATAACTTCAGATACCATCCTGGCTTCCTGGATATTTGCAACATGGATAAGGCTTTTTAGCTTTTCTGAGTCCTCGAACTCCTCTTCAAATTCGACCTCTTTTGATCCTGCTATAAAAGGGTCGATTACATCACGATTTAATGTTTTTTTGTCTACCATACCGTCAATATAGACAATAAGTGCTTTTTCACCTGAATACCCTTCAAATTCATAATAAATAATATCGGTGCTGTTTTTAAAGCTGTTTTTTAAAAAGGTTTTATTATCCGCCAATTTCTTTGATACTTTAACATCATCTGTATTCTTGCTGCTTTGTCCTCCGGATGCATTACATTTTTGCGCCCTGACTATTTTTTTTATTATTTCTTTCATTTTAAAACCACCCTGTCATCGAAAGATAAGAGCTGCCTGCTTAATTATTATCTCCACAAATCCGGCCTTGTTGCATTTTTGAAATAAGAAGGCAGTTGTATAATTAATGAAATGAATAATGTGCGAGCCAGGAATTTCATCAACAGGAAAAGATTATTTTACAAACTTTCTGTAAACCTCACCCGTCATATAGATATCAAACTTTTATACAAAAGAATTCTAAGAATCGCAGCAGGAGTTAATATCTATAATGAATACATCAGTCAGCAAGCAAAGTACAAATGAGAGTTTAAATTCAAAACGCTATATGCCGGGACTAGACGGTCTGCGAGCCTTATCTGTTTTAGCGGTTATCGCTTATCATCTGAATTTCCCCTGGGCTTCGGGCGGTTTTCTCGGAGTTGGAATTTTCTTTACTTTATCCGGTTATCTTATCACCGATCAGTTAATGATGGAATGGCGGAATACAGGGAAAATCAACTTAAGGAATTTTTGGATCAGAAGAGTTCGAAGGCTTATGCCGGCATTGTTCTTTATGCTTGCAATCGTTTGTTTATGGTTGGTCATGTTTGAACCATCACGCATTAAATCATTGCAGGGCGACTTTGCATCTGCTGTGCTATACATTAACAATTGGTGGAAGATTCTTCATAATGTATCCTACTTTGAGAGCTTTGGTCCACAATCACCGATTGGTCATCTCTGGTCATTGGCTATCGAGGAGCAGTTTTATTTATTGTGGCCATTAATTTTAATAATAGGATTGCGTTTTGTACATAAACGCCGCAACCTGACACTATTCATAGCCATTGGAGCAGTAGCTTCGATACTTGCCATGGGATTGATTTATGAGCCCGGAGCTGATCCGAGCCGAGTTTATTATGGAACGGATACCCGAGCCTTTGCTTTACTGATCGGTGCGATTTTTGCAATCGGATACCCCAGCTGTAAATTATCCAGACAATTATCGGCTAAGAGGAGTTTGGCACTTGATATCGCGGGCGGATTAGGCCTGCTGGGCATCCTCGTAATGTTTTGGAAAACGAATGAATATCAAACTTCTTTGTATGTCGGAGGATTA
>Ga0207800_1000206_pt1 | contig 20061 bp, 21 predicted proteins | sample LuqExpMetageno11_FD_187769 | JGI IMG/M metagenome (GOLD analysis project Ga0207800, IMG submission 187769) | Tropical forest soil microbial communities from Luquillo Experimental Forest, Puerto Rico - Sample 11 (SPAdes) | ecosystem: Environmental > Terrestrial > Soil > Tropical forest ... | reverse complement strand
TCTCACTTCTTATACTTTGAATTTCATACATCCTTGAATAATTAATAGAATATATCAAAATCTTTATCTAACTATCCAACTTTCTTTATTTTCTAATATTATTTTTTTTCGCTTTTCAAAATTTGCACCTCCGAAATTAAATGCTTTATCAATTAGTTTATTACTAACATTTTCTATAGTATTTATCACTTTGGCGGGATTTCCCGCAATCACACTTCCCGTTTCAAAGCTTTTGTTTTGGTAACAACACTTCCTGCGCCTACTATTACACTATTTCCCAAGGTAACTCCTGGCAATATGATGGTTCCAGCTCCTATAAAGCAATTGTCTCCTATAACAACGGTTCCTACAACATCGGTTTTGTATTCTAAAAGTTTTATAACAGAATTATCATGAGTAAGTAGTCTAACTTCTGTTGAAATTGTTACATTGTTTCCGATTTTAATTAAATAAGGTTCTGAAAAAGCAAGATCTGTAAATATTCTACAACCACTCCCAATACTCACCCCAAACTCTCGATAATTCTTAATTTTAAATTCTTCGAATCTTTTCTCATAAGTCTATAAAAGAATAAATTCATATTATATCTAATCTTATTCATTTTCATAACCTCTTCTTTTCATTTAGCTTAAGCATATTCATTCATTACAACTTTATTGATTCCTAACATACATTAATTAAGAATCAATACTAAAATATTTTGTAAATATTTTAGTTAAGATTTTATTTATCTGTTTTTGTTCATTTGTAAATAAAAAGGCTAAACCAACTATAAAAATGATAATTAACTCACAAACAATTCCCGTTATAATAAATTTTATAGCAAATTTATCCATTTGTATTTCATTATATATAAAGGCACATAACAAATAAATAATAAAAAAGATAACTATTGAATAAATATTTCTTCCCCAATATAAAATTAAACCATCTATTTTATCATTGAAGCAGCGCTTGAAAACAAGTATACTTCTTGCAATCCAAAAGACAATTTGACTTACTACGGTTCCTATTAAGACACCTGAAATACCAATTATCCTAGCTAAAACAATAGAAAGTATAATGTTTATGCTGGCCCCTATTATTTCTATGTATTTATCATACTTAAATAATCCCTGTCCATTTATATAATCGCAAAGTGCACTGTGTACCAAATGAATATAAAGATCAACCACCAATAAATAAACTATAATATTAGAAAGAATATAATCATTACCAACCCAGAATGTAATAAAATCTGTTAGTAATATTAGTGTCGGAATTAAAATAATACAGGCAAGTATATATCTTATATGCGAATACAATAAAAAAACCTTTTTTTTATTATTTTGCTCGGCACTATCAGCAATGACATTACCAATTATTGGCGCGATTGGGTTTAAAGCACTTTGCATCAAATTATTTAAATTCGAAGTAATTGTCGTGTAATTTGTTAAATACCCTACCGTAATAGTCGATATAAACATTGATATTACTAAACTATCCGTGGAGCCATGTATATACGCTGCTATTTTACTTGCAAAAACATTTTTTGCATTACCCAAAATATCTTTTAATAGTTTTCTATCTATCGGAGCATTGTGTAGATATGGATATATCTTTTTACATAATAAATGCACTACTATATTAGAACCATATGTTTGAATCAATTGAAGGATGAGATAGACTGTAAAATTTTTATACCATATTATGAAAATAATTTTAATTATACTAAAAACTACATTAAAAATCATATCTATCAGCTTTGAGACGTATTCTTTCTGATCAGCATATAGTAATGTTCTTTTATATGCCAGAAAATATGTACATGCGGAACCCATAACTTGTAAAACATAGTAAATATATAAACTACTCTTCCCTAAATTTATATCTGTAATAATAAACTTCAATAAAGGTAAACATAAGAAAGACGCCGTTATAAAGAATATACCAATAGCTCTATAAATAAGACGAAATATATTAACTATACTATTAATATATTCTGTATTCCTTTCATAAATTGGTCTATATAAATTAAAAACTATGGCCGACTGAAATCCCAACTCAGCTAATGCCAGCATACCTAAAACGGATGTAAGTGTGCTGCTTAAACCCAAAAGCTCTACTCCAAGATATGTTATGAATACTTTTCTGTTTATGATCTGAAAAATAAGTGCAACAATCTGGCTGCATAGTCCGATTGAACTGTTTTTGAATGCTATTTTTCCTCTATTCATATTTTATTATCCTCAGTTTTAGCATTTTCAACAGTAGCATTTAATCTTATCCAGGAATCCAGATAAAAACTTTCTGTCCATAGATCAACAATTGGTGCTATAACAATACTATCTTTTTTTTCTCCCAAATATGCTGCCCACCATGAAAATGAACTATTTGCAATAATAAAGTGACTACATATAGTCATGAGAAAAAACTCCTGTATATCAATTGTCTTTAACATATCTGAAATAAATGTTACATTTTTACTATTTTGAAATAATGTTTTGCAATATTGTACATCGTCAGTAAAAACATAAAAATGGACGTTAGAAATAATATCTTCGCAATATTTCATTGCATCTGCGTAATAATCTGTCGATAGGCATTCCCCTCCATTAAAGGTTACATAATCTCCTCTTCTAATATGTATTGCCACGGAACTTTGGTTCTTTATAACATTTATGTACACCTCAAATCCCTCTAATATTTTAACCGAGCACGAAAACATTTTTTTAATTTCATCTCGATATTCATTAAAATATCTATAATTCTGCCAATAACCATCTAGATGAATATTTCCTTCGCAGACTTTGATGTTTTGTAATTCAAATTCCTTTTCCTCTTTGATACAAGTTGCCTGATATAAATAATCAATCTTAAATTTTCTAATTAATTTATAAACAACTAGAAACATCCTATTCCGTCCAGGTGAACACTTTATCAAAAAAGGATTCGTTATATTAGGGAAATAGTCTAGCATATATTTTCTTAATACATAACTTGTATCATATATATTTCTATCAATTATCAAACGTTTATTGTATTTTCGGGCAAGGCTGTATGCGAACGCATATGTAAATAATTGGTTTCCCAAGCCTCCTCTAATCTGAATAATTATCATATTAACTAACCACCTATGCGATCAACCATTTAATTATAGTTTTTATAGTATAAAATTCCCTGTTTTCTATCATAAACATAAACATTTGCCTTTGTAATTTAATTTTCTCATCTGATTTGGGAAGCAGCCTAGATATCTTTATAAAATGCCCGATTCCTCCTGTAATGAAGTCTTTTAAGTATGTTGACATTTCATTATCAATATTTTTAAATAAATTATATGCTTTATCAGCTTGTATAACACATTCAAACGCACCGGATAAATGTCTAACTGTCTTTCTTTTTGATGTCATTGAAGATTCTTCTCTTATTCTTCTACAATGCAGGATTTGATCAATATATATTATAAACGGATTTTTTAAGCATATATTAAGAGTAAATATTGTATCCTCATATAGTACCTTCTCAAATGTTATATTATTATTTCTAAGAAATTCAATATTGTAAAAATATAACCACACTGGTACATAAAGCTTATTGTATTTCAATCCAGCTTTTAAATATTCTATTCCATTTATTATTGTAGTAGGTAAAAAATCTCTTTTCTCATAATCAATTAAAAAAGATGAATTATCCACCTTATTTACTTTTGAATTAAAAGTTACAATATCAGCTTTATTATTTTCTGCATTAATATAACACAGCTCCAAACATTCCGATGTAATCATATCATCACTATCAAGAAAGTACACATATTTTCCTTTTGCAATACTTAATCCATTATTTCTTGCCAAGCCTTGACCAGCGTTTTCCTGCCTAATATAAAATATATTAGAATTATTAACATAACGTAAAGCAATCTCACTACTTCTATCTCTACTTCCATCATCAACCATTATTAATTCTAAATTAGTGAAATATGTCTGTCTAATTACACTATTAATAGCTTCTTCAATATATATCTCATCATTATAAAAAGGAATTATTACTGTTATTAACACGTTATTTACCATAAACCAGCTCACCTCTTAAGATAAATTGTTTTGAATTAATTTCAAGATCTTCCGCTTCTCCAGCGTAGACTAAACATAGATATAAAGTCATTAATTTATAATTGAAATCATAATTCAAATCTGCCAAACCATTAAAAGAGTTCAGATATATAACAATTACCAAATACCCCCATGCCATTACTTTATTCTTCTTTTGGAATAAAGATACGATTGGGAAAATAAACATTAGGTACACATAAATTAATGTTGCTATAATTCCGTAATCATAAGCTAACATTATTAATGGATACTCAAAATTTGTTGCTGTACCGAATAAAGTATTGAGTTGGCTAGATAACGCTCTGGAATATCCTGCACCTTGTCCAAAAAATATTCCTGGCAATTCAATTTTTCCAGAAAAAATAAATGAGATAATATAACTTCGCCCTGTTGTGAGATCACCAGAAATATATTGTTCTATAATACGTCTCCAAATATTCTCTTGGAAAAAATCTGAGCTAAATATAACAAATAAAAATAAACTAGTTAATAAAATGTTTAGTACCTTATTTTTCTCTTCAAAACGAGTCACAGCAATATAAAAAATTACACAAATGAGAGCAACTTTGCTACCACATAAAACTATGCCAAACATTGTAACTATATATATCCAATACATTCTAAACTGGGATTTTATATTTTTTGTATTATCAATTGTATTTATAATCAAAAATACAATGAATATAAATGCATTAAATAAAGAAGGTCCCCAAGGTGTAACCAATCTGTAGTTCGTATTATATATTGATGTAATAGAGTCTACAATTGATTCTATAAAAAAATGATCGCACATCCATGCATTTATTGCCCCGCCTAAAATATAATCCAAAAAACCATAAACTAATATTATATAGGTAAATGTATTAAAAAATATTAAGAACTTTCTAAAAAAAGCTTGCCAGTTAATATTTTTAAAATTACAATTCATTAACAACATAGGTAAGATTAATGTTAAAAAATAAGCTGGTATATTATTAAAATGACTTCTTCCAACAGAAAAGCTTATCATACATAAAATAATAAAAAATAGAAGAATTGATAACCGATTATTTCTTAGTATTAATATTCTCTTAGTGTTAAAACAGTATAAGATTATTATTATTGCAAAAAAATTTATTGTACCTAAATAAGGGATATTATCTAGATGCAATACCATGCAAATTGAACTACGAAAGAAATCTGCAAATAAATAAATTATACTCATAATAATTATTAATAAATTAGCTGTATTTAATCTAAACCTCATCTTCATAAATATAATCTCCCATTAGTCATATTTCCTATCTCTAACAAATTTAACCTGGAAATACGAAACTATTTTTACTTTCCAAATGTCATGACCTTGATGAGGAGGATATATAACTAATTCGTAGAATAACTTTTTCTAATATAAATCTCCGAACATTTTATCAATCATCAAACAACATTTTTCTCCTAGCTTCTTCCTTATCTTATAGTTTTTAATAATATCAGATACAAACAAATATATGGCTTTCATTGTAATATATAAATTTATATTTCTTATCTTTATAATCGACAAATAATAATAAATATGCTCGTTCATTGTTAAACTACGATATCTTTGAAGAAACAGCATTGCATCCTGTAAGTCTTCCTTTGATTCACAACCATAACTGAATTTTAACAAAGCCTCTGCCTCATGCGTATAATAATTTTTCCTAGCATTCTCTGATAATCTATTTATTACATAAATAAAATCATTATGATATACTTCTTTAGATTTTTTCAAATTTTGATATTTGGGAATATTATTTGTTCCGTTCCAAGATTTTACGATCATATATTCTTCTATAACTCCAACCGAATTCTTTTCCAGAAGTCTAAGCATAAATTCCAAATCCTGATGTCTAATATATGTAGGATTGAATCCGCCTAATTCAGTAACAGTTGCTGCTCTTATGAATAAATTACTACCTGTGCTGAATAAGCTGCTATTCTGAAGCAACTTTAACTGAACATTTCCTTCTACCTTTGGAATACTTATGTTAGTAATCCTCTTTCTTCGCCTAAATACTACTCCTAAAAATACTGCTGCATCTTCAATATGTTTTTCTAAAAAATTAACTGATTTTTCTATTCTTTCCGGTAGCAATACATCATCATCGTCCAAAAAGCTTATATATTCACCATTACAATATTTAATTCCAGTATTTCGAGCAACTGCTCCATTCCTGTTTATATCATGAATATAATAATTGACACATTCCCCCTTTATCTGATCTATTATTTGTTCTGTTTCTTTTTGAGCTTGAGTGTCCTTTCCGTTATCATCAACAATAATAATTTCAATGTTTTCATATGTCTGATATAATACACTATCCACAGCTCTTTTAATACAGGATGCACCTTTATATGTCGTTATGATAACAGAAACAAGTTTTTTTCCATTTGCATTGTTCATCGTCCAACCTCTCAGTATCTTTTTATATTAGATAAAGTAAGTCAATATATTCTTAGTATCAAATCTATATAAAAATTTGTTTACTATCATTAAAATGCCTATTTAAATAATTTATTACTCTTTACTCGAAATATAACTCTAAGTATCTTTCCTATATACACAACATTATTTTTTTTAATAGCTTTAATATATAATTTTCTAAGTGACCATCCAAACAAGTACTTATTATCTTTCCAATGTTGAAACTCAGCATCCAAAAATTCAAGCGAAAATCTAAAACAATCGTTTCTTAATTTTTTATCTTCAATCCTACAAATTCGTTCAAAATTACTTCCTAATATTACTCTCGCTGCAAAATATTGTAATTCAATATTATATGTATCATATAAGTCCTGAGCTAAATAATACTCTTTTATATTTTTAAATATTTGGAAAATCTGCACTATCTTTTCGCTCTGGGTATTAGTTATTGAACCACTTCTTTGAACATAATATACTAATGGTTCAGATATATATCCACACTTATTTATATAGGGTATCAATTTGCAAAAAAACTCAGTATCCTCATATATTAATCCCTTTGGAAATAATATTCCAGTATTAATTAATAATGATTTTTTATATATTTTGTTCCATGCTGCGGCTAATGGATCCATAAACATATCTTTATTTGAAATAAAACTTCTAGACTTTACCTTAATTTTTGAGGATGGATACGTTACGTAATAATCTGATGTAACAATATCGGCATCTATTCTTTTAGCCTCAGAATACATTTTTTCATACATTGTAACATCAACATAATCATCAGAATCTACAAACGCAATATACTCTCCTGCACAATATGGAATACCATAGTTTCTAGCATCTGATAATCCACCGTTTTCCTTAATCAATGATGTGACTTTTATTGGATATCTTTTCACAAAATCATCTATAATTGCCTGTGATGTATCTGTAGAGCCATCATTTACAATTATTATTTCTATATCCCTTAATGTCTGATTAATCAGAGAATCTAAACATTTTCTTATATACTTGTCTACATTATAGACAGGCACAACGATACTCACTGAAATGCTTTTATAAGTCATACCAACCACCGACCTTAAAACCTGAATGATCTACAATTCTTCCATTAACTTTATCTTGTTCATACCACCTAGAAGGTATGATAACTATCTTTTCAATCCTTCTCGGATTTAGATAGGCACCCCACCAAGAAAATGTACTGTTTGCTGTTATTATACCCCTACAGTAACTCATAAGTTCCATGTCTCGGAAACTGTTCTCTCCCCTATTCCAATCAACAAATACAGTTCCATCCGAGGGAAAATATTCTCTAGCCCATTGTAAATCATCTGTAAATATATAAAATGTTAATTGATTAGTTATAATTGTTTCAATTAATTTTATTGCTTCTTTATAATAATTTATTGATGACAAATTTACAAAGTGACTATTTTTTACATTTAGAAAATCGGCACGACGTACATGTATCGCAATCGAATTTTCATTGCACATTCTTACTTTTAATTTATTATTTATAGGATTATTATCCTTTGTAAACTGAAATTCTTGAAGTACTTTTTCTGAAATGCAGTAAAAATATTTATATGATTGCCAAAATCCATCATAATAAATACCATTTCTGTATGAAACATCAGTATCAAAACCTAAACATTTCTCAATATAATGAGATTTTTTTGGCTTAAGTAAATACAATTTCTTAAGTTTTTTGGTAAGTTTATTTGTCTCATAATATGCAAGTTTATTAACCTCATATTTAGTAGCTACTGGTGCATTAATGTCAAATGCTTTTTCTATCTCATATCCATGATGAAATGATTCAGAGTTATAAACTGATAAATCTAATTTTGTCTTACTATTTATTTCTTTAATATGTAGATAGAAAGCATATTGAAACATTTGATTTCCAAGACCACCATCAATTTTTACAATATTCATACATTCTGCCTCTATTCATGTTTACTATCTGAATTTATTTCTCAAAAATTTTCTTCCTAGCATCTTAACTGATTTTTCCAAAACATGTTCCTTTTCTGTAAAAAATATTTTTTCTTCCTTAATCTTGAGGCCATTTTTACATACCCATGTATCTAATAATAATTCCCCGATAAAACCATATATTCTTGGTATAACATCACCTGAAACATATAAGTTATGATTTTCTTCCATCCAAAATAGTAATGGAAATAACCATGAGCAATATAAATCCATATTTTTTTTAGTAGTAATAAACATATTACACATATGCCCACATTTTTTATTTGTACATAAATAAAATGTATTTAGATATTCAGGACATACATTTTTTATTGCATAAATAATTAATTTATAATAATCATTTTTACTATATGTCTTTATGTGATTCTTAAAGTGCTCTCTTATACTTTCAATATAGTAATTCTTTTTCATCCCTAAAATAATATCATAATTGGACAAAATTTTAATAATCTGCTCTTCGTTTAAAATTCCATCGAAAATATCAACTTTTCCTTTTTTCCCAAAATAACGCCGATAATGTACTAATCCACATATATCATAATTAATGTTTTTCCAGGCCCAGTATAATCCAGTTAATTCACAATAAAATGGATTTTTTAATGATATATTATTTTCAGAATTATCGCCTACAAATCCTAAACTTCTCTTTCCTTCCGCACCAACATGAATTGGGAAATAAATATCCGAATTTGGTATTTGATAAGGTTTATGGACAGCAACTACTATTTTTATGTTCATTTTAGTTCACCTCTAATATACTACTAGAAAAAATATAAGCAACAATCAATTCTTTTAATTACTTCATTTTTGTTAATAATAAAAACTTTGTATTAGTAACTAAATATCTTTTAAATAATCTTTTAGGTTCTTGAAGCAGTCGATAAACCCACTCAAGATTATTATTTTGCATCCATTGAGGCGCACGATTAATATTACCAGCAACATAATCGAAGCCGGCCCCGACTCCTATCATAAGTCCCCCTATTTTTCCTTGGTGTTCTGCCATCCATATTTCCTGTTTTGGAGCTCCAAGTCCAATCCAAATGAAATCTGGTTTTGTATCATTTATAATTTTTATTACTTCATTATCCTCTTCTTCAGACATAGGTCTAAAAGGAGGGCTATACATACCAGCAACTTGAATACCCGGGTACGTATTTTTTATTTTTGCATGTAGTTTTCTTAATGTTTCAGATGTACTCCCATAAAAGTAATGTCGATATCCTTGCATCACAGAAACCTTAAATAACTCCCCCATTAAACTGGGGCCTGTGGTTCGACTCATTTCAGTGTGCCCTCTCTTATTACCAACAGCTGATAGTGGACCACCATCGGGAATTGCCATCAAACCACCGTTTTGAATTTTACAATACTCAGGATCGTTATAAGCTGTTATTGTAGTGTGTACATTAGAAATACAAATATAATCACCTGCCAGTAAATTTCCTTGTGTATTTTTAATATTCTTATTTAAATAGTCAAGTAACCATTCCATGTTAATTGCAGCTACATTAACACCTAAAATTGGACATACAGCAATATCATTCTTATTTACTTTTCTTCCAAACGCTAGGGAATTTGTTTTATTTTCTGTACCCATATATACTATACTCCCTTTAGTAAAAGCTTATTAATCTCGTTTAAATATGTCCCGTGTATAGACCTTATCTATTACATCATCCAACAGTTCATCATAGCGATTTGCTACGATTACATTTGATACTTTCTTGAACTCAGTAAGTTTATTGACAACCATACTTCCGAAAAATAGATCTCCATCTTTCAGAGCAGGCTCAAAGATAATGACTTGAGCGCCTTTTGCCTTTATTCTTTTCATAACGCCTTGAATAGATGAATGTCGAAAGTTATCAGAATTTGTTTTCATGGTCAGGCGATATATTCCAACGATAACAGGCTTTGCAGAAATTCCACCTCGACCCACAGTATCATTTTTATAATATCCGGCTTTCTCCAGAATCTTCTCTGCAACGAAGTCTTTCCTCGTTCTATTCGCTTCTACGATTGAATGTATTATGTTCTCTGGAACTTCCTGATAATTAGCTAATAATTGTTTCGTATCTTTAGGTAAGCAGTATCCACCATAACCAAATGATGGATTATTATAGTGATTACCAATGCGAGGATCAAGGCCTACACCCTCTATAATCTGTTTTGTATTAAGTTTTCTAACTTCAGCATACGTATCAAGTTCATTGAAAAAGCTTATACGTAAGGCGAGATATGCATTGGCGAAAAGTTTAACAGCCTCAGCCTCCGTTAGCTCTGTGAATACCACCGGTATTTCATTCTTAACAGCTCCATCTGAAAGTAATTTAGCAAAAATCATAGCAGCCTCTACTAATCGCTCATCTTTACTCGGTCTGCCTACGATAATACGACTTGGATATAGGTTGTCATACAAAGCGTGGCCTTCTCTAATAAATTCAGGACTAAAGATGATGTTTTCACAGCTATATTTCTCCCTGATACTCTTTGTATAACCAACTGGTACTGTGGACTTTATCACCATAATTGCATTCGAATTAGTTTTGATTACCTGCTCAATAACAGCCTCTACTGAAGATGTGTCAAAATAGTTCTTAACAGGGTCATAGTTGGTTGGGGTAGAAATTAATATAAATTCAGCCTGGCGATAAGCAGTCTCACCATCAATAGTCGCTGTAAGATTGAGCTGATGGTTGGCTAAATATTCTTCTATTTCTTTATCCACAATCGGAGATTTTCGGGCATTTATCATTTCTACTTTTTCAGGTATAATATCGACTGCAAAAACTTTATTATTTTGGGCGAGTAATATAGCATTTGAAAGCCCAACATATCCTGTTCCTGCAACGGCTATCGTAAAATGCTTGTTAAGGAGTTCATCCATTATAAACCCTCCTTTATTCAAGGTAAAAAAATCTTTATTGTTCAATCTTTATATACAATTAATATCTTAAGGATATTACATATTGGATATAATAAGCTATTAATTTCTTAATTTAAAAATCAATTGATTATATTACATAGAAAGTTTTGTAGTGGATTATCTCGATCCTCGGCCTGTAAGCATAACGATTATAGTCTTCAGCACCAACTTAACATCCAACAATATCGACCAATGATCTATATACTCCAGATCCATCTTTACCACATCTTCGAAGTTATTAATATCGCTTCTCCCACTAACCTGCCACAGTCCCGTTAACCCTGGTTTCAGGCTTAATCTTCTTTTATGCCTTCCTTCGTACTGAAGGAATTCATCCTCTGTCGGAGGTCTTGTCCCAACGAGACTCATGTCACCCATTAATACATTAAAGAACTGCGGGAATTCATCCAGGCTTGTTTTGCGGATGAATTTACCGACCTTCGTAATTCTGGGGTCATCAGTCATTTTGAACATCAGTCCATCCATTTCATTATGAGCCAATAGTTCCTGCTTTAGCTGTTCGGCATCCTCATACATGGAGCGAAATTTGTATATTTTGAATTTCCTTCCATTTTTGCCAATCCTAGTCTGGGAGAAAAAAATTGGCCCCCTGGATTCTATTCGTATCGCAGGCGCCAAGAATATAGTAAGTATTGATGTTAAGATACACCCTACCAAGCCACCGATAATGTCAACCGCACGTTTGAGAACTGCTTGCTTCGATTCAAATAAAACTGATGAAAATGAGATTACCTGAAGACCTGCAAATTCATTGATTCTCTTTTCCTTCAGGTTCATGTTACTGAAGAAATCCAGATAAATATGCACGATGATGCCCATCTTCTCAAATTCTAAAACAAGTTCCTCCAAATCAATCTTATAGGTACGAGGTATATTGATGAATACTTCATCTACTACATTCAGTTTAGCCATTTCAAATAAGTTGTCCCTGTTTGCTACTACTTCAATGCCTTCGATTCTGTCGCCTATGCGATCCTTATCCCAAAGGGCAATTGAATTCACGTAGATTTGCCACTCGTATTCCCTGCGTATCTTTTTTATAATATCGCTGGCGTTCTTTGATACCGTAATCAGCATAACCTTATTACTTGCAGAACTTTTTTTGTAACCAAGCAGCATTACCAGCTTCATATAGCTTCGTAATACATAGGATATGAGAACATTAAAGCTAAAGAAAAATGTTAGGAAAATTCTTGAGAATAAACTGCTTTCCTGCATAGCAAACATGTAACCAAATACTATGAGTGCCAGCTTTCCCTGGTCTGCAATAATGCTTACCAGCTCTTCAAAATAACCTCTTTTAAATATATTGATATTTTTATTACCTACATAACTGATTAGTACAATTGATAAGAGCAGGACCATTAGAAGATTACCATATATGCCATTCGTAAAACCCGGTACAATAATGCCTCCTCTAATCAATCCCGCTAAAAAAAAAGAGGCATTCATACTCATCATATCAACCAACAAGGTTAACCAGCCAGTGATTCTTACATTCTCTCGTTTCATCAGGCGACCTCATTTTTTGTATTGATATTGATTACTTCATTCTTCTTTTTAGACCTTCTGTATAGATTATTCTTCTTAGAAATTAAGATACATATGCATAGTGCTGCCAATAACACTGCAAGCACAACAATCAGCATTACTACATTAACGCTGTCAGTATCCTGGCTGTTAGTGATAAATTCACCAAGAAAAGTCCAGATCCTATGCATAATGATTCCCCCGTTCATACGCTATCAACAATTCTAATCGTTCCCATACCTATGTATAAATTATGTAACTACTCTACGCTCATGGCATCATAATCTAAAATTTTATTTTGTATATAGTGTATATTTACCATTTCTAACTAATTATTATAATACTAATTTCCTATAAGTCAACACAAATCGTCCAGTTTATTACATTTTTGTATTTATTTGGTTAATTTCTTTTATTATTCTGCAGCATTCTATCTTTAGGCGCTTTTATATACAATTATGCATCATTTCATTTGTTTCATATTTTTAATATGATGAATAAAGTAAATCCAGTGTAAGACTCCTCTCACACCGGATTTAAATTTATGAATATAATTTTATAATTTCTGTAAGCACTATTCTACAACACTAATCGTCAGAGTTGCTTCATCAATAATGCCATCTTTGTCAGTAACAGTATAGGTGATGACATAAGTACCAACTTATTAAAATCAGGAGTGTAACCACTTACCACGATTCTGTTAGTGATTCACTTTCTACATCAGCAAATGCCTATACAGAAGGAATCCAGTAGGTAGATCCAACCTTCAGAGTCAGAATATATTCAACAAATCATTAAATTTCTTCTGCAAATGAAACCCCGTCCAGCGAGCAGATCGTCGTAATGACATCCAGGCGGAACTTCTTCTGCTTCAGACGAAGGGTCATTATCGCTGCTACGGTTGCACTCGTATCATAGGTAGGCTTAACCATCTCGATCGAATCGATATGTACATCATGTAATTTCATGGCATCAAGAATCGACGTGATGGAAGCTGATTTATTAAATTCAACGTATATATCAAGTATTTTGGATTTAGACAGGATATAGTTATCCAGGCGGTGAAGCACCATCGTTGCAAAGGCAATCAGAAAACACCCGAGAATCGCTGCCTTATAAAAGCCGATACCGATCGCCAGACCCATACATGCCGTTGCCCAGAGCCCCGCTGCCGTTGTTAAGCCTTTTACCTGGTGTCTTCCTGTTACAATGATTGTACCTGCACCCAGGAAACCGATACCGGAGATGACCTGAGCAGCCATTCTTGTAGGATCACTCACGCCATATTCCTGAAATACATACTGATTCGTCATAATTGCCAGAGTTGAACCAAGGCAGACAAGGATATGGGTACGAAGTCCCGCCGGACGTCCGGCACGGCCACGTTCAAAGCCAATAATTCCGCCTAACACAACAGCTAATAAAAGTCGAATAATGACTGTCGTATCGTTAATTGAATTCAAATCTGTTGAAAAATCAAACATTGATGTAAACCCTCCAAGTATAGACGATTTTCTCCTGACAATACAGAAATATTATAATATATCCGAAGGGTAGCCTCCTAGGTTTTACTTACTTTTATATAGGGACATACTACTCTGATTTTTGTTATAGTTATTATTCTGGTTTTGTTATGGTTTTTGTTATGGCTTTTGTTCTTGTTCTTGTTTTTGTTCTTGTTTTTGTTCTTGTTTTTGTTCTTGTTTTTGTTTTTGTTCTTGTTTTTGTTCTTGTTCTGGTTTTTGTTCCGGTTTATTCTGGTTTTTATTCTGGTTTTTATTCTGGTTTTTATTCTAGTTTTTATTCTGGTTTTTATTCTGGTTTTTATTCTAGTTTTTATTCTGGTTTTTATTCTGGTTTTTATTCTAGTTTTTATTCTAGTTTTTATTCTGGTTTTTATTCAAGATTTTATTCTAGTTTTCATTCAAGTTTTTATTCAAGTTTTGTTCAAGGTTTTGTTCTAGTTTTTATTCTAGTTTAATTCAAGTTTTCGTTCTAATTTTGATTCTAGCTTTTTTTCCGGTTTTTATTCTAGTTTTAATTCTGTTTTTAATTACGGTTTTAACTCTGGTTTTAACTCTGGTTTTAACTCTGGTTTTAATCCTCGTTTTATTCTTGTTTTCATTCTGCTTTTTATTCCGCCGCTGGCATCATAGTTTTATCATATTCTATCTTCATCAATGTAAGTCCCTGGGCTAATGCGGTGGGGCCTGCCAGACTCCTGTCGCAGCCCTTAAGAATTTCAACAACCTTCTCCGGTGGATAAGCTCCCCGGCCGACTTCGATCAAAGTACCGGTAATAATCCGGACCATATTATAAAGAAATCCACTGCCGGTTACGAAAATCGTAATGATATCCCCATTTTTCGTGACAGTTAGTTGATAAATGGTACGTACCGTATCCAGAACCTGCGTTTTCACGGAACAGAAGCTCTTATAATCATGTTCGCCAATCAGATACTTTGCAGCCTCCTGCATCAGACTTACATCAAGCTCATAATATACATGAGTCGCATACAACCGCTGTGTAGGTACTGCTATTCTTCGGTTCAATATCCGGTATTCATAGGTTTTACGGCTAACTGTTTTTCTTGGATGAAAATCCAAGGGAACCTCCGTTGAGCTCTGAACACGGATATCCTCCGGCAATCTCTGGTTTACTGCAAGGCATATCTTTTCTGCCGGGATAGCACTATCCGTATCAAAAATTGCTACGTTGCCAAGTGCATGCACTCCGGAATCCGTCCTGCTGGCTCCGATTACTTCTATTTCTTCTCCCAGAAGCTCTGTCAATGCTTTATTTAAGGCAGCTTCTATGGTCGGCTGCCCGGGTTGAAGCTGCCAGCCACAGTAACCGGTACCATCATATGCTATTTCTAGTTTTATCCGTTTCATTGATCAATCCCATTTTCATGCTATGCAGCATTTATGATTTATATAATTCATTTTCAATTACCTGTAATACCTGACTATTTTTATTATATGATGCCCATCTTATCAATCACTTTTATTGCAATTAATACTGCGATGTAGAACACCATGCTAAGATAAGCAACATAATCCCTGCTTTTATAGCGAAGGGGTTTCATCTTGGTACGGCCGTCGCCGCCACGGTAACAACGTGCTTCCATCGCCATGGCAAGATCGTTGGCCCGACGAAAGGCTGATACAAAGAGCGGTACCAGTAACGGAATTAAGCTCTTGGCCCTCTTCATGAGACCCCCTGTCTCAAAATCAGCTCCTCTTGCCATCTGCGCCTTCATGATCTTATCTGTCTCTTCCAATAAAATAGGAATGAAACGAAGTGCAATAGACATCATCATCGCTATTTCATGTACCGGTACCTTAATATGGTTTAACGGTTTCATTACCTTCTCCAGACCGTCTGTCAGCTGGTTCGGTGTCGTTGTAAAGGTCATCAGTGATGATCCAAGAATCAAAAAGGTCAGACGAATTCCCATAAAGCTCGCCATACTGATACCCCTGTCCGTAATACTGATAATTCCCCAATGGAATACAGCTTTACCAGGGGTAAAGAACAGGTTGAAGAACATCGTGAATAATAACAGAACCACGATAGCCTTCAGTCCTTTCACAATAAAGTGGAACGGAACATTGGAAAGCTTAATGATAATCACTAAAAATAAAGCTACCGCTATATACCCATAAAATGAATCGAAAGCAAAAAGTGAAATTATAAAAATAAAGGTTCCGATTAATTTCACTCTTGGATCCAACCGATGCAATATTGATTCTGTGGGATAATATTGGCCTATTGTAATATCTCTGATCATAATTTACTCACTTCCTGATATGCTGTCGCGTAGCAGCATCATTTTCTTACTAACTAACATGCCTTACCCGTGAATTAGTTAGTGCGAAATTCATTCTTGAATTATTGACTTGCTCAAAATTCTTTTCATACTAGCTAACATTCTGTCGCACGCTTCAGCACAAATCTTGATGAAAATGTCTAAATGCCAAGTTTATGTGTTACAATAATTATAGTGTTAAGGCATCCCGGCATCAGTATCATATGCACCCACCCCTTTGTTGTTGATGTGCAGGCGCGCCTCGTTTTACTAAGGTGGGAATGCTCTTAAATTGGTTCACTACATGATCTTTCTTTTTGTGTCTATTCCACTCTTTTTCATTCTAAGCTCACAGTATTAGAATAATTTCAGTATCTCATCCCGAGCTTCAGCCACAGTCGTGGCATCAGTCCTTACCGGATAACCTTTACTCTTCAATGCATTCATTACATAAGTAACCTGCGGAGCTGCCAGATGCATCTCCTCCAGCTCCTTATAGTGGGAAAATACCTCCCTTGCTTCATGCTGCATGACAAGCTCTCCACGGTTCATGACAAAGAGCCGGTCAGCATAATTCGCTACATCCTCCATGCTGTGGGTAACCAGAATAATGGTCATGCCGCTTTCCCTGTGAAGCTTCGCTATCTGCTCGAGAATGTCATCCCTGCCCTTCGGATCCAGTCCGGCTGTAGGCTCATCGAGGATCAGCACCTCAGGCTTCATCGCCAGTACACCCGCGATAGCCACCCTGCGCTTCTGCCCGCCGGATAATTCAAAGGGGGAAGCATCCAGGAGGTCTTCACCGATACCAACCATTTTCAGGGCATCATAAGAGCGAAGCTCACATTCTAATTTATCCAGGCCCAAGTTCGTAGGTCCGAAAATAACATCTTTAAATACCGTTGTCTCAAACAGCTGATGCTCTGGGTACTGGAATACCAGACCCACCTTGCTTCTTAACTGCCTCAGATTATAGTTCTGGCCGTAGATATCCTCTCCATTAAAATAGATGTGCCCGCTGGTTGCCTTAATCAAGCCATTCATGTGCTGTATCAGGGTTGATTTACCTGAACCGGTATGACCGATTAAGCCAATGAACTCACCCTTGTTAATGGTGAAGCTGATATCTTTAATCGCATGCCTGGAAAAGGCAGTGCCATTATTGTATACATAATTTATTTTATCAAATACGATTTGCAATTATCTCACCTACTTACTGAGAATAGCTTACTGATATAATGCCTTCTCAAAATTTTCTCGAATATTTCAGATTACTGCCTGTGAAGAGCTGCATTACTTCTGAATGGCCTGTATCGCTTTTACAAGCTCATCAACAGTTAAAATACCATCTGGTATGGCACGTCCCGCCTTCTTTAATTCATATGCCAATTCGGTCACCTGCGGTACATCCATGCGGTATTTCTTAATTTCATCAACCTGAGAGAAAATCTCCCGCGGAGTACCCTCCATGACAACGCGTCCCTGTTCCATGACAAATACTTTATCCGCATAAATAACTTCATCCATATGATGGGTGATCAGAATGACAGTTACATTTTCCTTCTGATTCAGTTCCCTAACCGTTGCTATAACTTCTTTGCGGCCATTCGGATCCAGCATCGCCGTAGGTTCATCGAGAATGATACACTCCGGCTTCATCGCCATGATTCCGGCGATGGCCACACGCTGCTTCTGTCCTCCGGAAAGCTTGTTGGGGGAAGAATGTCTGAATTCAAGCATTCCCACTGCCTCCAGGCTTTTTTCAACCCTCTGCCAGATTTCCTGCGTCGGTACCCCCAGATTCTCTGGGCCGAAGCCGACATCCTCTTCCACTACAGTTGCAATAATCTGATTATCCGGGTTCTGAAATACCATTCCTGCACTTTGGCGGATGTCCCAGAGATTCTTTTCTTCAGCCGTATTCATTCCATTCACCCAGACACTGCCCTCGGTAGGATAAAGGATTGCATTAATATGCTTTGCCAAGGTCGATTTGCCGGAGCCATTCGCGCCCAGAACGGCGATAAAGTCGCCCTTTTTCACGTCCAGGTTTACATGATCAATGGCTTTATTTATTGATTCAACGTTACCGTCCTCGTCCCGTCTGATATATTCAAATGAAAGATTCTTAACCTTAATCATTTCCATTGTGAATCCTCGTTTCTATGGTAAAACTCATACATTTCCTAGCAAAATTATGGTTACACAAGATTATACCTCATATATCCATAAAAAAAAATATAAAATTTTTAAAATGAATAATATTTATGCCTAAACATGGGGAATTCCTTAAATTATTATATTATTCCAGCTAAATTACCGAAGTCAGCTTCCAGCATTATCTGTACTTGTATGTGAAATGTATATTATAATTATCCCAAGCCCTGTTAAAGCCTATACTTTTTTCTTCCAGTATTTATACCATTAATTAAAGTTAACCTATGGAATATAAAGCTGCTTTCAATGCATGGATATATGCGGTATCAAAGAGTGTAACATTCGTATCTACCGAGTTGACAAGAAGACCTATCTCCGTACATCCAAGAATAATCCCTTCCGCTCCTCTTCCGGCCAGTTCTCCAATGATTCTTATAAATTCCTTCTTTGACTGATCTGAGATGATACCCAAACACAGTTCTTTATAAATAGTGGTATTGATGATATCAATATCGCTTTCTTCTGGAATGATTACTTCTAAACCTTTTTCAATTAATTTGGATTTGTAGAAATCCTGCTGCATCGTATACTTCGTACCGAGTAGTCCAACCTTATGAATCTTGCTTTTGATAAGCTCCTGAGCGGTAGCTTCTGCAATATGAAGTAACGGAATTGATATTCTTCTTTGAATATATCCGGCTACCTTGTGCATCGTATTCGTGCAGATCACAATAAAATCAGCACCTGCTTTCTCCAGATTCTGCGCTGCTTCCGCCAGTATTTCGCCGCATTTGTCCCACTCGCCTGTGGACTGGTATTTCTCTATTTCATGAAAGTCAACGCTGTATAGCAGACATTTGGCTGAATGCAAGCCTCCCAGCTTATCCTTGACCACTTCATTAATCAGCTTATAATAAGTAACAGTACTCTCCCAGCTCATACCCCCGATTAAACCGATTGTTTTCATACATATACCTCCGATCGATTCTAGGTAGTGTCAAGTCTGACACCCCTGTTTTTCTTTCAAAACCTTTATTTTCAAGGGTTACACTATCTTTTTTTACAAAAAAA
>Ga0207800_1000204_pt1 | contig 20133 bp, 14 predicted proteins | sample LuqExpMetageno11_FD_187769 | JGI IMG/M metagenome (GOLD analysis project Ga0207800, IMG submission 187769) | Tropical forest soil microbial communities from Luquillo Experimental Forest, Puerto Rico - Sample 11 (SPAdes) | ecosystem: Environmental > Terrestrial > Soil > Tropical forest ... | reverse complement strand
CATAACTAATGGAACAGCATTGAGTGGGATTCAACTAAATGCATCTGCAACTGATCCTGAAACTGGAGATGAAGTAGCTGGAGACTTTACTTATGATCCGGCATCAGGAACTATACTGAGCGCAGGCAATGATCAGCCCTTGCATGTTGACTTTACACCTGACGATGATACAAATTATACTGCAGCTTCAAAGGATGTTCAAATCAACGTTACTGAGGTCTCAACTAAATCTACTCCTACAATTACCTGGAGTAACCCTGCTGATATTACCTATGGAACAGCATTAAGTGTGACTCAACTAAATGCATCTGCAGCTGATCCTAAAACTGGAAATAATGTAGATGGAGACTTTTTATATAAACCAGCAGCTGGAAATATACTAGGTACAGGTACTCATACATTGCATGTTGATTTTACACCTGATGATGCTACAAATTATAATAGCACGTCAAAGGATGTTCAAATAACTGTTTCAGGAAATGATCCTGGAAATGATCCAATAAATAACAAAAATGAGCTACAACTCTGGACATTCGACACAAGTAAATTAAGTACTGTTCCAGACAACGTTTACACAGCCAGTAAAGACATTCCATATAAATCAAACATAAATCTGGCGTACAATTCGACATTAGGTTCCATTGACTCTAGCTGTTTGAATGGTGACAGTGGAGAAACCTATGTCACAGGTGCGTATCCGACTGTTAACGAAAACCTGACATTTACAATGGGAGTGGATTCGAGTTCACCATGGTCATATGGGTACCTACGTACTTCAGTTGCCTACATCGGTGTCAGGCATGCTTCAGATGACAGTTATGTGATAGAGTCTTACTGGACGAGTGATGATGGCAGTCTGTTGAACTCTAGTTTCCAGATTCCAGCAAGTTCAGTTGTCAACAATAGGGTTACAGTCAGTATCCACAGTTACGAGTCAAATCGTACGAATGTCATTACAGCCGGGCCTGGAATGTACGTCAAAACTTCTTATAGAACTGAAACAACTCGGAAACTACCATATACAAATGTAATTCAGCCTTTGGTCTTCCTAGACTGTTATGCATCAGGTGCAGGTGGTTGGGTTAATGTGCATCTCTACAACATTACTCAATCGATACCAAGAGACATTATCACACCATATGCCCGAAATGATATAATGGGATTTGGCTTGGACTACCCGAATGTCACAAATAACCAGAAAGGCACAGATTTCTTGATTTCTCATGGTCAAAATGCGACTGTTTACGTTTCTGAAAACAATCTGAAAAATTCTACGGATGTAGAGTATGATCAGGATCTGCTCGCCAATGGATTTGAGGAGGGTATGCACTTCTATCCTGGCCTTGCAACGGAATCTTTTGAAGAAGCCAAAAATACAATAGATACGCAGATGAAGGCTGCAAATACGACATTCGGCTCGATGCCAGTTTCATGGAGTTCTAGTGAAAATAAAGATAACATAACACATGCGATCTATGCATACGATAATTATGGAGCTCTATATAGAAATGGTATGATGGGTACGGGTTACATCTCCAACATTGACACCCTTACGAATGCGACATGGGCCTGGTGGTCAGAGGGTTCAAAGCATGGTGCAGTTTGTCCATGTTTCACACATGAGACCGATAACTCCCCCGCGATTCCATACTCTATAGCTCCAGAGTTATTCGAGACTTTTGTGACCAACCTGAATTCAAAAGGTATCAATCTGGTTGGTTTCTCGAATTGGTACTATAGTTCAATGGCACAGACTGCCACCACTAACATTCTACAGTCTGATGCAAATACTATGAAGTTCCAGCTGAATACAACTGGTGGATATCCAGTCAATATGAATGTGAAAACAACAATTTCTCCTTCAAACCTAGATTGTAATGGTGTCTCGATACCATTCGAGAAAACATCTGACGGGATCCAGTTCATGAGTGTTGGTAATGGGACATACACCTTGACATCACCAACAAGTCCTGTTATTTGGGAGTATTCTCCTCAAAACCCGATTTGTGGGGATACTCTTTATGTAAACGGGAGTGCTTCTCCTAAAGAGAAAGTCAACGTGTCTGTAGCCTTTAATAAAACCGTTTCTGTTTTAGATGGTAAGTATGAGTACACTCTTGAAAACGTAACAATTCCTGCGGGTCTAAATAATCTCTTTACAGTTGAGGCAAAGGGAGGTAAGAATCTCAATGTAAGAGTAAAGATGACTACCTGGGTAACAAAAAGCGCAAACGCTTCGGAAGGTACTGCAATTGTATCTCAGTCAAATGTTCCTGCAGGAACCTATACAGTAAAGATCGATGGAGATGCTGGAGAAGGAGCCTCTGAGGTTAATCTAAAAATTACGGCTTCTCAGAGTATACAAGCTGATTCAATCGGAAACTTCAGTTACTCCTATAATACAACAGCAGTTCCTCCTGGGAACTTTGAGGTAAAAATAGGAAACATAGCAAAAGAGATAATTCTTGGACCTCATGAGAAACCTTTCCCAGGTTACTTTAACTCACCAACAGATCCTAACCATGATGGCTTCTATGAAGATATCAATGGAAACGGAATACTGGATTTCGATGATGTCGTAGCATACTATGGCAACATGAATTGGATAGGAGAAAATGCTACTTCGACTCTTTTTGATTATAACAAGAACAATTTAATTGATTTTGATGATGTCGTAAAACTTTATGGTGGCATTAAGCCTTAAGGGGGTATAACATATGAATAACCTGTATAGAGTTTTAGTCCTTCTAGTCCTTTTTGGATTAGGGATACAATGTGCATCGGCAGCGAATGTCACGTCATTTGATCCTCAAACAGTTAAGATGGACGTGAGTTCTTTTCAGAATAATTCAACTGTCCAGATTGTAATGGATCAAGTTCCTGATGGACTGTCAGGTTTCAACATTACAGTTTCTGTTTCAGATCCGGAAATTGCAGAAATAACTGCGGTTTCGCTCCCCAGTTGGAGTGCAATAGAAAAGGACTCAATATCCCCAATTCCTTCGGGTTCGGTTTGGATAAAATCTGTTGATCTTAATGACAAAATTAAATCTGGCGACACTAATGTCTCGCTTGGAAATATTACTATAACCGGGAAAAAGGCAGGTACTGCAGATCTAAACATATCGAAAGGATCTTATTATGATCCTGACGGTGGTAACTTCACTGATCATACATATCTTGATCTTACTTCAATCTCAGGTAAAATAAATGTATTAGATAAAATTTCACCAGTTGCAGACTTTACTGCAAACAAGACCAAAGGAATAGTTCCTTTAACTGTGAAGTTCACTGACACATCCACCAACAATCCAACTGGATGGAACTGGAACTTTGGAGATGAAACTAATTCAACCGAGCAGAATCCTGAACACACATTCAGCAAAGTAGGTGTTTACAACGTTACTCTGGTTGCAACAAATGGTGACGGTTCAAGCGATAAGTCAATGAACATCACCGTAGACTCTGTACCAACAACACCAGTTGCAAGCTTCACTGCAAACCTGACTGTGAAGTTCACTGACACATCCACCAACAATCCAAATAAATGGAACTGGGACTTTGGAGATGGGACTAACTCTACCGAGCAGAATCCTGTACATGTATATGATAAAGAGGGAACATACCATGTTACCTTAGCTGCAACAAATGATGGTGGCTCTAGTGATGTAAGGTCAATGGTTATCACCGTAAAACGTGTATTGAATTCACCAGTTGCAGACTTTACTGCAAATAAGACAGAAGGTTATGCTCCTCTTACTGTGAAGTTCACTGATGCATCTACTAATTATCCAACCGGATGGAATTGGACCTTTGGAGACGAAACTAACTCAACCGAGCAGAATCCTGAACACATATTTAGCAAAGTAGGTGTTTATAACGTCACTCTGGTTGCAACAAATGGTGATGGTTCAAGCGATGTAAAATCAATGAATATTACCGTAAAATCTGTACCAACAACACCAGTTGCAAACTTCACCGCAAATACAACAGAAGGCTCTGCTCCTCTTACTGTGAAGTTCACTGACATATCTAACAACATTCCAACTGGATGGAATTGGAACTTTGGAGACGGAACTAACTCAACCGAGCAGAATCCAGTGCATATCTATTCTGTAGCAGGAAATTACACAGTAAATCTAATTGCAACAAATAGTGCCGGTTCAAGCGATGTAAAATCAATGAACATAGCCGTAAACAGTGTACAGAAATCTCCAGTTGCAGACTTCACTTCAAAGCAGACTGGATCACTCACGGTTCAGTTTAACGACACTTCCAGTAACAGTCCAAGCGGATGGAATTGGAAATTTGGTGATGGCTCTACATCTACCGATGCAAACCCAGCACACACTTATACTTCGGCTGGGACCTACAAAGTTGACCTGACTGTAAGCAATGCAGATGGTACCAATGCTACAAGCAAGGAAATAACCGTCACCGCGACGGGATCGTCTGCTTCGCCTCAAGCAAGCTTCACCGCATTCCCTCCATTCGGGCGTGCACCTCTAGCAGTTAAATTCACAAGTAATTCAGCCGATGCAACCTCATTAAAGTGGGACTTTGGCGATGGAACTACCTCCACCGAGGAAAATCCAATCCATACCTACAAAACTGGAGGATTTTATATTGCAAAATTAACTGCAATGAATGGCGATAAATCAAGTGTTGCAAATCGGGTAATATTTGCTGTATGAAGGTCAGCGAAAGCAATGTACTGCCAGCAATAAAATCAGTTAAAGTTCCAGTTGCCTGCTTTAGTGTCAAGCCGGCAATTGAAAAACGCAGGAATGTTAAGCTAGTTCGCTGATAAAAACGCGAACAGCCCAACTTCCTGGCATTGGAACTTGCCGATAAAACCACTTAAATCAACCATAATTCTTCATAGAAGCAAATTGAGCTGGAGAATATATGTGTCTCTGGTGGTGAAAACGTTAGTAGGAGAATACCAAGTAGATACAGAACTTTATGTATGTTAGCAAAAAAGTAATGGCAGGCAAATCTAACTTATTAGATGGGTGAACTACCACTCAGCTAAAGAATGAGTGGCTTCTTGGTTCATCCTTTTCTCTTTTGAGAGCAAGTTTCCAAGCTCTTCCCAAAGTTCCGGAGGTGTCACAATCCAATTAGATTTTGATCTATGAGAGCTAATTTTTTAATGTCAATTGTTACATTGATGTCCCTCTCGTGCTTTGTTTTGCAATCAAGGTATTCCCATTCTCTATCTTTTAACCGAAGCTCTTTATTCATGCAAATTTCTCATCCGTAAATCATTATTGAATCGAGTCTCACAGTACCGACTTTTGTCCAGTAACCACAAATACTACAATACTGGATCTCGACATCTGAGCGCAGTTTCAGGTTAGAGTGGCATTTTGGACATATTTTTAGATGTTTCATGAATAAAACCTCTTGAATTTCCATTTTAATTTTTGGCGCATCCCAAAACCTAAATTGGTTCTCTAAATCTAGAATTTTGAACGATAAATCAAATTTTGGGATAAGCTCCACTAAAAGCCAAATTATCGTTAATCATCAGACTTGCAGGTGGGATTCATGCGGACTGTTCATAGACAGATTTAGTTGTTTTTGCAATATTTCTCCAAGTAAAAGATTTAGCATATGCTCTAATTTTAGAAGTATCCCAATTTTTATTTAATGCTAAAGTTATAGTTTTTTCTAGTTCTTCTGAATTTGCAGGTTCACATAATAGCCCATAATCTTCAGAAACTATTATCTCAGGAATTCCCCCAACTTTTGTTCCTATAAACGGCTTTCCGCATCCAATTGCTTCAAACATAACAATAGGATTTCCCTCCCCCAGACTTGGAAGAACAAAAAAATCACTGGTGTTTATATAAATTGGAATCTCATTGTCAGGAATCCATCCAACTAATTTTATATAATCTTCGAGTTTAGAGTTTTTAATTTGTTGCTCTAGAGTTTCCAATAGATAACCTTTTCCTGCAATAATACAGTAAACGTCGGGTCTAGTTTTTGCAATTTTGCCAATTGCTTCGATAAGATATTTATGGCCTTTTATGTCGATTAAATTAGAGATATTAAATATAACTTTTTTATTCATTGGAATTTTTAGAGCAGATCTGCATTCATCAGTATTTCTTGGGAAAAAGAAGGTTGAATCGTAACCATTTGGAATTACAACTAATTTATCTGAGTATTGTGGGAAAGTCTTGGAGATAAACTCTTTTTGTCTGTTTGAAACTAAAATCATTGTATCTGCATTTTTTAAAACAAAGCTAAAAAGAGCTTTATATTTTTTTACAAATTCTTCTGTTTTTGAGTGATGAAATGTGATAATTAACTTTTTACCTACAATTTTTGATGCGATGGATGCAGTTATTGAGGAAATGAAACTAAATATACCGCCCGATGTTTGATCATGAATTATTTCGTACCTTTTTCTGTTGGATAAGATTTGGAAAAATAATCCAAAAGTGCGCCTATACACCTTTTCGAAATTCGTGTTTTTTGAGTTAGCCTTGCTTGTATAATAGTTATACAGTAATATTTCGTTATCTTCAACAGACAAATTTTCAATTAAGTTCTTAGTATGTGTAGAAACCCCACCTGAGGATGCTACAGATCCACACATTAAAATTCTTACCATTTTGCCACCCCTACTTTCTCTAAATACGTTGCCATGGATAGCATCATCCAAGCTGCTCCCCATCTCATATAAGGAATTTTATTTGTAAGAATCCGGTTTTTTTGGTAAAAAAAATATCCAGAAGTATCTTGCATATTAGAAATTGTCCATTCCAGGATTTTCTTTGCAAACTCAAGGAATTCTGAATCAAACGTACTTAACTTACTAAAAGTAATTATACCCTGAGCTTGATTATGTATATCTATAGGGTATAGTTTGGGATATCGGTAATAACATCTGCCGTTATCTAAAAACTGTTTTTTTCTGTAAAAATTTACACCCTTTTTAATTGACTCTATTAGTTGATCCTGTTTTTTTGGCTCAGCAAAAGGAAGGTACTCAACCAAAGAATCTATTATAAAACCCTGATGAAAATCCGTTTGACGTCTTACTTTTCCATTTCTATATTTACTATAGATCCAACAACCATCTGAATCCTGAGTACTTATTAAGAACTCGGAAAGCCTGCATGCTATTCTTTTCATTTCAGCATCGTCAAATAGAGACATTAACCTGCATATAGCACTTAGACCTTCAGCAGAAGCATTTATTACTATCTTATTTTCACTTAAAGTGTCATATTTTAGGTAATAAAGTCCATCATCTGTTTTTTCTAGTAAATAGTTTATTAAAAAATCATAGGCACTTTTTCCAATATTTTTTAACTCTTTGTCTTTAAAAATTAAATAACTGTCAACTATTGCTTTGATCACATTTGATGTTGTAATAACATCAGGTATGTTTGGAGTTAATGTGCTTCCATCAAACCCCCTATAGTTAAAATAATGTCCTGCCCAGCAATCAAAACCATACTTTTGTTTAAGAGATTTGTTTTTCAATAGATTGATGCATTCAAATAAATCACTTTTATACTGTTGGTCGTTTGTTAAATAATAAATTTTTGAAAATGATTGAGCAAAAAGGGAGGTGCCTTTTACATCTAATCCTTTCTCAATACCTATAATTGGCCTGACATTTAAGATGGAATATTTATTTAATTGAGTTATTAATATCTCTAATAACTGAGAGTTGGAACAGAATTTACCTACCAGTTTACTGTTCAGTGCATCATAAGGATCCCATCCATAATACTCTTCGCTTTTTACCCAGTTATAAAGAGATCTAATTGAATTATCTACAAGTGCATCAAATGTCATAAATTAGCCCCAATTTGAATTACAGTGTATTAATTTTTGCAGCAATTCTATTGCTTGCACTCCCATCTCTGAATCTGTTTTGATGTTCCTGGACTGGAGGCTTAAATTCATTCACTGACAGTGTATTAATTATTTCAGCAATTTTATTGCTTGCATTTCCATCTCCGAATCTGTTTTGATGTTCTTGGACTGAAGGCTTAAATTCATTCACTGCTTCAATAATTTTGTCTTTGTTGGAACCAACTAGTACGTTCCATCCGTCTTTAATGGTTTCAATCCACTCTGTGTTTTCCCTGAGCGTAACACACGGAACTTTCAAAATATAAGCTTCTTTCTGAACACCTCCAGAATCGGTTAGAATCATCTTAGCGTGATTAATAAGTTTTATGAAATCAAGAAATCCTAAAGGCTTTATTAACTTAACAGATGAACTTAAGCTGTCATATAAACCGTGACTTTTAAGCAACTTTTCAGTCCGTGGGTGAACGGGAAAAACAATATTTTCATTTAGTTCCTGAAAAGCCTCAATAATATTTTGGAGATTCTCTATGTTGTCAGTGTTACTTGCTCTGTGAATCGTAGCGACTAGATAATCTTTCTTTTTTAGGTTAAGATCATCACTTAATATTGAGGATTTAGTTTCTGCAATTTCCTTATTGAAAAGAAGAGAATCAACCATAACATCACCAGTTAAGTACACGTTTTTAGTTATTCCTTCTCCTCCTAAGTTGTCAACTGCGTTTTGAGTTGGACAAAATAAGATGTCAGAACAATGATCAGTCAAAATTCGGTTGATTTCTTCGGGCATGGATCTATCAAAACTTCTTAGTCCAGATTCGACATGAGCATTTTTTATACCAAGCTTTGCTGCGGCTAAAGCTCCTGCAAGTGTTGAATTGGTATCTCCATAAGTCAGCACAAGGTCAGGTTTTTCAATTTTGAGAGCCTCTTCTAACTTCCGAAGCATTTCTCCTGTTTGGTAACCATGTAAGCCAGAACCCACACCCAAATAGTAATCAGGTTCAGGAATACCCAGTTCCTCAAAGAAGATCTTGTTCATTTCATAATCATAATGTTGACCAGTGTGAATCAAACATTCTTCGTTGTTTTTCCTTAATTCTTTTGAAACTACAGAAGCTTTTACGAACTGAGGTCTAACGCCCACAACACTTGCAATCTTCATAGAAGGTCACCCTGCAGGGCAATAGAACTTCCATCTCTTTTGGAATAATTTTTCCCAGCTCTTATTTTGTTTAAGCTCTCAGGATAATTTCCAATAAAAGAAGTCAAAAATTGAGTAGCATCGATTTTGTCAGCTAAGAGCCTATCTCTTTTCTCTTTCCATTTGTTTTTTAGATCCGGTTCCTGAACGAGTTCTACTGCTTTATCAATGGCTGTTTTGGGATCATTGAAGCTGAAAATAAGGTGATATTTATTTTCAAGTTCAATGAAATTGCCCATATCTTTCTTGCCCACAAAAGAATTGAATCTGATAACTGGAGTTCCTAAGACTGCAGACTCAGTGGTTATTGTTTGGGTGTCCGCCACAACAAGTTTTGCATAATATAGGATGTCGTGAATGCGAGACTTCGGGATTTTCAGTAAATATTTGTTAAAATCGTCTGGAAGTTTGAGTTCAGATGAGATAAATACGCGGGCATGTTTGCTTAGCTCATTAACTAAAGTTCTTTTTTGATCAATGGAAAAACCATTTATTCCAAAATCATGTACAGCATCAAACGCATTGAAACGTAAAAGCACGTAATCTTCATCTTGACTTATCCCGAGAAAATCATGAATTTTTACATCTGGCACAAAATAATTTTTATGTAAGTAAGCAATTTCTTTAAAGCTATTAAATTTAATGTGTTTAGGGCCTAGATCTATAGTAAACGATGAAGGAGTGAGAACTACATCTACAAAAGGCTTAAAAAGCATGAACTGAAAAGGTGTAGGTTCAGAATCGTTAAAAATTATGCATTTTTTATGTAGTAATTGTGATGTATAGGCTGAGTAAACTCCCATTCCAACTAACAAATCAGGCTTTTTCTTTTGGAGAAAACGATATGCTGTTAGCACATTGAATGGAAGAGCTAATATTTTTCCATATTTTGAGTCAGGTACATCGGCATATACAAAATATTCAAAGCCCATTTCATCTAATAAATTAACTGTATCTCCATAGTTTCTTGCCAAGATAATGGCTTGATGCCCGCTGAGTTCTAAGGATTTTATAACATTTTTATATAAGTGAACGTGTGCGGGTGTATTTATAAAGAATGCAATCCTCAAAAGTATACCCCCAGAATTTATATTCCCCAAAATTTTAGAATTAGACACTTCTCTTAAAGATCATGTCTTTTAAAATCGCCAAAAGGACTTCAAGGCCATGAGAAATCGGTCTTTTAGTGGAGCCGTCTACGTCATAACGGACACCTATACCTACTTCTTTTACGCGGAGACCAGCATTTCCTGCATCAGCGAGCATTTCGCTTTCTATAGCCATACCCTGCGCATTGAAGCGGAATTTTTCAGTTGTTGAAGCAGCAAATGCGCGGAAACCGCTCTGTGAGTCTGTAATCTTGAGGCCTGAATGTATGTTAGTGAACTTGTCCAAGATGGTCTGGCCAATACGACGGTATGCAGGAGTGTTTTTTTCCGGGCCATTTAGGTATCGGCTACCGTTGACCATTTCGGCTTCGCCTTGAATGATTGGAGCGATTAGCTTTGGGATCTCGGCAGGATTATGTTGGCCATCAGAATCCATTGTTACAATTATATCGGCACCTAGGACAAGTGCGGTTTCAAAGCCGGTCTTGAGAGCACGACCTTTTCCTTTGTTCACATCGTGAATAATTACCTCGGCTCCGGCTCTCTTAGCAACCTCGGCTGTCCTGTCTGAGCTACCGTCATCAACAACGATTACTTTGTCTGCGTATAGTCTAGTAAGGTGAACCATACTTCCGATTGGAATTTCCTCGTTATAAGCAGGAAGAATGACTGAAATTTGTTGAGCAGTTGTGCGCATTGTGTGTGGATAATTATTCAAAATTATGCACTCATATCTGTTACTAACATTCGAGTTGCCATTCATCTTTACACCCCACTTAAAGTCCCCAAGCGAAAAGATGACAGCTCTAATATTTAATTCTTCCAACTTATTGTAATATATTAAAATTGAAATTCATATAAGGCTAAAAAAACTATTATTAGTCGAAAAAATGAAAATTAGTATCAACAATATGTTTGTAATTATACAGTCTTATTTAACTGATTATGAGGAGTAAGAAAAAATTAGAAATTTATTAATATATTATGAATGTACCGAATTCGTTGTCTTTTAACGTCTGCTGATCTTAATGCTCCTCGTAACATTACTCAAGCAGGTATATCTTGCCTAAGTAGGTTTTCCATCAATAAACCAAACATTAAAGCGGATTAACCGTTATTTATATATTTGCCATTAAAGTGGCAGGAAATTGACTTATTGTACACATAAAGAAAAGCAGATTATAGAGAGTTCCCTGCACCTAAGTTCAAAAGATCTTGTATAAGTATTGATTCATGACTATACTACAAGTATACAGATATACTAAAATTCAAATATACTTATATATTTTCAGATAAATAGTTATACATACTTGATTACAGGTATAAAAATATATACAAATATAAGATAGAATCTTTCTATATATACATGTTTCTAATCTTAATTTCGTAACAATACTCTTTTAATAATTAAATTTTTCTAAGAAAAGAAAACTTTTTATAATTTGTCGTATCTTATCATCAATAATCCAACATTACTCTAAACTGCCCAATATTTCGTCATACTAAATTTCTAAATGATAACTAGTATTGATTAAAGGAATCTTTATGTTAACAGCCATTGTTTCATCTAAGATTACTACAATCGCTGGTCTTTCCCAGAATTGGAATGCAGTTATTGTCGGGCTTTTGATATTTTTGTCTTTAATGGAGATTCTAACTGCAACTGAAAAATGGAATAGAGACATTAACTGTTCTTTTAATATTGCAATTATTCCTTTGACTACCAGCGCCATTGGAATTATTATCTTTAAAATTATGGAAATTATCTAATTTTGGATTTTCTGAATATATTTTTCAGTTTAACACCTAAAATTTTTCAAGAATATTAAGAATACAGTAGAAAGAATTGGAACATAAAATGTTAAACTCAATAGAATCTCAGGATGTTTTCAGCAAGCAAGTGCCTAAAAACCTTGTAGCCAATATTTTATATTTTATAGTTAACCTTGCTAGTGGGCTGTTCTTAGTACCTTATTTTATTAATTCACTTGGCGTCGCGAGCTATGCACTGATTCCACTAGCGACTTCTTTTACATCTTACGTGAATTTAATTATGATATCACTTAACACATCAGTTTCAAGATCTATGACTATTGAATTACAAAGAAATGAGCTCAAAAAAGCAAATGTGACCTTTAATACTGCTTTATTCGGAACACTTGGAATTATCTTACTAATGCTTCCCATAGTAGTGTTACTTTCATATTATTCTCCGTCATTTTTTGAAGTTTCATCAAACCAAGAAAATGCTACAAGAATCCTTTTTCTTGGGGTTATAAGCGCGTTCCTATTGCGAGCTTGGAGTGGTAACTTTGGAGTTTCTCTTTTTGCCTACAATCGACTTGACCTTCAGAACATAATAAATGTAGTAAATATTTTTGTTCAGGTGGGCCTGATCATATTGTTATTCAAGTTAGATTCTCCAAATCTTGCTTATATAGGATTAGCTTATCTAATTGCTGCCATAGTTGCTTTTGTGCTTACTATATTTTACTCACACAAAATAAATCCTCACTTTAAAGTAAATATCAAAGACTTTCGTAGATCAAAGGCTAGTGAGATTCTGGGAATGGGGGGCTGGGTAATTATTAGTCAGGTTGGCTCCCTCCTTTTCCTTCAGATAGACCTTATAGTTGTGAACAAATTATTTGGTACTCTTGCAGGTGGGGAATATTCAATAGCTTTCATGTGGAGTTCAATGCTCCGCACTATTGCAGGTGTGCTTATAAGTATCCTTACACCAGTGATTTTAGCTTACTACGTAAGGGACAAAATTGAAGAACTTATAAATTTATCAAAGAGTGCCATAAAACTTACGGGTTTGGCACTGGCACTTCCAATTGGCTTTATCTGTGGTTTTTCTCCACAGCTTCTTTTACTTTGGGTTGGCCCTGAATTTGTAAAACTCTCGCCATTAATGTTAATAATGCTGTCTCATCTTGTTATTAACCTTCCAGTAATGCTTCTCTTTGATATCAACGTTGCATATAATAAGGTGCGGACACCAGGAATTGTTACATTTTGGATGGGGATATGTAATTTTTTGTTGGAAGTAACACTTCCGTTCCTTACTGGTTGGGGATACTATGGCGTTGCAGTTGCAGGAGCAATTGTATTGACTCTTAAAAACGCTTTTTTTATTCCCTGGTATGCTACTAAGATTCTTGGGATCCCAAGGACAACCTTTGTGAGTTCCATGTTTCCAGGGGTCTTAGCAGTGGTTATAATAACAGGGACTTGTAGGCTCATTAACTTTTTTGTACCTATTTCAGGACTTGAAGCCATAATAATATCTGGAATCGTTGTAACAACAGTGTATATGGGTAGTGTATGGGTTTTTACTAAAGAAAGTGTTGAACGTCAGATAATGCTGTCTATGATTCCTTCTGCTATAAAATACAAGCTCAAACTAAACGTTAAAAGCAGTACTAAATAAAAAACATTTATAAAATTAAATGATGCTCCTCAAATATGAGTCATCTCCTTTTTTTAGAAGTTTCTACAAGATAAGTTGAGAATTCTTGATTATCGTATATATGATATACGTTTTTACAAGAATTAAGAGAAATCAAAGAACTTTCATTAACTTGTCCAACACCTTTCCATACTGTAGTATAAGCTTGTTTTTCATATTGTGTTATCGAAAAATATTGAGTAAAATTAGCTGGAAAGATACCAATTTCAAGCGAACTTAAATCCGTTGGAAAACTAGACCAAGGTCTAATTGAGGATTTATGAACTGAAGTATAGCTTGAACCATAAATAAGAGAAGAATACCGGTTTAAAGGACTCAATAATGTAATCGTAGGTATATTTTCGCTTTTAGAATCCAATAACCATTTTCCTCCAGAAATATCATAGGCAGTAAATTGGTCGTTTGGGTATGTAGTAATAGGAGATTGGTATAGAGAAGCCATCGTGGTGATTATAGATAAGATGATGATAAGAGTTAGAACCATTCTATATTGTTTACGCAAAATAATCATAAGGTATCCCAATAGCAATGGTGTAAATATCATATTCGCATCTAAATTAATAAATCTATAAGGAGTATGAGCTTGAGACGAAATAAAGAGAAAAATATAAAAAATACTACCAAAAATAAAGCAAAAAGAAACAGACTTCAAGCTTCTTTCTGAATTTTTAAATATAAATAAAATAGAAAGTAATGAAAAAATATAATACATTAATTCATCAAATGCCATAGTTAACAACGACTTTACTGCTGTTAAATAGCCTAACTTATTAAGATATCCAGTTGCTACAGTTAATGTAGTATCTGAACCTCTTTGAAGAAGAGTATTTTCAATTTGCTCAAGAATTATAATAGCATTTTTTGTCAAAGCATATTGAGCTAGAAACCAAATTGAAGAAGTTATTAAAAAAATCATGATTAAAGGTAGAGATACTTTACGAGGCTTATTTGATAGTGTTTCTTCAAAGTGCATACATATGAGATATAATAAGAAAATTAACGATATAATGGGATGTGTAAATGGAAGTACTAAGCAGAGTAAAACGACAATAACTCTATACCGAAAATCTTTATTTTTATTAATAGTGCAAAATAAAAGTGGTAAAATTAAAGTTGAGATAAGCATATAATATATTGTTGCGAAAAACCAAGCAAAGAATAAAGGTATTGAAGCTATAATTGAATATGTAATGAAATTCTGATCCTGTTTAAATGATTTTGCCCAACAGTAAATAGATAACATATAAAGAATAATAAATAAAGATGGAGTGTACCTTGATACTTCTAAGACAGAGACGTTTAAAATTTGACTAATTTGGGAAATAAGTACTGAACTAAATGGATAAAAATTATAATTTGGAATATATCCATAAATGCTTACATCCATTGCATATCCTACATAGTCAGCATTATCTCCTCTGCCCATAATTAGTATGTAGTTCTTTAATGTGGGAAGTAAAACTAATAGAATGTTACAAAAGATTATCTGGAAAAAACCTATATTAAATTTGTTACTGCTTTTAGTGGAAGTTGAAGACAATAAAAGAAACATACCATTAATTAAACTAAATACTAAGGCTACCCAAAAAATCAAAGGAGTAGACGAATATATAGAGACTTCATAGCCTGTGACTGGCTTTTTTCCAATTAATAAAAGAGAATAAGATATAAGTAAAAAAGATATCGATGTAAATAATAGCTGAAACCTGTTAGAGTTATATATTTGTGTTGGGAATTTGGATCTAAAAAATCTAATTAGGTTGCTTAATTCCAAAATCATTTTATTATTTTTATTTACGTTAAACTCTTTTACCATATAGTGCCTCCGGTTCTATTAAGAGCCGGTTATTAATACTCTGAACACAACGCTCTTCTAGCCTGCTAAATCTCTATAAAGATTTTGAAGCTTTGAGATCTTTTATGGTAGTATAGGACAACATCATTAGCTGAAGTAACTTGGCGTTAATGCTATTGGGCAGGTTAAAATAAATGTCCATTTTCTTATCACCACCATGCATCTTAGTAAGATATTAAAAACTCTCAAAAAATGTATATGTAAAGTTATCGAAATAAGGATTTATATCATTTTAAATTAAATCGCCTGACACATTTTCTCGCATTGATTCTGTTACACTCCTTTTGTTATTTTGAAAGTATTGCTTCATATTGAACGAATAGATATATAAGTTTATTTAGAATGTTTGTTATTCATCTATATAAGTATTGTTGACTTTAAAATTTCTGTATATCAAGTCAATTATCTATTCAGCTGCCAGTCGTTCTTATGAACTACCCATAAGCTTTTAACTCAGGGATTTTACGCTTTTTTCTATAAAGACTTATGAATAGTGTAAAAAGTCGATCTCAAGGTTTGAATTACAAAAAAATATTAGTTTATGAAGTAAAACCTTCTAGTGAATAGTTGGAAGAAGCTAATTATCAAGCTTTGTTGGCATCTTTAGCAAATGTAAAATTGGATTTCACCAGATTTTTGAGGGAAAAAAAATCTTTCCTAGATTCAAATACAAGAAAAATCCTGTTCGTGATATCAAATACCATAACACTATATAGTAAATTTTGAAAAGAGTGTTATAAAACATCCTAACTTTCCACAGAAGAAAAGCTTGAGATTCCTAAATATCTGAAAAATTCGCTTAAAAGGCTTAAATGCCTCCAAAAAAGAGTAAGTAGAAAAGTTACAGGTTCAAAAAATCGAGCTAAAACAAGAATAAAACTTTCAAAACTCAATGAAAAAATTAGCAATCAGAGAAACGATTTTCAGCACCAAATTTTTTTAAACTTATTAGCGAGAACCAAGCTATTACGCTGGAATCTTTGAATATTAAAGGAATGAAGAAAAATCATTGTCTATCTCGATCAATCTTCGATGTTACATGGAGTAGTTTTGTGACCAAGTTAGACTATAATATAAATGATTTGAGAAAACTATTCTGAAAATAGGAAAATTGGCTTTGTAGAAATCCTAAATTATTTAGTTATTATAAAAAAGATTTTAAATAAAGTGCTTCTTACACTTTTTACCACAAAAACGTAGGAGCACCTAAAATAAGTGATTTCAAATAAAAGTAGCAGTAACAAGTATTTCAGGTTTATTGAAGTTAGTTTGAAGATTGTTCAGTCTGGAAGACTGAACCTTTATTCATGTAAGTTCTCAAAACGAAATTATACTCGGCATCAACATTTTATTCTTGTCTTATTCAAGCAGTATATTAGGAACAGATTATCGGAACTGTTGAGCTAGTTGATTTAATGAGTAAAGTAAAAAAGGTACTTGGTCTTGACCAAGTGCCGCACTTTACTATTCTTCAGAAATTTGTCTCCAGAATTCCATCTCATTTCTTTAACTTAGTTTTATCAAGAACCTTAAAAACGTTTTATTCTAAAAGAGTCACGAAATAAAACATGCAAATGCTTTGATAAAACAAGTTCAAAGGGAAAAGAAAGCAAAATGTTATGTGATGGATAAAGGATATGATTTTCCTGAGATCAAAGAATTGGTTAAAGAATATGGTTACACCGCCCATATCAAAAGCCATGGAGAGGAAAACATAAGAATAGAGATACCAGGTTTTAGGCAAGAAGATAGGTTGTGGAAAGGATACATTCTTGGCTAAATAGATTCAGGAGACTGATTATAAAATGGGAAAAGAAAATTGAGAATTACCTTGCTATTATGAATAGCATTTAGAACAGTAAGACTTTTTGGATAGACTCTAAGTCAATTAAGCCCCAGGATAGAATTGAACTATCGACCAATTGCTTACTAAGCAATCGCTCTACCAACTGAGCTACCGAGGCACATATAGAAGCTAAGATTAATTATATTTATAACTTTTCCTCTATTAATCAATCGAAATTAAAATAAATAAAAATATGGGTGCTTTCATTATATCCAGCATATATTATATATTAGAGTTATATAATTAATTTATTAATCGGGAAACGCGGATCAAAACCAAAGTTTACTGATGTTTCTTGTCCTAATCAAGATTGTAAATTTTGCGGTATTTTTGGGAAAGGAAATATCATAGGCAACGGTATCTATCAAATTAAGAACAAGAGTCTGTAATCCATTCCTTATTAATATCAATCAGAATTGAACAGTTATTTTATAAACTGAGTGGGGACACGAACATACCCCGTTGCTTGCAGCGGGGTGCGCCAACGAAAATTTGATTTTGAGAAAATTTCTTCGATGATGGTTAAGTGGTGCTAAGTTAATCGTTTCTGATGGTCATAAAGGGATACAAAAAGCAGTTAGAGAATCCTTTGTTGGTGTTGGCAAATGTGTCATGTCCATCTAATAAGGCAGACTATAAAAAAGGCTCCAAAAAAAGCACAAACGAGTCGTTGAGAAAATAAAAGAGCCTCTTCGCTGTTTCGAGTGGGTAACTTCCATTCATATTCTAAATGATAAAGTAACATATCTAAAATTTAAAATATCTGTTATTGAAAATCACATTCAGGTTTGATGTTTTTCTTTCTGGCACGGCTACTTTCTAACTAAGCAGTTATTTTCGACGCATACAAAACAGCGAAGAGCCATAAAAGAAGCATTGGTAGATCATCAGAAATTACAGGTTTTATTAGAGAACTTGATAATATTGGCTATAAAAACGCATCAGACACACTTGAGGGTTTTCAGTATGATGTAATGAACTATATGCAATTTCCTCAGAGTCGTTAGAGAAGAATAAGAGCAACAAATATGATGGAAAGGATTAACAAAGAAATTAAAAGAAGAAGTAAAGTAGTAGGAGCATTCCCAAATGAAGAGTCGGTATTGAGACTAATAGTATCAAAATTGACTATTTTAATTTGTTGATATGCTTCTTTTTCTTCCTTATTTTCCTGATTTTCAATGTAGTTTTGGATAATATCATAAGTTGTTCCATCTCATACAGTTCCAATGTAGTCTCCATCACTCCAAAGTTCACCACTCCAAAAGCTGTTTTTTAATTTCAGGGTATTTTTTGAAGATTTGTCTTGCTGTAATACTTTTTGTAACTTGCATTACTTTTGAAGGAAAATACTTGGGGTCAGATCCAACAAAAATGTGTACATGATCATCATCACAACCAACTGCATCAAACTCAAAACAGTATCTTTCACTAATTTCAAAACATACACTTTTCAAAAAGTTGACGATCTCAGTATCTAAAAGAAGATGTTTTCGGTACTTAACACAAAAAACTATATGGTATCTGATTTTATAGACACAATGGTTTGCATGTCTTAGTTCCATTTTACAATATAAATGTAGTTAAAAATATAAATTGATTATTTAACAAAGGTTAAAGGGAAAGTTTTCCATCCCCGCAGCAATCTGCGGGGTATTCCACTGAAATAAAGAGTCTTCACTGTCTGCTAATTTTGCTCCAAGAACTTCACGTAAGCCATCATCTCGAATTCTAGCAACTATAAAGAAAGCTTTGTTTTCGTAATGAAGTCCATCTCTTACTTTGAGATATGTTGCATCAATAAACAGATAAGGAATTTCGTTTTCTATTGGCTTTGAGAGGAATTCTTCAATTTTTTCATTGAATTTTTTAGTAATTCATGAAACAGAAGAGGCTGAAATACCTTTGATTCCTAAAGCAGTCATAATATTTTCTACTCTTCGAGTGGAAACACCTTGAAGATAAGATTCACTTACTGCAGTTAAAATAGCCTTCTCGACTCTGGAATACTTTTCAAACACTTAAGTTTCAAAAGGAAACTCACGGAATTGTGGTTGTAATAATTCGAGTTCTCCACACTTTGTCAGAAGAGTTCTGGGTTTGTAACCATTTCTACTATCTTTATGTGAATCAATTCTTTCGTAACGTTTTGCACCAGATTGGAGGAGGGATTCCTCCTCCATTACAAGGTTTAAAAACTATATGATTAACTGACGAATTCCAACTTCCTGATTGACAAGATAATCTCTTATGAATGAGAATAAATTGACCATTGACTCTGCATCCTGTTTTGGGTAGTAAAGTAGAAGGATACAGAGTCAATATAATTTTACAGAAATTAAGGCACACTGCCCAAAAAAGTATTGTCTTCTACAAATACATATGTTTTACACAGAAAGCTACTCATATTATCATAAATAGACCCCTTGAAAGATGATTAATTTTTTAAGGGATATTAATCCTTATTTGCTCAATTAAATATAGTGTCAATCCTTCCCCAGTTGAGGTACATGTATTAAACAGTTTATTTGATATTTAAAAGGATTAGGTACTTCAATTTGGAAATTAAATGTTTATTTTTTCCTTGCTTTTAACATTGAATTTCCAATAAATAAAAATGATGTCGAATGCTTTATTTATAACCTGACTTTGACAGTTATATAAAAATAAGTGCTCTCTTTTTTGTGTAATTCGGTCAAATGAACATCACAAAACAGAAAGCATTCCCTACAATTCCTAACGAGAATATATGTGTTCCTATTGGATCTGTTCTTGCTGTCCAACTCTTTTATGAAAAGCTTA